>ENA-UOIZ01000609-UOIZ01000609.1-human-gut-metagenome-genome-assembly--contig:-P88-NODE-609-length-34690-cov-75.977768_pt1 | contig 34690 bp, 36 predicted proteins | sample MGYA00242336_ERZ723883 | MGnify/ENA metagenome assembly ERZ723883 | reverse complement strand
CATAAGCCTGCATTGCAACGGCCAGACCAGACAGAGTGCTGGTGAGGGCGCCTGCGAACATGGACAGCATGCCTTCGCGGTTGGGCAGCTTTGCGATTGCGCTGGTCTCAGCTGCATCCATGACCTTGCCTTCCATGAAGCCAGCCTTCACGACGAACTTCTTGGACTTGTCGCCGTCCTGGTACTTGCACAGGATGCGGGCAGCGGACATGGGATCTTCTTCGTGAGCAAAAGCGATAGCGGTATCGCCCTTGAACTGCTCAGCCAGGCCCTCCAGAGAGGTACCCTTGACAGCCAGACGCAGCATGGTGTTCTTCACGACCATGTAATCGACGCCTGCCTCACGCAGCTCCTTACGGAGCTTGGTGTCGTTCTCGACGTTAATGCCGCCGTAAGCGACGACGCAGCCGGAAACCGCACTCTCAAACTTTGCCTTCAGATCAGCGACATAAGCCTGCTTCTCAGAAAGAATCTTTGCACTGGGCATTCGGTTTCACCTCGTTTCAAAAACTTGTATCGAAAGCCGGAGCGAAGCATCAAAAAAGCCTCTTTCCCGCACTCAGTCGAGAAAGAGGCATAAAAACAACTTTTACGCACGTTTCTCGGCAGGCGGCATAGCCTTACGCTGGACTCCAGCACCTGCTGTCTCAAAAACAGCATGATTATATTACCGCAAACGTGCGGCGTTGTCAAGTGGTTTTTGAAATTTTCTGACAAAATTTTTCTGCCGCCCAACAGAACGGCAGAAAAACGATCAGAAATTCAAATTAGACACCGTACTTCAGGGTGTTCAGACGGATGCCAGGGCCCATGGTGGTGGCGATGGTAGCGCTCTTGAAGTAGGTACCCTTTGCTGCAGCGGGCTTTGCCTTGGCAATAGCCTCCATCACAGTGTCCAGGTTGGTGTACAGCTTCTCTGCACCGAAAGAAGCCTTGCCCACGGGCACATGGATGATGTTCTGCTTGTCCAGACGGTACTCGATCTTACCAGCCTTGGCTTCGGAAACAGCCTTGCCCAGGTCGGGAGCAACGGTACCAGCCTTGGGGTTCGGCATCAGGCCGCGGGGGCCCAGGACCTTACCGAGACGGCCAACGCGGCCCATCATATCGGGAGTGGTCACGACGACGTCGAAGTCCATGAAGCCGCCTGCGATCTTTGCGATCAGCTCGTCATCACCAACGATGTCAGCGCCGGCAGCCTCAGCGGCAGCAGCAGCGGGGCCCTTAGCGATGGCGCAGACGCGCACGGTCTTGCCGGTGCCGTTGGGCAGAACGACAGCGCCGCGGACCTGCTGGTCAGCGTGACGGCCGTCAACGCCCAGACGGACGTGCAGCTCAACGGTCTCGTCGAACTTGGCAGAAGCGGTCTTGCAAGCCAGCTCCAGAGCCTCGTTCACATCATATGCCTTAGTAGAATCGACCAGCTTTGCAGCGTCGACATAGTGCTTGCCATGTTTCATTGTATATCCTCCTGTGTGGTCATGCGGGCAGTGTTATGCCCTCCCACTGTTTATGTCTCAGCCCTCGACGGTGACGCCCATGGAGCGGCAGGTGCCACGGACCATGCTGCATGCAGCTTCCAGAGAAGCAGCGTTCAGGTCGGGCATCTTGGTCTTGGCGATCTCTTCCACCTGAGCGGCGGTCAGAGTAGCAACCTTTTCCTTGTTGGGCTTGCCGGAAGCGGTGTTGATGCCAGCGGCCTTCTTGATCAGAACGGCTGCCGGAGGAGTCTTGGTGATGAAGCTGAAGGAGCGGTCAGCGTACACGGTGATGACGACGGGGATGACATAACCCATCTGGTTCTTGGTACGCTCGTTGAACTCCTTGGTGAACGCCATGATGTTGACGCCCTTCTGACCCAGAGCAGGGCCAACAGGGGGAGCCGGAGTCGCCTTGCCGGCCTCGATCTGCAGCTTAATGTAGCCAGTAACTTTCTGTGCCATAGTAAATGCACCTCCAAAAATCTGTGGTGAGTTGCGGCACGGTGTCTCCGTGCCTCCCACGAGCGCGTGCACGCTGCACACGCTCTATAAGAACCGCACTGCGGTCTTACCTTGGTAAACGTTCCTTGCCGGTTGGTTACGGCAGCTCGACCTGGCCGATCTCCACTTCAGCGGGAGTTTCGCGGCCGAACATGTTGACCTTGAGCTTCACTTTGAAGTTCTCGGTATCAATGGCCTCCACAAGGCCCATAAAGCCTTCCAGAGGACCGGCGGTGATCTGAACCGTGTCGCCGACGTTGAAGTCAACGGCCAGCGGTGCAGCCTTCTCCACGCCCATCTTCTCCACTTCTTCAGCAGAGAGGGGAACGGGCTTGGAAGCGGGGCCGACGAAGCCGGTGCAGCCGCGCGTGTTGCGCACCACATACCAGGTGTCGTCGTTCATCACCATCTTGACCAGAACGTAGCCGGGGAACAGCTTGTGCTCCACCATTTTCTGCTTGCCGTTCTTGTCGATCTCGGGAACCATCTCGACGGGAACCTTAACGTCGCAGATCAGGTCCTGCAGGTGGCGGTTCTCCACCATGGTCTGCAGGTCGTTCGCGACCTTGTTCTCGTAGCCGGAATAGGTATGCACAACATACCAAAGAGCCTCAGTGGACTCATCCACCAGCTTGGTTGATTCTTCCATTTTGGTCTGCCCTCCGTTTCAAGATGATTCTCAGGCGCCGATGATCAGGCCGAGGATGCCGCCGAAGACGGTGTCCAGCAGGATCATCACGACCGCTGCAAGTGCGACGGTCACGAGCACGACGACGGTGTTCTGCTTGGTGTCCTCTTTCGAGGGCCAGACCACCTTCTTCAGCTCGCTCTTGGTGTCGCGGAAGAACTTGGCGCATTTGCCGAAGAAGTTCTTCACAGCGGCCTTTGCTCTGGCCACAAAGCCCGGCTTTTTCTCGGTTTTGTCTGCCATGATGCGTCCGCCTTTCTTACTTGGTTTCGCGATGAACGGTGTGCTTCTTGCAGAAACGGCAATACTTCTTCATCTCGAGACGATCGGGGTTGTTCTTCTTGTTCTTCGTGGTGTTGTAGTTGCGCTGCTTGCACTCGGTGCAGGCCAGAGTGATTTTAACGGTCATTTGTTGACACCTCCATTATAACGGTTGTTTTGAACCTCCCTCGGGTTGCGGGTGGTACCTGTAAAACAGGCGCACTTAATAACCCCGCAAAAGAGGTGATATCATTGTACCACGCACTTTTCCATCCGTCAAGCAGAAATTTGCGCTTTTTGGAAAGTTTTTTTGAAAAATATCACTTCTGTTCTGGCGGCTGCTTTTGCGCATTGCGCTTGCATCGTGCGCATAGATATTGTATAATAAGCCAGAACGGCATTTTTACCGGTTGAACCCGCCCCGCATCATGGGGCTTTATAAATAGGAGAGAGTTATCATGCAGTCTGAGAAAATGTGCGTTGCCCTGCTGTTCGGCGGTATGTCCAGTGAGCACGAAGTCAGCCGTGTTTCGGTGGGCAATTTTGTCAACAACATTGATCGTGAAAAATATGAGGTGCTCACTGTGGGCATCACCAAAGAGGGCCGCTGGCTGTACACCGAGGCCACCGCAGCCCAGATGGCCGACGGCAGCTGGGAAGAACTGGCCGGCAACATGCCCTGCGTCATCAGCCCGGACCGTGCCGACCACGGCATGATCCTGTTCACGCCGGAAGGCCATGTGGAAAAGCTGCACATTGATGTGGTCATCCCGGTGCTGCACGGCCTGTGGGGCGAGGACGGCACCGTGCAGGGCCTGCTGGAGCTGGCCGGCATCCCTTATGTGGGCTGCGGCGTGCTGGCAAGCGCGGTGTGCATGGATAAGGCAGTGGCCAACGCCCTGTTCGAGGCCAACGGCGTGCCCCACACCAAATGGCTGGCAGCCAACCGCTGGGAGATCGAGTCCGATCTCGAAGGCGTGTGCGAGGGCGTGGAGAAGAAGCTGGGCTGGCCTGTGTTCGTCAAACCCGCCAACGCCGGTTCCAGTGTGGGCATCTCCAAAGTCAACGGCCGCGAGGAGCTGAAGAAGGCCATCGATCTGGCACTGGAGAACGACCGCAAGGTGGTGTTTGAAGCCTTTGTGGACGGCCAGGAAGTGGAGTGCGCCGTCATCGGCTCTGACCCCGCCGTGGCCACCCGCCCGGGCGAGATCCTTGCCGGTGCTGAGTTCTACACCTATGACGACAAGTACAAGAACGGCGTCAGCCAGACCGTCATCCCGGCCCACCTGCCGGAAGCAAAGCTGGACGAGGTGAAGACCTACGCCGCCATGGCCTACACGGCCCTGAACTGCGAGGGCCTTGCCCGCTGCGACTTCTTTGTGGAAAAGGGCACCGGCCGTGTGCTGATCAATGAGATCAACACCTTCCCCGGTTTTACCGCCATCAGCATGTACCCCAAACTGATGGAGCACGAAGGTCTGCCGGTGCCCGCTCTGATCGACCGGCTGATCGAGCTGGCTCTGGAAAGGAAGGAAAAGCAGCATGGATAACCGCCCCATCGGTGTGTTCGACAGCGGTCTGGGCGGTCTGACCGGCGTGCGGGAGCTGCGCAAGCGCCTGCCCCATGAGGATATCATCTACTTCGGCGATACCGGCCGGGTGCCCTACGGCAGCCGCAGCCCGGAGACCATTCTGCAGTACGCCCGGCAGGACGTGGCCTTTCTGCTTTCCAAAAACGTCAAGTGCATCATGGCAGCCTGCGGCACGGTGAGCAGCACCTACCCGGCTGCGGAAGCAGCGCAGCTGCCGGTGCCCTACCTTGGCGTAGTGGATGCCGCCGCCCGGGAAGCAGCCTTTGTCACCCGCAACCGCCGCATCGGCGTCATTGGCACAGCCGCCACCATCCGCTCCCGCAGCTACGAAAAGCTGCTGCGGCAGCTGGTGCCCGGGGTGGAGATCACCGCCCGGGCCTGCCCGCTGTTCGTACCGCTGGTGGAGGCCGGGTATGTGGATCACAGCGAAGCCGGAAAGCAGCAGGTCACGAAGCTGGTCATTGCCCAGTACCTGACCGAGGTGCGCGAAGCCGGGGTGGACACCCTGATTTTGGGCTGCACCCACTATCCGCTGCTCAAGACCATGATCGGTGAATTCATGGGCCAGAGTGTGACGCTGGTGGACCCGGCCAAGACCGCCGCCCACCACCTGGAACGCACCCTCTCCGAGCGTGGCCTGCGCGCCGCACAGGAGCAGGAGGGCCAGGCGCACTTCTACGTCAGCGATGTGCCGGACAGCTTTGTGCAGACGGCAGATCTGTTCCTGGGCGAGTACAAGGGCGGCCCGGTGGACCAGATCGCCATTGACAAATATTGATAAGGAACGAAAACGTGAGCAAACCGTTGAAGGAAGATTATATCATCCGCATCAAGAGTCGCATCGAGCAGCATGTGGAGGAGCCGGTGGAGACCGACGAAAAGGAAGAATTCGTCGAGCTGATGACCCGGGGCCAGTTCGTGCAGAAGGGCGACAGCTATTATATTACCTATAAAGAGACCGAGACCACCGGCTACGAGGGCTGCACCACCACCCTGAAGATTGCCGCCGACGGCAGCCGCGTGGCGATGCTGCGGTTTGGCAAAGGCGGCGGGGCAGGCACCCAGCTGATCATTGAAAAAGGCAAGCGCAACCTCTGCCATTACGAGACCGGCTACGGCTCCATGACGCTGGGTGTGACCGCCGACGAGATCGTCTGCGGGCTGACCGAAAAGGGCGGCACAGCGAAGTTTGGCTACCTGCTGGATGCCAACAGCGCCGACCTTGTGAGCCGCAACCGCCTTGAAGTGACCGTGACCCACGTAAATTGAGATATTCCCCCAGACTGTGAAAGGAATCCGACCAATGACTGAATTTGAAAAGACCTATCAGAACTACAACCCCCGTCAGGCTGCGCTGGACGAGGCACGCGCTCTGCTGACCGCTGCCGCCAAGGCTGCCATGGCCGATGGCGCTCTGCCGGAAGCGGAGCTGCCCGCCTTCATCGTGGAGATCCCGGCCGATACCAAGAACGGTGACATCGCTTCCAACATCGCCATGGCCGGTGCCCGCACCTGGCGCAAGGCCCCGAAGATGATCGCCGACGCCATTCTGGCCCATCTGCCTTCCATTGAGGACGGTGTGTTTGCCAAGGTGGAAGTGGCCGGCCCCGGCTTCATCAACCTGTTCCTGTCCCAGAGCTTCTGGGCTGGCGTGGTGCTGGGTGCCTGCACCAACAAGGAGTATGGCCGCACCGACCACGGCAAGGGTGCAAAGTACAATGTGGAGTTCGTCTCTGCCAACCCCACCGGCCCCATGCACATGGGCAACGCCCGCGGCGGCGCACTGGGCGACTGTCTGGCCGCTGTGCTGGACTGGTCCGGCTACGATGTGACCCGCGAGTTCTATATCAACGACGCCGGCAACCAGATCCAGAAGTTCGGCAAGAGCCTTGCCGTGCGCTACCTGCAGAAGTACTGCGGCGAGGAAGCCTATCCGCTGCCCGCCGAGTGCTATCAGGGCGGCGACATCAAGGTACTGGCCGGTGAGTTCGCCGACATCCACGGCGACGAGTACGTGGCCGCCTGCAAGGGCCTGAGCGAGGAAGCCCTGTTCGAGAGCGAAGCCTTTGCAGCCCTCAAGGATGCACTGGTGGCCTACGCTCTGCCCAAGAACATTGCCGCCCTCAAGCGCGATCTGGGCAAGTACCGCATCGACTACGATGTGTGGTTCCACGAGAGCACCCTGCACGAGTCCGGCGCGGTGATGGCCGTGGTGGACAAGCTGCTGGAACTGGGTGCCTGCTACAAGGCCGAGGACGGTGCCATCATGTACCGCAGTGCCCAGTATGCTGCGAAGTACGGCACCGTCAACAAGAAAAAGACCGAGGACGGCACCGAGGAGGAAGCCAAGGACGAAGTGCTGGTGCGCGCCAACGGCATCCCCACCTACTTTGCCGCCGACATCGCTTACCACTACAACAAGCTGGCCACCCGCGGCTTTGCCAAGGCCATCGACGTGTGGGGCGCAGACCATCACGGCCATGTGGCCCGCATGAAGGGTGCCATGGACGCCATCGGCCTGCACGGCGAAGATCTGGACGTGGTGCTGATGCAGATGGTCAACCTGATGCGCGACGGCCAGCCTGTCCGCATGTCCAAGCGCACCGGCAACGCCATCACCCTGACCGACCTGCTGGAGGAAGTGCCCATCGACAGCGCACGCTTCCTGTTCAACATGCACGACGCCGGCAGCGGCATCGACTTTGACCTGGACCAGGCCGTCAAGACCGACAACGATAACCCCGTGTACTATGTGCAGTATGCACACGCCCGCATCTGCTCCATCCTGAAAAAGATGGAGAGCGAGGGCGTGCAGTTTGCCGGTGCCGAGAAGGTGAACGCCGCCCTGCTGACTGAGCCCAGCGAGATGGATCTGATCCGGATGCTGGCTGCTTTCCCGCAGGAGATCGTGATGGCCGCCGAGAAGTACGACCCCAGCCGCATCAACCGCTTCGTCATTGATCTGGCCAGTGCCTTCCACCGCTTCTATGGCAACTGCCGCATTCAGGGTGCAGACCCCGCTGTGCAGCAGGCCCGTCTGGCCCTGTGCATCGGCGTGAAGAATGTCATCTTCAACGTGCTGACCATGTTCAAGATCAACGTGCCGGAGAAGATGTAACATAAAAAAGGCTTCCCCCTCGGGGGAAGCTGGCGCGTCAGCGACTGATGAGGGGTAATTGCGTTCAGATGTCGTTTTTAGGAACGGAATCGAACGATAACTTCCCCTCATCCGTCTCGTCGCAAGCTCCTCGACACCTTCCCCCGAGGGGGAAGGCTATGCCGGGGAGTCTTTTTTGATAAAGTAGATTTGAGGAAACCTATGGAATCTTTGAAAATTGGCAATATCGTTCTGCCGCACCGGGCGGTGTTCGGCCCCATGGCGGGCTTTACGGATGCACCCTGCCGCCGCCTGATGGCCCAGCACGGCGCGGGCTTTACCGTGAGCGAAATGGTGTCCAGCCGGGCGCTGGTCTACGGCGACCACAAGACGGTCAGCCTGCTCAAGGCGGAACCCAACGGGGCCCCCTACGGCGTACAAATTTTTGGCGAGGTGCCCGAGATCATGGGCGAAGCCACTGCCGCCATCGAGCAGTATGATTTTGACTTTGTGGACATCAACATGGGCTGCCCGGCCCCGAAGATCGTCTCCGGCGGCGCGGGCAGCAAGCTCATGCTGGACCCCGACCGCTGCGGGCGGATCGTAGAGCAGGTGGTGGCCCACACAAAACGGCCTGTCACCGTGAAAATGCGCAAGGGCTGGGACGCCGACCACATCACTGCCGTAGAGTGTGCCAAGGCCTGCGAACAGGCAGGCGCAGCTCTCATCGCGGTGCACGCCCGCACCCGGGAGCAGATGTACACCCCCGGCATCGACCCGGAGATCATTGCCCGGGTGAAGGACGCCGTCAAGGTGCCGGTGCTGGGCAACGGCGATATCCATTCGGCCGAAGATGCCGTGCGGATGATGCAGGCCACCGGCTGCGACGGCGTGATGATCGCCCGGGCAGCGCTGGGCGACCCATGGCTCTTTGAGCGGGTGAATGCGGCCATCGAGGGCCTGCCTGCGCCCAAAGAGCCGAACCTGCAGGCCCGCATGAACGCGCTGCGCCGTCAGGTGGAGGAAATGGTGGAGCAGAAGGGCGAGTTCGTTGCCATGCCCCAGGCCCGCGCCCAGACCATGCACTATATGAAGGGCCTGAAGGGGGCGGCCAGCCTGCGGCGCTACTGCTGCACCCTGACCCATCTGGAAGACCTGGACGAGCTGATCGACGCGGTGTTTGAGGAGCAGCGCAAGGCCGGCCTTGACCCCGACGATGTGCGGGAAGTGCCGTTCCCGTAAGAAATAAGTTTTGAGCCAGTGGGCCGGTAGTTTCTCTGAGGACCGTCCGCTGGGGTGGGACCCTGCCGCCGCAGGCGGTAGGGCGGGCGATGGAATGGCCCGTTTCGTGTCCGAGGAGGAACTACCGACACACTGACCCTACTGCAACGTCCTGCCGGGTCAGCTCATCCAGGTTCTGGGTGTAGCAGGGCAGGCAGTGGGCCATGAACCAGTCGGCTTCCGGGCAGTGCATGGCTTCCAGCGCCGCTTTCTGCTGGGCAAAGGCTGCGTCGAACTCGTGGTTGCCGCTGCGCTGCTCCTCCATGCACTTGATGAGGGCGCTGAGCCGGTCGGCCGCTTTCAGCAGCCGCTTTTCTTCGGCGGTGAGCAGCTCGCCGGAGATGAAGGGAGAAATTTCTTCGCCCAGTTCTTCCGGCAAAAGGCCGGTCATGCTGCGCACGCTCTCGGCCTCCAGCGCCTTGTAGGCGTCCCGCAGGGCGTGGTTCGCATACTTGACGGGCGTGGGCATGTCGCCGGTGATGATCTCCGGCGCGTCGTGGTACAGCGCCGCCACCGCTACCGTTTTGGGGCGGCAGGGGGTGCCGGTGTACCGCCGCGCGATCAGGCACAGCATGTGTGCCAGCAGCGCGGTATCGCAGGTGTGCTCACTGAGAGATTCGGCCCGGGTGGAGTGCATCAGGCTCCAGCGGGTGATGTACTTCATGCGGGCCAGCAGGGCGCTGAACGGATACAGCATGGGCGGTCTCCTCCTTTGCAGATGCGGACTTTTCTTCACCATACCTGCCCGGCAGGGGCTTGTCAAGCCTTTGGTGAAGAAAAGTTCTTTTTTTAACCGCGTGCCCGTGCTATACTATACAGAAAGAACATCAACATTCTGCCCCAGCGGCAGAGAAAAGAGGAACCCATGGAGTGGTCTGGTACCGCCCGGCAGCCGCAGCTGCCTGGGCCAAAAAAGGATAAATTCTGGCGGACGGTGGCGCTGTGTGCCCTGACGGCCGCGCTGTTTTTCCTGCCGTTCTATATCATCGACGGCGGCTTTTTCCACTATGCAGGCGATTTCAACAGCCAGCAGATCAGCTTTTACCGCTATATGAACGGCTTTTTTAAGGGGGCCGGTTACCCGGACAGTGCGTTCACCTCGGTGCGTAACACCTTCTCCTGGGCCACCGACCTTGGCAGCGGCGTCATGAATGCCTACTCGTTCTACCTGTACGGCTCGCCGTTCTTCTATTTTTCGCTCATCTTCCCGCAGAAGTGGCTGCCCTACCTCATGGTGCCGCTTCTCGTGCTCAAATTTGCCGTGGCGGGCGGCGGCGCGTACCTTTACCTGCGCCGCTACGTCAAAAACATCGACTATGCGGTGCTGGGTGCCTGCCTTTACACCTTCTCCGGCTTTGCGGTGTACAACATTTTCTTCAACCACTTTGTGGACGTGGTGGCCCTGTTCCCGTATCTGCTGTGGTCGCTGGACGAAGTGCTCTACGAAAACAAGCACAGCTGGTTTGCCTTCTGGGTGGCGGTGAACCTTTTCAACAACTACTTCTTCTTCATCGGGCAGGTGGTGTTCCTTGCCATCTACTTTGTGTGCAAGCTCAGTACCGGCGACTTCCGTCTCACGGTGAAAAAGTTCGGCCTGCTGGCCTTCGAAAGCCTGCTGGGCGTGGCCATGGGCAGCCTTTTGCTGGTGCCGGCCATCCTCTCGCTGCTGCAGAACCCCCGCACGGTGGACCTTTCCTCCGGCTGGGGCTTCCTGACCTACAGCAAGGTGCAGCAGTACCTTGCCATCCTCGTCAGCTGGATCATGCCGCCGGATTCACCCTATCTCACCTCCATCTGGTCCGAGGGCGTCATCAAGTGGACCAGCATGTCGGCCTACCTGCCGCTGTGCAGCCTGGCCGGTGCGGTGGCCTACTGGCGCGCCCGCCGCGGCGACAGCAAAAAGCGCATCGTGGCCACCTGCGCCGTGTTCGCACTGGTGCCCATCCTGAACAGTGCGTTCTACGCCCTCAATTCCAGCTACTATGCGCGCTGGTATTATATGCCGGTGCTGATCCTTGCCGCCATGACGGTGAACGCGCTGGAAGACCACAACACCGATCTGGATTCCCCTGCGGGCGGCATCAGCTGGCTGATGATCGCCACGCTGGCCTTTGCCGTGGTGCCGGTGCAGGACGGCGACACCGGCAGCTGGTCCTTCGGCGTGCTCAAGAACCCCGGCCAGTACTGCGCGGTGCTGGGCTTCGGCCTGCTGGGGCTGCTGGTCTACCGCTATATCTGCGGCAAATGGCGGGCAGACAGCCGCTTTGCCCAGCGCATGACGGCGGCAGTGCTGGCCTTCGCCTTCCTGTTCAGCGTGGTGCACATCGGCATCGGCAAGTTTGGCCAGTGGTACACCGACAGCGACCTCGTGGAGCAGGACACCAACGCTCTGCTGCTGAAAAATGACCTGCCCGAAGGCGATTACCGCATCGACACCTACAAAATTCATGATAACATCGGCATGTGGCTGGACAAGAGCTGCCTGCAGTATTTTGGCAGCACGGCCGCGCCCAGCATCCTCAGCTTTTATCCGGCACTGGGTGTCAAGCGGGATGTGCGCAGCGAGCCGGAGCTTTCCAACTACGCCCTGCGGGGCCTGCTGAGCGTGGAATACCTCATCACCACGCCGGAAAAACAGGGTGCCTTTGAAGCCGAAGCCGACGACGGCTGGGTCTGCGACAGCGCAAAGGACGGCTATGTGCTCTACCGCAACACGAATTATGTGCCCATGGGCTTCACCTATGACTACTACCTCACCGAGAGCGAGTATGAGGACACGGTCAAGTCCACCCGCTCAAACCTTTTGATGCGGGCGCTGGTGCTGCCGGATGAAGCCGCCGAGACCTACGGCAAGTATCTCACCCATCTGCCGGACGACAAGCTCAATGATCTGTACTACGAGGAGTACGTGCAGGACTGCGCCGACCGCCGCGCCATGGCCGCCAGCGTGTTCCAGATGAACAATTCCGGCTTCCACGCCGAGATCACGCTGGGCAAAGAGAACCTTGTGTTCTTCTCGGTGCCCTACGACGACGGCTTCACAGCCTATGTCAACGGGCAGGAGACCGAGATCGTGGAAGTGGACGAAGGCCTGATGGCGGTGCTCTGCCCGGCAGGGGAGAACACCATCGACTTTGTGTATCAGCCCGACGGCATCCGGCTGAGCCGCCCGCTGACCTTTGGCGGCATCGGCGTGTGGCTGGCGTACACGGCATACTTTGTCTGGCGCAAGCGCCGGAAGAATGACTTTGCCCCGGAGAAAAAATAAAATTTTGCAATTGCCTCTTGACTTTATCCGGATAAAGTGTATAATGCAATCAAACCGATGAGGCGGAGGAGAACCTGCACAGCGCATCTTCAGTGAGCCCGGACAGTGAAAACGGGCGAGAGCGGGGCAGAGATTCGTGGGCCGCCGAGGGCCGGGCAAACGAGATGCCAGCGCATTTTCAGTAGCTTGGGACGGAAGCCTCCGTTACAGGGCAGGGGAGTGTTGGCTCTCCGTGAGAGGCTCTGCGTTTTGAGAGCAGGGCAAGCAAGGTGGCACCGCAGAATCGTATTTTACCGATCCTGTCCTTGTGGATGAACACACAGGGACAGGGTCGTTTTTTTGTAAGACCCGTCCCGCAAAGGGAGCGGGTCTTTTATTTATAATTTTTTGGGCCGCCCGCTCCGGGAAAGGAGTTATTTATTATGAAAAACGTTACCATGATCTCCCGCCGCAGCTTCCTGAAGGCCGCTATGGCAGCTTCCGCCGTTTCCGCACTGGCACTGACCGGCTGCGGCGGCTCCGCTTCCAGCACCACCGCTTCTTCCGCTGCCGCATCTGCTGCAGCTGAGGGCGGCCAGACCTTCAAGGTGGGCATCGTCAACTACGTCGATCATGCATCCCTGAACCAGATCGTGGCGTCCGTCGAGAGCCGCCTGGATGAGCTGGGCAAGGAGAAGGGCGTCACCTTCGACTACGCCGATTACTACGCCAACGCACAGGCCGATCAGTCCAACCTGAACCAGATCGGTGCCGACCTCGTGGGTGACGGTGTGGATGTGATCGTGGCTGTGGCCACCCCCACCGCTGCCACCATGCTGGCTGCCGTGGAAGATACCGACATCCCGGTGGTCTACTCCGCCGTCACCGACCCCGCTGCCGCAGGCTTTGACGATGGCGAGAACATCACCGGCACCTCCGATGCCCTGAACACCGATGCCATTATGAACCTGATCCTTGCAGTGGACCCGGACATCGACACCATCGGCCTGCTGTACGACCTGAGTCAGGATGCCTCCACGCAGGCCATTGCAGACGCCAAGGCCTTCTGCGAGGCGAAGGGCATCCAGTACATTGAGAAGAACGGCACCACCACCGCCGAGGTGCAGATGGCAGCCGAGGCCCTGATCGCGTCCGGCGTCAAGGCGGTGTTCACCCCCACCGACAACACCATTATGACCGCAGAGCTGTCCATCTACGAGACCTTTACCGAGGCAGGCGTGCAGCACTACACCGGTGCCGACAGCTTTGCCCTGAACGGTGCCTTTGTGGGCTACGGCGTGGACTACGTCCAGCTGGGCGAAGCCACCGCCGACATGGTGGCCGAGATCCTCTGCGACGGCAAGAGCGCTTCCGATATGCCGTACCAGACCTTCGACAACGGCATCGTGACCATCAACACTGAGACCTGCGAAGCCCTGGGCCTCGACCTCGACACCGTGAAGGAAGCCTTCAAGCCCTACTGCACCGAGATCGTGGAAGTGACCACCGCAGAGAACTTCTCTTAAAGATAACCCTCTCAGTCAAAACCTGACGGTTTTGCCAGCTCCCCCGAAAGGGGGAGCTTTTGGCGGCTATAGGAAAAGTTTTCCGTCCCAATAAAAGCTTGCCCTTGGGGAGAGCTGGACGCGAAGCGGCCTGAGAGGGTCGTTCTAAAATACATAATGTTAAAAGGAGCACACACATGCTGGCGAGTATCTTTTCGCTCAACGTCCTGCAGACGGCGCTGGAACTGGGCTGTATCTATGCCCTGGTCGCGCTGGCGCTGTTCTTGAGCTATTCCATTCTGAACATTGCAGACCTGTCCACCGACGGCTGCTTTACCCTGGGCTGCGCGGTGGCCTGCCAGGTGGCTCTGACCGGCCACCCCGTTCTGGCCCTGTTTGCGGCCATGGCGGCGGGCGTGTGCTCCGGCTTTGTCACGGCCTTTCTGCAGACCCGCCTCGGCGTGGAGAGCATCATGGCCGGCATCATCGTCAACACCGGCCTTTACACCATCAATCTGGCCGTGATGGGCTTCTCGTCCACCATGTCGCTGGTCAAGACCGACACCATCTTCTCGCTGGCAAAGGGCCCGCTGAGCTTCCTCGGCGGCTGGTACAAGCTGGTGATCGCGCTGGTCATCATCGTGCTGGCAGGCGCAGCGATGCTGGGCTTCCTCGGCACCCGGCTGGGCCTGTCCATCCGCGCCACCGGCGACAATGCTGCCATGGTGCGCGCTTCCAGCATCAACCCGGCCTTCACCATCACGGTGGGTCTGTGCATCTCCGGTGCGCTGTGCGCGCTGTCCGGCGGTCTGCTGGCACAGTACCAGAAAAGCTGCGACATCAACGTGGGCACTGGCATGGTGACCATCGCGCTGGCGTCCCTCATCATCGGCGAGACCCTGCTTGGCAAGCGCACCATGCTGCGCCGCATCATCGGCGTGGTGTTCGGCAGCTGCCTGTACCGCTTTATCGTGGCCGTGGCTCTGCGCTTCAATGTGCCCGCTGCCGCCATGAAGCTGGTGTCTGCCATCATCGTGGCCATCGCTATTTCGATGCCCGCCATCAAGGAAAAAGTTGCTTTCGAGCAGCGCAAGCGCGGGGCACGCAGCCGCCGCGTGACCACCGGCAAGGAGGGACAGTAAGATGGAAATGCTTCAGCTGAATGACCTGCACAAGACCTTCAACCCCGGCACCGTCAACGAAAAAGTGGCGCTGAACGGGGTCAGCCTGCACATGGAAGCAGGCGATTTTGCCACCATCGTGGGCTCCAACGGCGCGGGCAAATCCACCCTGTTCAACGCCATCACCGGCGGCTTCATCGCGGATGAGGGCAGCATCCTGCTGGGCGGGCAGGACATCACCTTTGAGCCGGAACACCAGCGTAGCAAATACATCGGCCACCTGTTCCAGGACCCCCTCAAGGGCACCGCGCCCAACATGACCATTGAGGAAAATCTGGCGCTGGCCTACCTGCGGGCCGGCACCGCCCCCCACGCCATCTTCTCCCGCATCTCCCGCAAGGATAAGGATGTGTTCCGCGAGAAGCTGGCGCTGCTGGATATGGGCCTTGAGGACCGCATGAAGCAGCCGGTGGGCCTGCTTTCCGGCGGCCAGCGTCAGGCACTGACCCTGCTCATGGCAACGCTGGTCACGCCGAAGCTTCTGCTGCTGGACGAGCACACCGCCGCCCTGGACCCGGCCACCGCCGAAAAGGTGCTGGAGCTGACCAAGAGCATCGTAGCCGAAAAGAAGATCACCTGCCTGATGGTCACCCACAACATGCATCAGGCGCTGGAGCTGGGCAACCGAACCCTGATGATGGATGCGGGCTGCATCGTCTTTGACGTGAAGGGCGAACAGCGCAGCAAGATGACTGTGGACGATTTGTTAGAGAAGTTCCGCGAGAACGCCGGCAAGAATCTGGACAATGACCGCATCCTGCTGAGCAAGGTAGAGCAGTAATTATAGGCAAAACAAAAATCCCCTCTGTGTAGATGCACAGAGGGGATTTTTGATGCAAGAAATTACTGAACGTACTCGACCGTGTACTCGAAGCCGTACTCCTCCTGCAGCTTCTTCACTTCGGGCTCGCAGTCCTCAATGAAGGTAGGAGCATAGACAGAAGCGCCGTTGTGAGCCTTCTTGTAGTCCTCCACGATCTGCTGCAGCTTTGCCCAGCCCTCGTTGGCCTTGGCGTTGTCGATGCTGTCGGGGAAGTTGATGATGAACTCGCGGTGTTTGGGAATGCGTGCTTTCATGGTAGAAATCTCCTTATAACAGTTTGGATTTTACTTGTTCATTTATACAGAAGCACGGGCCTGAACCTGTGCAACTTGCGAAAAAATTTTACAGTCCGTACACCCGACGGGCATTTTCCGTGGTTACACGGAACACCTCCTCGGCGGGGATGCCTTTCAGCTGGGCAATGTACTCGCCTACATAGCAGATGAGGGAACTGTCGCAGCGGGTGCCGCGCACCGGCTCCGGGGCCATGTAGGGGCAGTCGGTCTCCAGCACGATGCGTTCCAGCGGCAGGGCGCTGATGGCCTTGGCTGCCCGCTTTGCACCTTTGAAGGTGCAGGCACCACCGAAGCCAATATACAGCCCCTGCTTTGCCAGCCACACAGCGTCGTCTGCGCTGCCGGAATAGCAGTGCACGATGCCTTTCGGCTGGTACTGTTTCAGCAGGGCGTATACATCCGCGTGGGCGTTGCGGTCGTGCACGATGATGGGCTTGTCCAGCTCCAGCGCCAACCGGATGTGGGCCTCAAACATGGCGAGCTGGGCGTCCTTCGGCACGGGCCAGTGGTAGTCCAGCCCGCACTCACCCACAGCGACCACTTTCGGGTCGTCGTAGTACGGGGCCAGCGCGCGCATCTCGGCGGCCCAGTCGCCGCCGTACACCGACACCGTGGGCGCGGGGCCGTCCTCGCCGCAGTCCTCCGGGGCCAGCAGGCTTTCCGGATGGATGCCAATGGCTGCCACCACCCACGGGTAGCGGTGCGCCAGCTCCAGCACCTTGGGTGCGTCGCCGGAATGAGTGGCCTGCTCACACACGCCCACCACGCCCTTGCCGGGCAGGCTGTCCAGCAGGGCAAAGCGGTCGGTGTCGAAGGCGTGGGCGCTGTAGTGCGCATGGGTGTCAAAAATGGGGCCGGTCATTTGCCCTCCTTTTTGGCGGGGGCCTTGTTCACCAGCCAGATGCCCACACACACGAACACCAGCGCCGCCAGATACTGCCAGCGGAACAGGGGTTCGCCGTTGAGCACGGCGCTCAGCAGTACGTTGACCACCGGGTTCACGAAGCCAAAGATGGCAATGCGGCTGACCGGGTTGTTCTTCATCAGCAGGGCCCACAGCACATAGCCTGCCCCGCAGATGAAGGCCAGATACAGCATGACCACCACCGCCAGTGCGCTCTGCACATGGAGACTGCCGCCCAGCACAGTGCCCAGCACGAACAGTGCCAGACCGCCCACGAACAGGTTGATGAAGCAGACGGCAAAGCTGTCTGCTTTTTTGGTCACGGATTTGTTCCACGGGCCGGACAGGGTAAAGATGATGGTAGCGGCCATCATGCAGAACACGCCCCAGCCGCTGCCGCTGCCGTGGTTGCCCAGCGTGCCGATGAGCACGCCCGCAAAGCCGATAACACAGCCCAGCGTTTTGGCAGGGGTCATGCGGTCGGCGTTGCCGTAGATGAAATGGGCAAAGATCACGCCCAGAAAGCTCTGGGTGCTGTTCAGGATGCCGCCAAAGGCACCCGTGAGCATGGCAACAGCGATGTAATAGAATGCGTACTGGGTCGTGGTCTGCCACAGGCCCAGAGCACAGCACTCCGCTGCCACTTTGCCGCGGGGAAACTTGGGCAGGCGGCTCTGCAACAGAACACTGCCCAGCAGCACCAAAAAGCTGCCCAGCATGAACCGCACACCGGCAAAGCAGAAGATGGAGGCGGTGCTGCTGGAATCAATGGCGAACAGCCGGTAGCCCAGCTTGATGAAGGGGAACGCCGAGCCCCACAGCACATTGCAGAAAATAGCCAGCAGCACGGCACACACCGGCGTGCCGAAGATCTTATCCAGCTTTGCCGCACGAACGGCTGTATTATCAGACATGTTGTTCCTCACTTAGTGGATGCGGCTGCCCACGGGGGTATCGTCGCCGTAGAAAGCGATGGAGCAGCCGCCGTCGGCGGTATCAGCAGCAAAGATCATGCCCTCGCTGACATACTTGCCCTTCATCATGGGGCGAGGTGCCAGATTGCACACAATGCCGATCTTCTTACCGATCAGGTCTTCCGGCTTGAACCACTTTGCAATGCCGGAAAGGATGCAGCGCTCCCGCTCGCCGTCAAACACGGTCAGGTGCAGCAGCTTCTTGCTTTCCTTCAGGTTCTCGCAGGCGCGCACTTCGGCCACGCGCAGTTCCACCTTGCAGAAGGTGTCAAAGTCGATCTCGGCTTCGTGGGTGAAGTCCACGCCGCTCTCCTCAGCAGCAGGGGCGGCAGCCTTCTTCTCGGCTTCCGCCTTGGCCTTGTTGGCAGCTTCGGCAGCAGCCTTGCGCTTCTCGTCCTCCTCCTTCAGGTGGGCGATCTCCTTCGCCACGTCGATGCGGGGGAACAGGGCATCGCCCTTGTGGACGGTGTAGGTCTCCTGTGCGCCGTAGATGGTCTTGGTCAGGTCCAGAGCGGAAGCGTCCAGACCCAGCTGGTCCATCATCTTGGGAGCAGTGGTGGGCAGGTAGGCGTTCAGCAGGATGCCGCACACGCGCAGAGCTTCGCACAGGTGGTACAGCACGCTCTCCAGACGGGCCTTGTTGGCCTCGTCCTTGGCCAGCGCCCAGGGAGCGGTCTCGTCGATGTACTTGTTGGCGCGCTGGATGACCGCAAAGATCTCCATCAGGGCCTGCGGGATGGTCAGGCTGTCCATGTCGGCCGTGACCTTGGCGGTCAGCTCGTTGACCATGGTCTCCAGCTCGGTGTCAATGGCTTCGGTACCGGCCACATTGTGCACGGTGCCGCCGAAGTACTTCTCGCACATGGCGACGGTGCGGCTGAGCAGGTTGCCCAGGTCGTTTGCCAGGTCGCTGTTGATGCGGTTGATCAGAGCTTCGTTGGTGAACATGCCATCGTTGCCGAAGGGGATCTCACGCAGCAGGAAGTAGCGGATGGCATCCACGCCGTAGCGGTCGCACAGGATGACGGGGTCCACGACGTTGCCCACGGACTTGGACATCTTGCCGCCGTTCATCAGCAGCCAGCCGTGGCCGAACACCCGCTTGGGCAGCGGCAGATCCAGAGCCATCAGCATGGCGGGCCACAGGATGGTGTGGAAGCGCAGGATCTCCTTGCCCACCATGTGCAGGTCGGCCGGCCAGAACTTATCGTAATCGTGATAGGTTTCGTTGCCGTAGCCCAGTGCGGAGATATAGTTGCTCAGAGCATCGACCCAGACGTACATGGTGTGCTTGGGGTCGAAGGGCACGGGGATGCCCCACTTGACCGAGGTACGGGATACGCAGGTGTCCTGCAGGCCCTGCTTGATGAAGGCGATCATCTCGTTCTTGCGGCTCTCGGGCTGGATGAACTGGGGGTTCTCCTCGTAGAGCTTCAGCAGGCGGTCGGCATACTTGCTGGTCTTGAAGAAGTAGGCTTCCTCGTGGGCGTCGTAGACCTCACGGCCGCAGTCGGGGCACTTGCCGTCCACCAGCTGGCTGTCGGTCCAGAAGCTCTCGCAGGGCTTGCAGTAGTGGCCGATGTACTCGCCCTTGTAAATGTCGCCCTGCTCATACAGCTTGGTGAAAATTTTCTGGCAGGACTCCATGTGGTAGTCGTCGGTGGTGCGGATGAAGCGGTCATAGCTCACGTCCAGCAGCTTCCACAGATCCTTGACGGTGGCCACGATCTTGTCCACGTATTCCTTGGGGGTCACGCCGGCATCGGCGGCCTTGTCCTGAATTTTCTGGCCGTGCTCATCGGTGCCGGTCAGGAACATGACGTCGTAGCCCTGCATCCGCTTGAAGCGGGCCAGTGCGTCGCAGGCGACGGTGGTGTAGCTGTGGCCGATGTGCAGCTTATCGCTGGGGTAATAGATGGGGGTAGTGATGTAGAATGTCTTGTGCTCACTCATGGGATAAAATCTTCCTTTCCTGATTTGGCGCTGCAACGAAAAAACTCCCGCCCTGCCGGACAGATGCCGGACAAGGACGAGAGCTGAAACTTTCGTGGTACCACCTTGCTTCGCCGCGCCCTTGCGGGCGCAGCCTTTTGCCGGGAAGCCTCCCGGCGCAGCGCGGTAACGGGCGCACCCGTCGCAGGCTCATTGTTCGCCCGCGCGGCTCCGAGGCCATGTTCCGCTCCGCGCAGCCTGCCCGGTTCCATCCTTCGGGCTTTCTGTCAGGCGCAGACGGTGCGTACTCTCCTCATCGCAGCCAATTTACATTATTATATTTATAATACGCAAAAACGGTGGGTTTGTCAACTCTGGCTTGTAAATTTCCTGTGGAACCGTTAAAATGGGTGTGGAGGGAGGATGAAAAATGAATGTACAGGCATTTATTGATAATATTAGCTTTCCGATAACACTGGAAGAACTAGAACGATTTGCGGACTGGTTCAATGTAGAGGAAATTTTGAATGTAGACGAAACGGGATGGACGGCTCCGAAATGGGCTGTCGAGGGAGATATCGTATTTTTCTTCCATGCGAAAACAGCAATCCAGAAAATTACCATGCTGGAAACAAAACTAAAGTGCGAAAAAACAGAATATTCAGAGGAAGACTATCAGTGGCTTTGGAAATCGTTGCAACGTGCACGGGAACTTTATAAGTCGTATGGCGGAAAAATTTTTGCAATAGGGCGTATTTCTGGACGAACAGAATACGATTCTCAGGAAGGGGACGAGGTTCTTCATTGGGCAAGCCGTTTCTATGCGCCTATTGATAGAATTTTCGTTTTACAGCAGCCAATCGATATCTCGGAATTTTCTGATTTTCTTCCGGTTTCAACGCGAGGTGCCATTACACCGGTGGTAGGCAGCGACTTTGACCGCTTGAAGAAGATTATTACATCTAAAAATGATATCCCACAATATTTACAGGAAAGCAGAGCTATACCGCTGCCTTTGAAAAAGATTAATGCCAAAAACTGGCTGGAGATAACGCAGCATTATAGAAGGCTGTTTGCGCTGGAAATTCAGTTCCGGCGATTTTATGTGGACTACTTTTTGAAGGTGCTGGGCCAGCAAAAAACGTTTTATGCAGAGTGCGAATGTTACCAGCAGGGGAGAAAAACTGGCTTTGCGGATAATGCAATAAAACTTGGCGGTAAGTGGTGCTTTGTGGAAGTGAAGCTGAATGTTCATGCCGAGCCGCATCTGCACGACCAACTGAAAAAATACTGTCATGCGGAAAGGGTGATCCTGCAAAAAGGAGAACGGACTCTGCCGCAGGAGAAGGTCTGGCAGAATACAATGCTGGTAATTGATACAGAGGATTTTTACATCTACAACGTTTCGAGCGACCGGCTGACTTTATTGGAAAGTCTGGATAAGATCAAAACAGAAAGCGACATCAAAGCACTTCAAAAAAGAATCCTTCCCTTACTGAATTGACAATAAAAGATTGTTGTAAAATAGCTCCTGGAAAAATTACTGCACAAAGCCCGGAAGCCTTTCAGAGCAAAAATGCTCAAAAGGGATCCCGGGCTCTCTTTTTAAAGAAAATGCGCTCTGAGTGAGGAGCAAACCAATTATACTTCGTAATCCAGACAGAACCGTGCCTTGGTGTAGGGCCGTACCTTGCCGTCGGCCACGGCCACATGGGCGGGGTGGGTGGAGTAGCCCTTGAGGGCTTCAGCGCTCTCAAAGGTGGTGTCCAGCATCAGGTCGGCGGTGGAAGAAGGCAGGCCATTGATGTTGACGTGCACTTCCACAAGGCCGGGCACCTTGCCCGCAAGGCCCTCCAGCCCTTCCTTGATGCCTGCCTTGACGGCGGCTTTTTCGGTGTCGGACAGCTCGTCCTTCAGCTGCCACAGGATCACATGCTTGACCATAATAAAATACCTCCTGCGTTTTTTCTCATTGTAGCAGGATGAGAAAACGAACGCAAGAGGAAAACGTTAAGATGGCGGAAAGAACAGGAGCACGACCAGAAACACCGCACCGGCGACGGCCATAAAAATGCCCTCGATCTGGGTGTAGCGGATGTATTTTTCAGAAGGTTCGGCCCGGTCGTACCGCCAGCGGGTCTGCAAAGAGATGGCTTCTTCCGGCAGAAAAAACGAGAACAGCCCGAACCCGATGCAAACAAACAACAGCAGAATGAGAAGAATCGTGTCCATGGCGGCACCTCACTTTTTGCCATCATTCCGTGTGCCATGATAGCACAGATTGGAGATCAAAAAGCCGATGCAGACCAGCAGCGCGGTGACCATTAAAATGGTGTGCAGCGGTTCGACCCGGGGCAGAAATACATTTACAAGATAAACGGCCCCGCACAGCAGCAGCGCAATGCCGGAAAATTTGCTGAAATGCTTCTTTTCATCCTCACTGCTCCAGCCGGTGCCGCCGCCATTGCGCAGGTCCTGGATACCGCGATACACAAACAGCACACCGCAGAGAAGGCTTAGCCAATTACTCATAGACACTCCTTTCCGGCGGTCAGTCCGCGCTATGGTTCCAGCTTTCGTAAGCGACGAGATAAAGAAGATCGCCTCCGATGGCGACGCCGAAGATGATACGGTAGAGCAGCGATGTAACAGGTGTGAATGTTAAGATCAGAAAGGCAATGCCGTTGAGCATGTAAAACACGCCGTTCTTTTTCTGCCACATGGCGCGGTATTCCGGGTCACGGTTATACTGGTTGAACGGCAGATCGAGGAACGGGTCTTTGCCTTGAAGATCCCGAATGCCGGAGATGAACCAGATAACGGTCAGCACAAGGTTGAACAGAGTGGAAAACGAAAAGAACGACTCCATGGAATGCACCTCCCATCTTTTTCCACAGTATACCACAGAAAAGTGCAAAAACACAAGGACGGTATTCAACCGCGCAGCATAAAATTTGCACAAATCGGGCGTTGACTGTTGGTGAAAACAGCACAAAATAAAACCAGCCGGACGAGGCGGTTGCAAGCCCTCGTCCGGCTGGATACTTACTTCTTCGGAGTCATAAGCCTCTTCTCCTTGGGGTTCCTCATTTTCGGAGTAAACGTTTCATAGGGTGACTCTCCTTAGAAACTACTGGAAACTGAGAATCTATTTCAAGGGGACTGATTACTTAGTACATTGGATTGACCCTTCTCTTAACTGATGGAGTGCGGCACCGAGATTCTAAAGATGAATTTCATATTACCACATTCTTTCGAGTTAGATTCGCTAGGGGCAAACTACTTAGTACATTGGTAGAACTCCTTTTTTGCTATTCAAATAATGTTCTCCGTACAAAAGATACCTTCATAGGAATCATCTCCGGCGGATCTATTTGAATCGCTGGGGGTTAAGTTTATCGACAGGTTGTCGTGTAATCGCATTTTTGATGCTCAAGACTGGCTCATTTTTGTTGTGTTTTTATACGGGGGAAACATCCCGTCTGTGGTGAGCCTCTATTTTGCTTCTCAGCGAATCCCGACAGCCTGTCCCTGCTGTGCGGGTTCCATATCAACCATCGGTCTCGCTCCTTTCTGCTTCAAGTCAGCGGGATTAGCTCTCTCTTGAGCTTCTGCTGTACTTCTCTGGTTTCTGGCTTTATTATACATATTCCTGATTGATTTGTCTATTCGCAGAGTGCACAAGGATAGAAATATAAAATTGTGCAGTTCTTGAAAAACAGCAGATAGAACGTGCAAAATGCTGCTTTCTGCGCGGTGTGCCCGGGCGATCGGGCCCTTTGGAGAGGAACTCTGTGCCCTGCAGGAAGGGCTGCCGAGGAAGTCAACAGCAAAGCTGCCCAGAAGTTCCGGGCCGTTTGTGGAGGATTTTGCGCAAAACGGGAGAAAGTGTCCACAGGGTATTATGCGTCAGATCGATTTGTGCTAAAATAGCGCCAATGAATGGTAGTCGCCGCCGCCCCGCGAGATGAAAGTTTCGCGGGGCGGCTTTTTTGCGGCAAAAATTTACACATGAAAGAAACGGAGACACAATCAAAATGCCTAAAACTTTACCGGAACGTATCTTCTTTACCATTGTCATGGCTGCCATTATGGTGTATGGCATGATCGTTTACAATGTGGCGCTGAACACCAATGGCGTCACCAATGCCACCTTTGTGATGGCTTTGCATGAAATGCCCATTATGGTGCCCGTTGCCTGCGTGCTGGAGTTCTTTGTAGTAGAAAAGCTGGCAACAAAGCTGGCGTTCATGTTCATGAAACCCACCGACCGTCCGCAGTTCATCACCTATGCCATCTCTCTGATGATCGTGTGCATCATGTGCCCAGTGATGAGTCTGATCGCAACGTTGTTGTTTAAGGAACCCGGCTTTGGCACTTGGGTGCATACATGGGGCTGCAATATGCCCATGGCCCTGTGCTGGCAGCTGCTGTACTGCGGCCCGCTTGCCCGTGCCATCTTCCGGCTGGTGTTCCGCCGCAGCGCAAAACAGGCGGACTGATAGATTTTAGATATGCAGTGATAATAAATATGTATAGGAGAGGGCGCAATACCGGACAAGACACCTATACGATTTTTATATATCTGGCATATAAAGCATGTACAATAGGGCATTTTTGATGGAAATATTTTCCGGAATGACCTGAAATAACCATCGAAACCTAAGAACTGGCTAAGAAATTTGTGGAAAAGTACATGCAAAGGACACTTTGTTGGACAAGATGCACAACTTTTTTAATATATCAATGCAGTAGAATCACCTAAAATGTAGAATGTGCACAAAGGGACTTGCGAATTTTTGACATTCGTACTATGATATCGAACGAAAAAAGACGAAGTGACCAGAGCAAAGGAGGGCGCCAAGCGGTTCAAAACCAGCGCCTTCCTTGCTTTTTTCACGAAGAAGCGCCTTTTCTTCCAGCGATAAGAAGGCCGTGCCGTTCAAGCGGCGCGGACGACCCAAATCCCCGGAAATTGATTCTTCAGGAAGGAGGAGAAATAAATGAACAAGTTGACTCAAGCGTTGATGGAAGAACTGACCGTCGAGTACGTCAAGGTCGGCCCGCTGCAGATCCCGGAATCCGTGGTCATCAGCTGGGTGATCATGGTGCTGGTGGTGCTGGGTTCCATCCTGCTCACCCGCAACCTGAAGGTGGACCACATCAGCAAGCGTCAGGCTGTGCTGGAGCTGGCCTACACGGCGGGCAAAAATTTCTTTGAAGGCCTGCTGGGCAAGGAGGGTGCATGTTATGTGCCTTACCTGATGACCGTGGCCATTTACATCGCCTGCTCGAACCTGATCGGCGTGTTCGGCGTCAAGCCCCCCACGAAGGACCTGGACGTGACCGCAGCGCTGGCTTTGATGAGCATCGTCCTCATCGAGTATTCCGGCATCCGTGCCCGCGGCGGCGTCGGCTTCCTCAAGAGCCTGGCTGCCCCCACCCCGGTCATGACCCCCATGAACATCCTCGAGATCGCCATCCGTCCCACCAGTCTGTGCATGCGACTGTTCGGCAACGTGCTGGGCGCATTCGTCATCATGGAGCTGATCAAGCTGGTGGTGCCCGTGTTCGTCCCGGCGGTGTTCAGCCTGTATTTTGACCTGTTCGATGGCCTGATCCAGACCTACGTTTTCGTGTTCCTGACCTCGCTGTTCATGAAAGAGAGCATCGGCGGAGAGGAATAAAAGGCTCACGCGACAGCTTCCCCCGAGAGGGAAGCCTTGAAAATGATTGAATAAAGGAGATTTTATTATGAACGGTTTGATTGCTCTGGGCGCTGGCATTGCAGCGCTGACCGGCATTGGCGGCGGTATCGGCATTGGTATTGCAACTGGCAAGGCTACGGAGGCCATCTCCCGCCAGCCCGAAGCTGCCAGCAAGATCCAGACCAACCTGCTGCTGGGCGCTGCTCTGGCAGAAGGTACTGCAATTTTCGGCTTCGTCGTTGCACTGCTGATCATCCTGTTCCTGGGCTGATAATGGAGGCGTGAACGAATGCTGAAGTTGGATATCAACCTGCTGTATACGGTGGTCAACGTCCTCATCATGTACGCGCTGCTGCGCAAGTTCCTGTTCAAACCTGTGCAGGACGTGCTGGACAAGCGCCAGCAGATGGTGGATGCAAGCATGGCCGATGCGCAGGAAGCACAGAACAAGGCACAGGCTGCACTGAGCGCAGCCGAAGATAAACTGCACAACGTGGACATCGAAGCTGCACAGCTCCGCCAGTCCAGCGAGAAGCAGGCAGAAAAGCAGAAAGAGCAGCTGCTGGCCGACGCCCAGCGCCAGGCCGATGCCATCATCGCAGACGGCAAGGCAGCTGCCGAGGCAGAGCGCGCCAGCAAGCTGCGTCAGGCCGATGCACAGATCGCCGACCTGACCCGTACCGTGTGCGCCAAGGTGCTGGAACGCAACCTGACGCAGCAGGACGACGAGCGTTTGCTGGCGGACCTGCTGCAGAAAGCGGGGGACGGCGATGGCAAGCGCAGCTGAAACGTTGAAGGCTTATCTGCACAGCGCCCGCACCCCTTCTGAGCAGGCGCTGGAGCGCATCCGTGCCCAGCTGAAAAAGCAGTACGGCGCGGACGTGGAGCTCACCGTCAGCGTGGAGCCGGAGCTGATCTCCGGTTATGTGCTGCAGGTGGGCGACAAGGTGATCGACAACTCCGCAAAACACATGTTGGAGACCATCACCGCAGGCACCCCGGACCTTGCCACCATGCAGACCCGCGCAGAGGACTACAAGCCCGCTGCCGAGGCCAGCGAGGGCGGCACGGTCGTCTCCGCTGCCGACGGCGTCGTGGAAGTCAAGGGCATGGACAAAGCCGTTTACGGCGAGATCGTCACCTTCGACACCGGCGCAAAGGGCATGGTGGAGAGCGTGGAGCCCGATCGTCTGGGCGTCATGCTGTTCGACGACATTGAAAAGGTCGGCGTGGGCACTCTGGTCACCCGCAGCGGCAAGCGCGCGGGCATCCCGGTGGGCGACGGCTTCCTGGGCCGCGTCATCAGCCCGCTGGGCGAGCCCATCGACGGCAAGGGCCCCATTGAGTCTGTGGGCTACAACCCCATTGAGAAGCAGGCCCCCGGCATTCTGGAGCGCCAGAGCGTGGATACCCCGCTGCACACCGGCATCCTGGCCATCGACTCCATGTTCCCCATCGGCCGCGGCCAGCGTGAGCTGATCATCGGCGACCGCCAGACCGGCAAGACCTCCATTGCCACCGACGCCATCCTGAACCAGAAGGACACCGGTGTGCTGTGCATCTATGTGGCCATCGGACAGAAGGCTTCTTCCATCGCCCGCGTGGCAGGTGATCTGCAGAAGCACGGTGCCATGAGCTACACCACCATCGTGGCGGCTACCGCTTCTGACAGCGCTCCGCTGCAGTACATCGCACCTTACGCCGGCACCGCACTGGCCGAGTATTTTATGGCACAGGGCAAGAGCGTGCTGATCGTTTACGACGATCTGTCCAAGCATGCAGTGGCCTACCGTGCCATCTCGCTGCTGCTGCGCCGTTCTCCGGGCCGTGAGGCTTACCCCGGCGACGTCTTCTATCTGCACTCCCGTCTGCTGGAGCGCTCCTGCCGGATGCGCGACGACCTGGGCGGCGGTTCCATCACCGCCCTGCCCATCGTCGAGACCCAGGCAGGCGATGTCTCCGCATACATCCCCACCAACGTCATTTCCATCACCGATGGCCAGATCTTCCTGGAGAGCGCCCTGTTCAACGCAGGCAACCGCCCCGCCGTCAATGTGGGACTGTCGGTGTCCCGTGTGGGCGGCGCAGCCCAGACCAAGGCCATGAAGAAGGCCAACGCCAACCTGCGTATTGAGCTGGCACAGTACAAGGATATGGAATCCTTTGCCCAGTTCAGCTCCGATCTGGACGCCGAGACCCGCCGCCAGCTGGACCACGGCAAGGCCCTGATGGAGATGCTCAAGCAGCCGCTGTACCAGCCCAAGTCCGACGCCGAGCAGGTGGTCACCCTGGTGCTGGCTTCCCATGGTATGCTGGACAGCCTGCCCACCGCGGAGCTGCGCAGCAAAACTTCCGCATTTGTGCGTCAGTTCCGTGCGGATGTGTCCGGCACGATGGATAAGATCACCGCCACCGGCAAGCTGGAACCTGAAATGGTCGATGCCATCCTGAACGCCTGGAAAGCTTATGCGGGAGGCGACAGCCATGCCGTCCAGTAAGCTGCTGAAAGAGCGCATTGAGAGCATCCAGGACACCATGAAGATCACGAACGCCATGTATCTGATCTCCTCGTCCAAGCTGCGCAAGGCGCGCAAGAACTATCAGAACGTGCAGCCCTACTTCAACCGTATGCGGGACACCATCTCCCGTGTGGTGCCCCACCTGCCGGAAGAACCGGTGCACCCTTACTTCCACCAGCGCAATGCAGCGAACCCCAAGCGGGCCTACATCGTGTTGACGGCCGATAAGGGCATGGCGGGCGCTTACAACCAGAATATCATCAAGTTCCTGAAGGCGCAGGCCGGGGATGACCCGAATGCCCGGTTCTATGTGATCGGCCAGACGGGCTACCGCGCCCTGTACCACAGGGACCCGCGCCTGGTGGAGGAGTTCCACTACGGCGCAACGGCTCCCACGCTGCAGCGTGCCCGCGACATCACGGTGGACGCTATCGACGACTTCGAGTCCGGCAAGCTGGATGAGATCTACCTCATCTACACCAAGATCGAGAACGCGCTGACCAGCGAACCCACCATGGTGCGGCTGCTGCCGCTGGACCGCGAACATCTGCAGCCTGCGCCGAAAGGCCTGGGCGACCCCAAGGGCGAGGTGGAGCTGTTCCCAGACGCCTGGACCGTGTTCCAGCAGACGGCACCCATCTACATGCACGGCATGATCTTTGGTGCCATGACCGAGAGCTACTGCGCTGAGCACAGTGCCCGCATGACTGCCATGGACTCCGCCACCAAGAGCGCCAATGAGATGATCCGGGAGCTGCAGCTGGAATACAACCGCACCCGTCAGGGCTCGATTACGCAGGAGATCACCGAGATCATCGGCGGCGCGGCTGCAGTGCAGAACCGGGCAGATTAAAACGTATTTACACATGATTATAGAGGCAATCGTATGATACAGGGAACTATTATTCGCGTAGCGGGCCCTGTGGTGGACGTGCAGTTCACCGCAGGCAAGCTGCCTGCCCTGCAGGAGGCGCTCACCGTGACCGCTGAGGGCACCGAGCGCACGATGGAAGTGACGCAGCACGTCAACGAGACGACTGTGCGCTGCATCATGCTTTCCGCCAGCGAGGGTCTTGGAAAGGGCATGGCCGTACAGGCCACCGGCCACGGCCTGACCGCGCCGGTGGGCGAGGGTACGCTGGGCCGCATGTTCGACCCGCTGGGCCGCCCCATTGACGGCAAGGGCCCCGTGGATGACGTGCCGCACTGGCCCATCCACCGCAAGGCACCCAGCTTTGCAGAGCAGAAGCCTGCAACGGAAATTCTGGAGACCGGCATCAAGGTCATCGACCTGCTGGCTCCCTATGCAAAGGGCGGCAAGATCGGTCTGTTCGGCGGCGCAGGCGTCGGCAAGACCGTGCTGATTCAGGAACTGATCCACAACGTGGCCACCGAGCACGGCGGCTACTCCATCTTCACCGGCGTCGGCGAGCGCTCCCGCGAGGGCTGCGACCTGTGGGGCGAGATGAACGCTTCCGGCGTGCTGGACAAGACCGCGCTGGTCTTTGGCCAGATGAACGAGCCCCCCGGAGCCCGTATGCGCGTGGCCGAGACCGGCCTGACCATGGCAGAGTACTTCCGTGAGGAGACCCACAAGGACGTGCTGCTGTTCATTGATAACATCTTCCGTTTCGTGCAGGCAGGTTCTGAGGTGTCCGCCCTGATGGGCCGTATGCCTTCCGCTGTGGGCTATCAGCCTACCCTGGCCAACGAGCTGGGCGCTCTGCAGGAGCGCATCACCTCCACCAAGGAAGGCTCCATCACCTCGGTGCAGGCTGTCTACGTCCCCGCTGACGACCTGACCGACCCGGCCCCCGCCACTACCTTCGCCCATCTGGACGCCACCACCGTGCTGTCCCGTAAGATCGTGGAGCAGGGCATTTACCCCGCTGTGGACCCGCTGGCCTCCACCTCCCGCATTCTGGAAGCAGACATCGTGGGCGAGGAGCACTACCGCGTGGCCCGCAAGGTGCAGTCCATTCTGCAGCGCTATCAGGAGCTGCAGGACATCATCGCCATTCTGGGCATGGACGAGCTGGACGACAACGACAAGCTCACCGTCGTCCGCGCCCGCAAGCTGCAGAAGTTCCTCTCCCAGCCCTTTGCGGTGGCCGAGAACTTCACCGGCCTGCAGGGCAAGTATGTGCCGCTGAAGGATACCGTGCGCAGCTTTGCCGCCATCGTGGACGGCGAGGCCGACGACCTGCCGGAGTGGGCCTTCTTCAACGTGGGTACGCTGGAAGATGCCCGCCAGAAGGCCGCTGAAAAGGGCGGTGCCGTCTGATGAACAAGTTCATCCTGAACATCACGGCATCCAGCGGTGAGTTCTACCAGGGCTATTGCGAAGACCTCACCCTGCCCACCGGCGACGGTGTGTACGGCGTGCAGGCCGGCCACAGCCCGGTGCTGGTGGCCCTGCACATGGGCATGCTGCACTTTGCGGTGGACGGCGAGAGCCGCGACATCCTGGTGGGTGACGGCATCGCCGAGGTGACCCCGGCTTATGTGATGGTGCTGGTGGACAGCGCCGAGCGCCCGGAGGACATCGACAAGAACCGCGCCGAGGCAGCCCGCATCCGTGCCGAGGAGCGCCTGCAGCACAAGCAGAGCATGCACGAGTATTACCAGAGCAAGATCGCTCTCAGCCGTGCCATGCAGCGCCTGCAGACTTCGGCAAAGTACCGCCGCTGAGCAGCAAGATGACAAAACACCCGATTTCCCGGAGTTCTTCTGGGGAAACGGGTTTTTTTGTTTGTTTGAACCCTCTCCGTCTTTGCTCCGCAAAGCCACCTCTCCCGAGGGGAGAGGCCTTGGCTTAACGATGCAGTCTGTATGGATCGCCAAAGGCTCCCCCTTCGGGGGAGCTGGCATCGAACGAAGTGAGATGACTGAGAGGGTTCCCCCTTGACAATCTTCCTACAAAGTGATATGATTTTGATATCACAAAGAAACACTTCCGCACCCTGAGAAGGAGGGACTTGTTATGGAAGAAAAGATTCTGCAGACCCGCAAGAACGGCATGGCTGTGCTGCTGCTCACGCTGCTGGGCTATGCGGCCGCCGTGGCACTGTTCGTGTACAGCATCGTGCTGCTGGACGACAGCCTGTTTCCGGGCGTCCTGCTGCTGATTTTGGCCATCGCCTACTGCATTGCAGGCATTTTCCTGTTCTGCGGCCTGCGGGTGCTCAAGCCCCAGGAAGCGCTGGTGCTCACCCTGTTCGGCGATTACATCGGCACCCTGAAGGGCGAGGGCTTTTACTGGGTGAACCCCTTCTGCACTGCCGTCAACCCTGCTGCGGGCACCAAGCTGAGCCAGAGCGGCGATGTGAACAGCGGCGAGGGCGGCATGGCCGCCCTGCTCAAGGCCGGCAACGGCAGCGCCACCCAGACGACGGAGCTGACCAGCAAGAAAATTTCCCTCAAGATGATGACCCTGAACAACTCCCGCCAGAAGATCAACGACTGCCTGGGCAACCCGGTGGAGATCGGCATCGCGGTCATCTGGCGCGTGACCGACACCGCCAAGGCCGTGTTCAACGTGGACAACTATAAAGAGTACCTCTCCCTGCAGTGCGACAGTGCCCTGCGCAACGTGGTGCGCGTCTACCCTTATGATGTGGCCCCCAATGTGGACACCACCGGCGACGGTGTGGCCGACGAGGGCAGCCTGCGCGGCTCCTCTGAGGTGGTGGCCGCCCGCATCCGGGATGAGATCCAGAAGAATGTGGAACAGGCCGGCATCGAGATCGTGGAAGCCCGCATCACCTACCTGGCCTATGCGCCCGAGATCGCAGCCGTGATGCTGCAGCGCCAGCAGGCCAGCGCCATCATCGACGCCCGCAAGATGATCGTGGACGGTGCCGTGGGCATGGTGGAAATGGCTCTGGACCGCCTGAACGAGAACAAGGTGGTGGAGCTGGACGACGAGCGCAAGGCGGCGATGGTCTCCAACCTGCTGGTGGTGCTGTGCGGCAACCGTGACGCCCAGCCCGTCGTGAACAGCGGCAGCCTGTACTGATGGCAGAACCCAAAAAGCAGGTGCCCCTGCGCCTGAACGCGAAGCTCTACGATGCCCTTGCCGCCTGGGCAGAGGATGACTTCCGCTCGGTGAACGGGCAGATCGAATATCTGCTCACCGAGTGCGTGCGCCAGCGCAAGAAGAACGGCAAATACGTCTCCGACCAGCTCGATGTGCCGCCGGAGCTGGACATCAAATAAACGGGAAACACACCCCGGCAGCTTGGACACCCTCTGAGCTGCCGGGGCTTTTTGCTGCAGGGTGCTTGCCAATTACCGGCCTGCATGGTAAACTGACAAAGAGTAAACGGGTGGATCTGCCCGGGCAGCGGGCTGTGATGCGGAGGGGATCGAGATGAAGATACTTGTTGTGGAGGATGGGCAGCAGGCCGCCGGCTCTCTGGCACGCACCTTGTGCCGCGCCGCACCCGGCAGCGAATACCTCTGCGCCCCGACCGCCGCCGACGCCCTGCGCCTGGCGCGCCGGGGTCCGCTGGACGCGGCCTTCCTGGACCTGGAAATGCCGGGCATGGGGGGCCTTGCCGTGGCACGCACGCTGCAAAAACTGCAGCCCCGCTGCAACCTGATCGTGGCCACCGCGCACCCGGAGTATGCGCTGGAAGCACTGCAGATGTTCGTGAGCGGCTTTCTGCTCAAACCGGCCGGCGAGGCCGATGTGCGCGCCGTGCTGGCAAATCTGCGCTACCCGCCCGCCGAAGCCCCCGCAGGCATCAAAATTCAGTGCTTCGGCAACTTTGAGATCTTTGTGGGCGGCCGCCCGCTGGCCTTCAAGCGCAGCAAGAGCAAGGAGCTGCTGGCCTATCTGGTGGACCGCAACGGTGCCGCCTGCACCAACGGCGAGATGCTGGCCGTTTTGTGGGAGGACCGGCCCGACACCGCCTCGCTGCACAGCCACCTGCGCAACCTGATCTTTGATCTCAACCACACGCTGGAGGGCGCGGGCGTCACCGGCCTGCTGGTGCGCGGCCGCAGCATGCTGGCCATCGACACCGGCAAGGTGGACTGCGATTACTACAACTACCTGCGGGGCGACCGCTCGTCCGCCAACACCTACCGGGGCGAGTATATGACCCAGTATTCCTGGGCCGAGGTCACCCGCTCGGCCCTGCGCCAGCAGGCGGCGGGCGCGGCAAACCAGCCCGGCGAAAGCGTCCCGCCGACGAGGCTGTGAGGGACCTCTACGCCCACTACGCCCTCTCAGTCACCTTCGGTGACAGCTCCCCCAAAGGGGGAGCCAAGACCGTGGAGGGAGCGTTTCTTGCCTCTCCCTTTGGGAGAGGTGGCTGCGACCAACGGGAGCAGACGGAGAGGGCGCAGAGCGCGTGCACACGAAAAAAAGCATCTGTAGCGAACACTGCAGATGCTTTTCTTTTTGCCTTTTTGCTTACTTTTTGCTTACTTTTTCAAATATTCATCCCACCCGGAGGAAGTGACCACCTGCTGGTCGGTGGTGCACCAGAGGGCCTCCACGCCGTCCAGGCCTTCCACGATCTTCTGGCCTTCCTCCAGCGGCATACAGAACAGGCCGGTGGTCAGGCAGTCGGCAAGGCCGGAATCGCTGCACAGCACCGTCACGCTGTTGAAGTAGGCGGCCGGGAACAGGGTGTCCGGGTCGATGAGGTGGTGGTAGCGCTTGCCGTCCACCACATAATACCGCTGGTAGTCGCCGCTGGTCACCAGCGCCATGTCACTGATGTTGATGGGGCTGGTGAGCATGGTGTCGGAGGTGTAGTAGTCCGAAGCGTTCCAGGGGTCCTCCACGCCGCCGGTCCACTGGGTGCCGTCGGGCTTGGTGCCAATGGCGCGGATGTTGCCGCCCACGCTCACCAGCGCGCTGGTCAGGCCCCGGGCTTCGGCGGCCTGGCAGGCCATCTCGGTGGCGTAGCCCTTGCCCACGCTGCCCACGTCCAGCGACATTTCCGGGTCGGCCAGGTAGACCGTCTTTGCGTCTTCGTCAATGACAAGGTCGTTGATGTCGCAGTGCTGGGCGGCGGCTTCCAGTTCCTCGGTGGTGGGCAGCTTGTTGTCGGCCTCGTTCTCGTTGGCCTCGGCGGCTTCGCGGTAAGTGTGCCAGATGCGCAGCACGCTGCCCATGGCGATGTTCAGCTTGCCGTTCGTGGTCTGGTACATCCGGTCGGCCAGCTCCAGCATGGACAGGATGCGGTCATCCACTTCAACGGGGGCCTTGCCCGCGTTGTCGTTGATGGTCTTCACGTTGGTGACGCCGTCGTAGTCGTTGTAGATGTCGTAGAGCTGGTTGTAGGCAACCAGGTCGGCGTGCAGAGCGTCCATCTGGGCGTTGAATTCGTCCTCGCTGTCGCAGTAGGCAATGACGGTGGTGATGGTGTCAAACACGTCGTAGAAGACGGCGGTGTAGCGCTCCTGGGTGGGCTTTTTGGCGCTGCAGCCCGCCAGCAGGCTCAGGCACAGCGCCCCGGCCAGCACGGCGGCCAGCAGGCGTTTGGCACAGGTCAGTTTCATAAGGGCTTGCTCTCCTTTGCGGCGGTAAAGGCGGCGTGCTCCTCCTGCAGGTGGGCCAGCAGGTCGCCGAAGACCCAGCTGCGGTTCGCAGGCGTCACCACGGCCTTGAGGGGGATGTTCACCTGGGCCTGCTTCATCAGGTCCAGCAGGGTGTCCACGTCCTTGTCCTTGAAGTTGGCCA
>ENA-UOIZ01000606-UOIZ01000606.1-human-gut-metagenome-genome-assembly--contig:-P88-NODE-606-length-34735-cov-11.064937_pt1 | contig 34735 bp, 23 predicted proteins | sample MGYA00242336_ERZ723883 | MGnify/ENA metagenome assembly ERZ723883 | reverse complement strand
ATTTGTTGCTCCATACGCCCTTGACAATAGTCCTTACAATATACTATAATAATATTTACAAATACTATTTGTAAGTGGGGGACTTATGGAAAACAATCATTTTAACGTTGCGTGGGCGAAAAGCACTGCTCTATATACAAAAGCAGCTTCGGTACTTGGCGTCGGATACCCGGAAATGATGGTGCTGTATGCGCTGGAATCCATGGGAGAACTGACGCAAAAGCAGATCGCAGAGAATTTCGGTATGCAAAAACAGACGGTTCATACGGTCGTGAGCGCACTTCAAAAGAAGGGCTATTTACTGTTGGAGGCCAGCGAGGGCGATAAACGTGAGAAGCGGATCGTCTTGACTGAAAGCGGACAGGTATACGCCCACAGAATGATTGCGCCTTTACGAAAAGCCGAGGAGAAGGTTTATAGAACAATCGGGAACGAACGGCTCCAAGCCATGTGTGAAATTCTTGACCTTTTCAATCTTCTCTTTGAAAGAGAGCTGAGCGGAGGTCTGGGCAGTGAATAACAAGCGGACTTTCTTTCAGTATGTGATTCCGTCCGTGTTATCCTTTGCGCTTTCCGGGGTGTATGCCATCGTTGACGGTTTCTTTGTAGGCAACTCAATCGGGGATGCCGGACTTTCCACAATCAACATTGCATATCCCATCACGGCGGTCCTGCAATCCGTAGGGACAGGAATCGGAATGGGTGGTTCAGTCAAATACTCCATTCTGAAAGCAGCAGGAAATGAGAAAAAAGCACGGGAGTTCGTTGCCGGTGCAACATGGCTGATGCTTCTTTTCAGCGCTGTCCTGACTGTCACCGTTTTCTTCACTTCAGAGAAAATCCTTTCTGCCCTTGGTGCATCGGGCGAGTTGCTTACTCTGGGAAATGAGTATATCAAGGTAATTGCCCTTGGAGCGATTTTACAGGTGTTCGGCACCGGACTGGTTCCGTTTATGCGTAATTACGGCGGTTCTTTGTGGGCAATGATCGCTATGATCTGCGGCTTTGCTACCAATATTGCTCTTGACTATACTTTTGTGTGGGTTCTTGGACGGGGCATGTACGGTGCGGCATTGGCGACCATTATTGGGCAGGGAGTTACCATGGCGGTTGCACTCGTGTATTGCGCCATCAAAAAGAACCTCACTCTGAAAATCGCACCTGTTGATACCCCGAAAACGGCATTTCAGATATTAAAAATCGGACTTGCTCCATTTGGCTTGACCCTTGCCCCAAATATCTCTCTTGTGATCATCAACCGATTTTCGGTTTCTTATGGCGGACAGGAGGCTATCGCCACCTATGCCTGTATCTCCTATATCATCTGCATTGTTTATCTTCTTTTGCAGGGTGTCGGTGATGGTAGCCAGCCGCTCATGAGTCAGTTCTACGGAGCAGGCGAAGAAAAATCGCTCAAACAAACCAAAACGCTGGCGTATGAATTTTCCATGGTTTTGGCGGTAATCAGTGCGATTCTGATTTACCTGCTCCGTGGAAAGATTGGACTACTGTTCGGTTCATCTGCCGAGGTAAACGCAGGGGTCATAAAGGTCATGCCGATCTTCCTTGTGTCGGTTCCGTTTGACGCCATCACACGAGTTTCCACGGCGGCTTTCTACGCAACCGAAAAAAATGTGCTGTCCTATGTTCTGACATTTATCGAACCCATCATCATGCTGGTGTTGATGCTGATGCTGCCGCCGGTGTTTGGCGGTCAAATCATGATTTGGTGGAGCGCCGTATTTGCAAAGGTCATTACCGCATCAGTAAGCCTTGTGCTGTCCGTTAGATATAGCGCACAAAGAAATCGATAACTTCCAGTTTGGCGATTTGCCTCTGCGTGGCTTTCATACACAAAACCGGGAAGGGCAATGCCCTTCCCGGTTTTTTGCGCAGTTTCCTGCTCAATTCTCTTTCCGACTCTCCATATGCCCCGACTGGATGACCGGCGGCTTGGGGTCGGCCACTTCCCATGACAGCGGCTTCTTTTCGTCCTCTTTCACGGCGTTCTCACCTCGCATACAGTATGCGCCGTTTCGCCAAAAAGATGCAAAGCACCCCTTGCCTCTCCCTTTGGGAGAGGTGGACGAGCGCAGCGAGGACGGAGAGGGTAAGTAAGGCCGCAATGCCCTCTCAGTCACCTTCGGTGACAGCTCTCCCAGAGGGAGAGCCAAGGGCGGATTCCGTTCAAATTACTCCAGCACCGATTCAAAAACTGCCTTGACCGAGCTGATTCTTCCCGCCTCAAAAGGACTTTCCAGTCCGGCGCTGTCCAGGAAGGCCAGGAAATAGGATTCCTCCGTCGTCAGATTCTGTTCGTACAGCTCAAGACCCGCACCCCGCTGTTCCTGTTCCAGCTGGTACAGCTGCATCGCCGCGTCGTTGCTGACCACATAGCTGAACACGTACATGGGGTTCGTATAGAAATGGGTCACGTCCACGAACTCCCGCCGGTCGTAGCCCACGCTGTCAAAGCCGAAGTCCAGCGCGACCTGCTCGTACAGCGCGTACAGTCCCTCCGCAGACAGCGCGTTGCCGGTCAGGCTGTACATCTGCCGCTCAAAGCTGGCGTACGCTCCCTGCTCCACGTAATTGCCAAGGCTGTCCGCCATTTTTGCCCGGGTCAGGTCTTCCCCGCCGTAGCACAGACTCAGATACTCCATGCCCGTGGAGAAGAATTCCGACACGTCCACCCCGGCGGCGCTGCCGTAGCTGGCATAGTCATTGCAGAAGTGGCCGAATTCATGGGCAAGAACCAGCTTGTCGTAGGCCGTCAGCGTGGCGTTCATGAAGATAAACGGCTCCTGATAGCTGGTCAGGTATTGCTCAAAAGAGGAATTGTACTTGTTCTCCCCGTAGCCGGTGTCGTAGAGCTTCGCCGTCTTCATCAGGTCATGGGCTTCCTTGACCGTGCCGCCCATGCCCTCTGCCGCCGTGGCTAAGTAGTTGAGGGTCTCCCTCTCCGAAGCGTACTCACCGGTCGCCTCCCATGCGCCGGCGTCCAGCTCCCGGTACAGCGGCACCAGCTCCCGGCGGATGTCCTCCAGAAGCTGCTCTTCCTCCGCGGCAGTGTAGTCCCGGTAGAAGTAGAAGTCCTCGGCAAACTGGGGATAATCCGAATAGCCGCAGTATTCCGCTATCTCCTGCCGGACGGCGATCAGCTCCGCCAGAAGGGACGCCATGCCGTCCGCGCAGGCGTCATAGTAGCCTTGCGTATCGTCCTGATAGTCCGCCGCCTGAGCGGACAGCTCGTAATACCGGGTTTGCAGCCGGGCTTCCTCCTCCAGCATGGCGGTGAAGGTCTCGTCCCATACGGTTTCCTCATCCTCATAGCTGTCAAAAAAGCCCTCGCCGAAATATTCCTCCTGCTCCAGTTCCTCCCGGGCGGGGGACTGGGCAAGCGCCCGGTAAAGCTCCTGTAAGGCGGCGTCCACCGTGGCCGCGTTCTAGGTGCAGTAGTTGTACTCGTCCTCCCAGTAGGTGTCCGTCAGATCTGCACAGTAATGGATATCCGCCAGCGCGTAGTAGGTGCTGAACCAGTCATAGGCGTCGTAAAAGTCGTATATCCCGTCCAGAATGGCCGAAACATCGTCCCTTTCCGCCGCCTCGCAGGCGGCGTCCAGCGTCTGCTGGAGCTGGGTCATGTCCGGGCGCTCGTAGGTCATGCTCTCGTAGGGGACAATGGCGTTCCCATCCACCAGTGAACGCACAGCGCCGAAATACTCGCCAAAGTCCACCATGCCACAGCCGGACAGCAGCACCGCCGCCGTCAGAACCAGCGCGATCAGCCGTAAAAACCTTATTTTCATTCTCTTTCCTCCTATACCCGTACTTCCGGTTCCATGCCGCACTGCGCGATGCGCCTGCGCAGCCAGCCGCCCTGAAAATATACGATCGAAAATACCGTCGCCGCCAGCAGCCAGCTCAGGGGGTAACAGACGGCCAGCAGCTCGATCCTGTGCCACGTCCTCACCACCGTGAAGATCCACACCACCCGGAACACGCACACGCATACGCAGGTGATGACCGTGGGAAGCACCGAACATCCGGTGCCCCGCATGGCTCCGGCGAATACCTCCACCGGCATGAACAGCACGTTGAACGGCACCGTCCACGCCATGACATACGCCCCCAGCCTGATCACAGCCGGGTCGGTGGTGTAAATTCCCAGAATGAAGGGGCGGAACGTGATGACCAGCGCGCTCATCGCCCCCGTCAGCACCACGCTCATACCCATGCAGACCCAGACGCTCTGACGAATCCTGTCGTATTTCTGCGCGCCGAAATTCTGCCCCACGAAGGTGGTCACCGATACGCCGAAAGCGCCGGAGATCATCCAAGTCAGGCTGTCGGTCTTAACATATGCCGTCCATGCCGCCACCGCCACGTCTCCGAAGGAATTGATGCCGGACTGTATCAGAAGATTGGCAAGGTCAAATGTCACGAATTGCAGTCCCGCCGGGACGCCAACGTAAAGGATGCGTTTCAGCAGCCCGCCCTGAAAGCGGATCTTTTTCAGAGAGAGCCGTGTTTCTTCCGGCTGGCGGAGCAGGGCCACCGTGACCATTCCCGCGCTGACCACCTGAGAGAAGACCGTCGCGATGGCGGCCCCCGCCACGCCCAGCTTCAGCACCACCACGCACAGGATGTCCAGCACGATGTTGACCCCGCAGGCAGCCATCAGGAACATGGTAGGTTTTCGGGAATCGCCCATGGCCCGGAGAATGCCCGCGCCCATGTTGTAGAGCATGGAGGCGATCGCGCCGGCAAAATAGATTTTTATGTACAGAACGGCGTCGTCCATGCAGCTTTCCGGGGTGTTCATCAGCCCCAGAATTTTAGGGCCGAGGGAGTAGCCCAGCGTCATCACCACCGCGCCCAGCACAAGCGACAGCGCCACGCCGGTATGGAGGGTATCCTGCACGCCCTGCTTACTTTTCGCGCCGTAAAACTGGGACAGCAGCACCGTCGCGCCGGTACTCAGTCCGATGAAAAAGCCGTTCATCAGGTTCAGCAGTGCGGAGGTAGACCCCACCGCCGCCAGCGCCCGGGTGCCGACGAACCGGCCGACGATGATGGTGTCCACGGTATTGTACATCTGCTGGAAAAAGCTCCCAAGCAGAATGGGAAAGAAAAAGAAAAGCAGCTGCTTCCAGATCACGCCCTCCGTAATGCGCTGCGACGGCAATTCGCCCTGCATAAAAAGTGCCTCCCGACGGATATACTGGGACGATTCTACCATAGAAACGGCAGACTGTCCATTGATTTTTTTCAGGCAGCGCGCACCGTGTCCAACAGGTGGAAAACCGGAAAATAGAAATAACCCCCGGCCTGCTGTCACGACAGCCGCCGAGGGTCATTCCTCTGCGATCTTGATATCTAACATCTGTTGGTTAACCTCTCTTTCTGCGGAGTAGACGTCGGCGTTCCGCCTTACAGATTTGGAATTCCTCCCGTGAAAATTCCTTTCTTTACATTTTGGGAAGACCATATATGATCGGGAGATTTACCTTGGGAAGCCGTCGTCTCTGAGAAGATTTACCTGTACATTGGTATCACCTCTTTGTGTCTATAAAATAACATATTCCTTTCTGAAATGCAACCCGGAATTTTGTATAAAATATACCATTTTATTTACTGCATAACATAGAATTCCAGCGTATTAACCAATTTATCGTTGACATATTCCCTGCGCTATGTTAGCATAAATGTGTTGGGGTCAGTCTGCGGACTGGCCGTTTGCAGACTGAGGGCGGGGATATCCCCGCCCTCAGCCGTTTACGATTCCGGATACGATCCTGTGCATTTCCGCTTCCGAACGGGCACCGTGCGCCCGGGTCAGAATGTCGCTCTGCGCTTCACGGGAAAGCGCCGCATAGGCTTCCATAGCCGCAGAATTCTGTGCCAGCGCCATGGCGAACCCAATGGGCATTTGCTGAAAATCCATGCTGACTCCCCTTTCCGCTGCCTTACGCCGCCGCGTCCAGCATATTCTCAATAAAAATCCCATACCCCGTAGTCGGATCGTTCACCAGTACATGGGTACGTCTATGATACCAACGAGAGATTTACTTTTTGGAAAGTTTGGGATAAAGGTCGATTTCGATATTCCCATTCTTCCCTTTTCGGTACTCAATCTTCTCCAAAATTGTCTTTAATACTATTTCCTGATTAAAATCTTAAGGCAGCACCGCACAATTCGGCAAGAAGTCTCAGGCAGGATTTTTGTTCCAATTCAAAGTTCCGAAAATGGAGGAATACTGTATGTATTTCCCATTTTCGGAACTGCGGAAGTGGAGCAAAAAGACGGCTGAGACTCGCAGACGCAATTGTGCGGTGTTGCCTTAATTTTAATCAGGAAGGCATCGCCTGACGGCGCTGCCTGTTTTATGATTTATAAGGAAAGAAATCACAAAACAAGTCTCATATGAACTCCATGCCCTTCAGGCAATTAAAATCTTTTTTAAAGATTTTAATTGGAGTTCAGTATTACATCTGGCTTTTGATCGTGGAGATCAGAATATCTCCCGCCACGACCCGATCTTCCGCGGCGAAGCCTTCCGCAAAATTGTCGGAATAGAGCACCTGCGCGTTGGGGGGGAATTCATCGTCCCCTTCCCAGACGAGAATCTGCATCCGATAGCCGCCGATCAGGTCGAACTGATAGCCCGCGTCTCCGTGCTTCATGGGCAGCGCCTGCATTTTTTCGCAGGCAGCCTTGAACGCCGGCAGCCGGGTGCCGAAGGTGAAGGCCGCACGGGTCAGCACACGGCCGGTGTAGGGCTTGATGTACATCTCCCCCCAGGGCATCTCCCGGAAGGTCTTCCACTGCCCCTGCCAGACCACATCTTTGCTTTCCAGCAGATAGCGCAGCAGAAACGTCTGGGAGGGCAGCGGCGGCAGCGCCCCGCCGTCCAGCGCGCGGATGGCACAGTCCGGGTGGGCAATGGCAAACGCCCTGCCCAGAAGACTGAGGGTGAATTCCTTCCCGTCCCAGCGGACGTCCGACAGTCTCGCCGTCACGGCGGCGGGATTTAGATCGCGGAACAGCTCCGCGTAATGGGCAAAGGGGGCTTCTTCTTTGTGGTTTTCTACTTGCATATTCCTTATTCCTTAATCGTGTAGTTCCAGAGGCAGACCGTCGGGATCCCGGAAGAATACATAGTGCCCTCCGTTTGCCTTGTCCTCGTGAATCGGTTCCGTCTCGATGCCCTGTGCGTTCAGCCAGTCCCGAGCCGCCTGAATGTTCGTTACCCGGAAGGCCAAATGCCGTAGACCCAGAGCCTCTGGCAGAGTCAGCCGGGCAGGAGCGTCGGGCTTGATGAACAGCTCCAGTACCAAATTCCCCAGCCGCAGCATCCGCAGATAATCCCGCTGCTCCGGCCTCCAGACTTGGCTCTCCAGAGTGAACCCCAGCTTGTTGACATAAAAATCCAGGGTTCGGGCTTCCTCCGAAGCAATCACCGCCACATGGTGCATTCCCTCCAGCATGTTACGCCTCCTGAATGGAGTGGGGGAACAGCCGCTTGTCCGTATGGGGCAGGAAGCAGGCAGCTACAAAGGAATCCATGTAGCCGGGGTATGTGGAAAGCTCCAGATAGGTCATATTCGCTGCCACTTCCGCCGTTTTTGCGGCGGCTTCGTCACTCATGACCATGGCGTAAGCGCCAGCCAGAGAGGAGTTGCCGATGTAGTGGAACTTTTCCAGCTCCACATCCGGGAACATGCCGATATTCACCGCGTTCTTCATGTTGATGCCGGAGCCGATGCCGCCTGCGACATAGACGTTCTCGATGGCTTCCACGGGCATATCCACGCTTTGCAGCAATGTTGCGATGGCGGAGAAGATCGCGCCCTTGGCACGGATGAAGTTGTCAATGTCCACTTCATTGATGGACACTTCCCGGCCGGTCTCGCTTTCGTTTTCAAAGGCAATAACGTAGCGGCCCATGCCGTGATGATCCCGGCGGACGCGCTCGCCCTCCCGGATGAACAGGCCCTTGGCGTTGACGATGCCGCAGCGGTACAGCTCGGAAATGATGTCGATGATGCCGCTGCCGCAGATGCCGACGGCCTTCTGTCCTTCGTCGCCCACGATAGAAACGGTGGGTTCCATGGTCACTTTGTCTACGGTGCAGGCTTCGATGGCGCCGTCCGTGGCGCGCATACCGCAGGAAATGTCGCCGCCCTCAAAGGCGGGGCCGGCAGAACAGGCGCAGCTCACAAGGAAGTCCCGGTTGCCGAAGACGATCTCGCCGTTGGTGCCAAGGTCGATGAACAGGCTCAGCTCGTCGCTGTCCCAGATGCCGGAGGCCAGCGTACCGGCGGTGATGTCGCCGCCCACGTAGGAACCGATGTTGGGGGCGATGAGTACCGGCGCGAGGGGGTTGGCGGGAATCTTCAAGTCCTGCGCCAGCAGTCCGTTCCAGAGGAAGAAGCTGGGGATGTACGGATCCATGCGGACACTCTGGGCATCCACGCCCACCAGCAGGTGGTTCATGGTGGTATTCGCGCCCACGCTCATGCGCAGAATGGACGGGCATGTGACCCCCGCGGACTTGCACAGATTGGCAATGATGGGGTTCAGAGTCTCTTTCAGGATGGCGTCCTGAAGCTTTTTCCTGCCGCCGGGCTTGCCCTGCTCGATGATACGGTTGATGACGTCCGCGCCGTAACGGATCTGGCCGTTGCCGGAGGAACCCTTCGCCAGAATTTTGCCCGTGGTCAGATCGGTCAGCACCATGGTGACCGTGGTAGTGCCGATATCGATGGCGCAGCCGACGATGGCAGTGTCCTCCGGGGCGCAAACTTCCATACAGCGGAAGGTATCGCCCAGAAGTTCGCCCTTCACGCACACGTGGAAGCTGTTTTCCCGCAGAACGTGGGCCAGCTTCACCATGACGCAGAAGGGAATCTCCACCTTCTCTACGCCCAGCGCTTCCTCAAGCGCCCATGTCAGGCGCTCGTTGTCGGGCATGGTGTCGTCCAGACTCGGCTCGGCCATGGTCACGACCACCGCACGGAACTGATTGGTAAAGTGAATGCCGCTTTGTTTCAGCTGGCTCTGGCAGGCGTCAAAAATGGCGACCTCCTGCGGGCTGCTCAAATCGGCGGTCTTCATCCGGGACTGGTAGGCGCTGGCGATGTCCGGAACGAACACGGTGCAGTTGCCGACGACCTTCGAGCTGCAGCTCAGGCGCCAGCCTTCGGCATATTCTTCGTCGGAAATATGGCGGCTGGGGTAGGATTCCAACTCTCCCTCCACCAGCTTGATGCGGCACTTGCCGCAGGAACCGTTGCCGGAGCAGGGAGCGTCGATTGCCACATTGGCACGGCGAGCCAGCTCCAGAAGGTTATCGCCGACGTTGCAATCGACGGTAACGGGCTTACCGCCTTCGATTTGAAATACGACTTTTGGCATAAGGATAACACCTTTCTTTTTGGGCGAGGCCCTGCCATCCGGCAAAAATTGCCGAAACTCCCGGACGGAATGATAGCGCCGCCTGAAATTTTATTTTCTTTTCAAGTATAACATAGCTCCCCGCAATTGTCCAGCGAAATCAGTATTTTTTTACCTATATTAAATTGATATGGCTCATCACCCCGGCGTCATAATCTGACCGAACGCATGTGCTCCTCAATAGGGGGTGTCATTGCAAGCCAGTGCCGCAGCACTGGTGTGGCGATCCGTTTCCCGAAGGCTCTCCTCGTTCAGTAGGGGAAGCCACAAAAACTACGCCCGGGAAGTTTCCTTCCCGGGCGCAATCTCAATTTCATTACATCAGAGGCTCCATGCCCAGCACCGGATGACCCTTCTCGGTCAGCCAGTTCAGCAGCTCCTCGCAGTCGGTGGTGACGGTCTCGTCGGCAACCATGTCGGTGAAGTTGTCAATGCCGTACAGTTCCTTGGCCGTCTTGTTCAGACGCTCGGCAACGTCGTCCTTCAGCTCCTTGGGCATCCAGACAATGCGCTCGATGCCGCCCTCAGCAGCGATGAACTTCTTGGAGGAGATGAAGTGACGGCCGTGACCCATGTAGCCGGGGGTCTGGACGCCGCCGCCGGTGCAGGAGGCCAGCTCGCCGAAGGTCATACCGGCAGGGGTCATGCCCTTGTATTCCCGGTTCACAACGATGAAGCCGTTGGACATCGGCTCAATGCCGCAGATGCACTCGAAGCAGCCGCAGGAGGTCATCGGGTCCTCCAGAATGGAGTACAGGGTGACGTTCTCAACAGCGCCGTGGGTCGCGTCGGAGATCGCCTTGTTGACGGACTGGAAGCGGCCGGTGCGCTCGTCCTCGCAGCCTTCCTTGAAAATGGGCTGGCAGGGACCGTTGGGGTTCAGCTCGTAAGTGGCCTTGGCATCCAGCCAGGACACGGCGCCGCACAGACCCAGACGCTCGGGGGTGACCACGCAGCAGTGGGCGGGGGCGAAGGACTGGCACATGATGCAGGTGAAGTAACGGTCAACGGCCTCGTCGGTCATGGACGCCAGACGGTCGTCGCGCTGGTTGTACCGGGGCATAGCCACCTCGTCACGGAACTTCTCCGCCTCGGCGGCGTCGGTGATCAGGGTGATCTGGCACTTGTCCACAACGGCGTCAAACTCGTCCATGATCATGACGTACAGAACTTCGGCGAAGTCCTTCAGACGCAGACCGGCGTCGTAGGCCGCGTTGCTGACACGGATACGGACCTGATTGCGCTGGCCGGTGTGCATGACGCCTTCCATGTAGTTGAACCATGCGTGGAACTTCCGCTCGATAACGGACTCAAAGTCCACCTGCATCTTCTTACCGGCCACCTCAACGTAGGTCGCCAGAGCCAGATCCTTGGCCTGATCGAAGTCGGGACCGACGATGGTGATCTTGTGATCCTCGATTTCATTCAGCTCCCGCATCACCACCAGCTCGGCAGTGGGGTTCTTGGCGGACCAGATCTCGTTGTGCATATCAGCCTTACGGATGATCTCGCCCTCGAAGGCGGCGGCGAAGGCCACGGGGATGGGCAGTTCCTTTACCTTGATCTTGATGTTCCGCAGTTCCAGAGACTTCTTCACGGTCTCGGCGTGGTCGCATACAGACTCCAGAGCGCCGGGAACCTGATTCTCGCCCAGATCGATGTCCACGACCACGGGGAAGCCCAGAGCGATGGCGCCCGCACCGGCGGAAACCACCACGGAGTCAATGGCGCCGAAGGTGTTGACGAAAGCGGGAACACGGTTCTTGGTGTAGTCCAGCAGACCGGCCAGATTGCCGGGCTGAACGTTGCCGAAAATCAGTGCGGCACGGATGGCCACGGTAACAACATGGATGACGGAGGTCACGTCGTGTCCCAGAGGAATGACACGCAGCTCCAGACCCATCTTGACGCCGCCCTCGGCGCACTGCTCGATGACGTCGCCCACCATGAAGGTCATGATGCCCTTGCTCTGGTAGTCCTTGACCACCTTAACAACGTCCTCGGCATTGTCCGCCTTGCCCAGCACAACGGCCACGCCGGGGATATCGCCGGTGACCAGCGGCACGCCCAGAGAACGGATGATGGGGTCGGGAACGAAGCCGATGCCGGACTCGTTTTCGTAGGGGTTGGCACCGTCGACGTATTTCAGTCCCTCAAGAATTTCCGCGCCGACAGCGGTAGCAAGGCCGGCGTTCAGCGCCTGACCCAGATCCTCCTGATTGGTGATCAGGCTCTTGAGCACGCCCACGCAGGCAGGCAGGTCGCCCAGAGTCTTGACCTTTACGCCGGTGGCAGCGTAAATGGTGGGGAAAAAGTATGCGGTATCGGGGAAGGCAATCTCCTTGTCTGCGCCGTACTTGGCAATGGCGTCGTTGACGGCACCTTCGGTCAGTCCCGCAACGGCATTGGAACCGCCATAAATGAGATCGGTTAATACGCTCATGTAAATTCCTCCCAATTTTTTGAATCCTGAAGATAATATATATTAAGCCCGAAGGCTGAATATACCAGTTTGGTTTCCGGCACCACGCCGGGGCTTTCAAATGCAGCAAATCCTTCCAAAACAGAAAAAGCAAACTGGCTGGGAGGGAGGTTCCCTCCCAGCCATGTAGTGCATGGGAAAACTGTCAGTCACATTACCCGGCCAGCCAAATGCCGACCTTCCAGGGTTTATGGTCATCCGGCATCTTAAACAACAGACCCGAAAGCAGTCCGTCAACCACCCAGTGCCAAATCCATCCTTAATCTCCCCCACTCAGCACGGACAACCGCCGCACCACCGGTCGAGGGGCCCAAAGGATGTTCGACCACCACCCAGCGTCCGTAACGTCATTGGCCGCCCGTCCTACGGGCATTAGAGGTCGAGGTAGGAGTCGGAGTAGAGGACGTGGTTCTTGAAGATGTCGCAGGACTTGATGGTCTCCATCAGACGCAGGTCGCAGGGGTTGACGATGGCGGAGGTCAGACCCTGCATCATCGCCATGGCAACCAGAGCGGAGTCCATGATGGGACGCAGCGTCTTGGGCGCGCCGTTAGAGTTGTTGGACAGACCGCCGGTGGACTTCAGGCCTTCCGATGCGAACATCTTGATGGCTTCCAGAACCTCCATCTGCTTGTCCTGCATACCCTTGACGACCAGGAACAGGGGGTCGAACCACAGGTCGGTGGCATCCATGCCCAGACTCATGCCGCGCTCCAGCATGTTGTGGCAGTGCTTCATGCGCTCTTCGTTGTCCTTAGCGATACCGTCGGCAGAGCAGAGGGCAATACAGATGGCGTCGTTGGCAGCAGCCAGATCAATGTTGGAAATACGGGAACCGGCGTCGGCGGAGTTGACGATGGGCTTGCCGTTGGTGCGGTTGTAGACCTTGATACCGGCCTCGATAGCCCGCTTGTTGGCGGTGTCCAGTGCCAGAGGAACATTGTTGAAGTTCTCCTGCAGCAGCTTGACAGCCCACATCATGCGCTCGGGACCGTCCTTCTCAGCAGGTCCGATGTTGACGTCCAGATAGGTGGCACCGGCAGCGATCTGCTCGGCAGCACGCTTCAGGATGGGCTCGGGGTCACGCTCGTCCATAGCCTTGCGGACAGAGGGCGCAATGCAGTGGATACGCTCGCCGATGGTGACGAAGGTCTGGGATTCGGGGTTGTAGCCCTTGTACTTGACGCCCATGTCCACGACCTTGATCTCGGGAACCTTGGTCGCCAGCAGCTCGTCGAAGGACAGCTCCTTGACTTCCACGGTGGTGGCAGCCTTGGCGGCGTTCTCAGCGGCGGCGGCCTTCGCGGCGGCCTCATATTCCTTGTCCTTCATGTACTTGGGCAGCTGAACCGCCTCGGTGGGACCGACAACGACGTTCCAGCCGGGCAGCTTCTCCTGGATCTCGCCCTTCATAACGGCGACCTTGCCGGGGATAATCAGGGTGCGGTTCTTGATCTTGTTCTCGATGTCCAGCGTCTCGAAGGTCTTCTTGACGGTGGAGGAGGAGAACTTACCGGCGGCCCACGCGGTCAGAACGGACATGCCGGAAGCGTCGGTGATGATCAGGTTCACGGGCTGGTTGGAACGCTCCAACTCGCCGGAAACCAGGAAGTAGGTCAGAGCGAAGTCCACGGTCAGGGCGCAGGGGCTGTTCTCGTCGGCGCCGTTCAGCGGATAGATCTTGCTCTCCACCTTCATGGGCTTCTGAGGATCGGTGAAGATGTTCTGACGCAGGCCGTACAGAGGCAGCGCCTGGGCGTAGGTCATGTTCTCCATGACGATAATGGAGCCGTACTTCTCGGTGAACATGGAAGCGTAGGCGGTCTGCAGATGGTCATCGCCGCTGGCGATGCGGCCTACGTTGACGATGGAGGGATAGCCGAAGCTGCGGTCGCCATCCTTGATGGCAGTGCGGCGCACCAGAACGGCGTTGGCCAGCGTCTCCTTGGCGGTCTTGCCGGTGACGTCCAGCACCAGGTTCTTGTTGCCGGCGGCTTCCAGCTTCTTCACGGTGTCGTACAGGTCGGAGATGGTGTCGGCGTGAACGCCCAGAACAACACCGGCCTCCTTGGCGACAGCGTTCATAGCCTCGTAGTTGTCAGGGGTAGCGCCGTCGAGAATGACGTTCTTGCCCGCGACTGCCAGAGCAGCCTTGGCGCACTCCACATCCCAGCACTCCAGAATCAGGTCACGGCCGGTAGCAGCGGCCTTCTTGACCAGCTCCGCGTAGACGGCGGGATCGGACTGCTTGTTGGCGACAAAAACGAACTCAACGTACATTCTCTCGCCGATACGCTCATAGTCAACCTTCTGCAGGTCGGTCAGCTTCTTGTCGGCTTCCTCAGCGGACATGCAGGTGCAGACGGAAACTGCGTACAGGTTCTTGTTGACCAGAGTCTTCTCGTGACGGAAGAGGACAGTCTCGCCGCCCAGCTTGTGATCGCCGACGGTGATGGTCTTCATGGGAGGCGCGGTCTGCTCGTTGAGCATCGCTTTCGCGTCGTCAGAGAAGTAGGGGCACTTGTCGATGGACACAGCACCCTGCGCCACCTTCATGCAGAATGCCATACAGGTGGGGCTGCCGCACTCCTTACAGTTCTTCTTAGGAGACAGCTTAAAAATGTCAAGACCTTTCAAAGCCATTGTATGTATCCTCCTTCCGATTACACGAGATCCGTGATGAACTTCTTGATGGTGGCAACGGCTGCGGGATGACGCATGATGACAGCGTCAGCGCCGCCGGTCAGGTTGGCAGCGGCGGTGGAGACTTCCATCCCGATCGCGCGCTCTTCCCGGCTGCCCCATTCGGGCTCATCTTCTTCGGAAGCGGTGGATTCCTTCACGGCCCAGGCGTCGGGAGACACGGGGGACATGATGGGCATCTGCAGGTCGGCATCGGACTGCGCCAGAGCGGCCAGGCGGACACGGTCCAGGGTGGAGGCCACGTACTCGAAGCCGTAGCCCACAGCGGCGGTGCCGATGTTCATGACGATGTTCTCAGGGTTGATGGAGAGGCCCTTGAGCATGATGTTCAGCTGCTTGGCGAGGTTGATGTCGTCAGCGGTCTCAGCGCCCACCTTCTGGCCATAAGCCAGAGCGACGGAAGCACCGACGGTCTTGTAGTCCTCGTTACGGGCGGACAGAACCAGAATGTTCTTGCCCTGCAGCGCCTCAGCGATCTTGCTGAACAGCTCGCCGTCCTTCTCGATGTTCTTGCAGCCCATGACCACGATGGGCATGGTGGTCGCCTCGGCGACAGCCTTGGCGTCGGCCACACAGTCGGCAACGGAGCGGTTGGCGCCGTTGGGATCTGCGGACTCGAAGTGCAGGCACAGAAAATCCGCGCCGGGCATGGTCTCTGCCTTCTTCGCAAAATCGACCATAGTGGTGCAGCCGGCGTAGAACTCCTTCAGAGCAGGAGCATCCCACTGTGTTGCCAGATCGGAAATTTCAATACCGATCTTGGGCGCGTGTTCGATGGCAGCATCGAAGGTGTAAAACGGCATCACGTTCTGACCGCCGATGACGATTGCCTTGTCACCGGTGCCCAGCGTCACGGCATTGATCTTGCCGCTGAAGGGTGCCGTTTTAGGAGTGAAAGCCATAATTTGTAATCCCCCTTGATATATTTTCCACACGCGGGGCGGAAACCGCCCGGCGCAATTATGGATGTGTTTCTGCCGCGGAATGCCGCCCGGCATCCTGCGGGTTTACCGGCTCACAGGCCGATAGACTGCATAATTCCCCGCAGCGCGACCTTCATGGGGTCGCTGTCCGGGAGCTTCGCGGACGGATTGCCGTCGCAGTCGCAGCGGTAAACCGCCTCGTCGTGAGGCAGGACGCCGAAGAGCTTGAGACCGTGCTTTTCGATCTCGGCACGGACGCCGTCGTCCAGCTTTCCGTCCGGCGCGCGGTTGATGATCAGACCCATCTGTCCGGGGTTTAAGCCCATCTCGTCGATCATTTCGGCGATTCTCGCCACGGCCTGAACGCCCCGGCGGGAGCAGTCGGAAATCAGAAGCATGGTGTCCACATGGGGAAGCGTCCCCCGGGCGATATGCTCCAGCCCCGCCTCGTTGTCCATGACCACGTAGGAATAGTTGGGCAGATACTTGCCAAGCTGAGATTGCAGCACGCCGTTGACATAGCAGTAGCAGCCCTTGCCCTGGGTGCGGCCCATGACCAGCATGTCGAAATCGTCGTCTTCGATCAAGGCATCGCCGAACTTCATTTCCGCGTAGTCCGCCTTGGTCATGCCCTTGGGAATGGTGCCTTTCAGCTCTGCCTGTGCCATTTCCTCCCGGATCTGGCCGAGAGAGGTCTCCACCTCCACGCCCAGAACTTCGTTCAGGTTGGAATTGGCGTCGGCATCCACCACAAGGACGGGGCCGCGCTTCTTTGCGCACAGGTAGTCGATGATCATGCCGCAGGTAGTGGTTTTGCCCACACCACCTTTTCCGGCAACGGCAATGGTATGAGGTGCCATAGTCTGGTTCTCCTTAAAAGTGATTTTGCGTAACGCAGGTTCGGAGCGCAGCCCCTCCCGCGTTTTCTCCCTTCCGGCGAAAGCGGAAAAGGAGCGGCCGACAGGTCGGAATTTCGTCCATACAGGCCGCGTCACCACGCGCACTCATGGCTCGGGAGCCGTTTTTGACTGCGGATGGTGACTTTGCCCTACGGGCGCACTTCGCCCATATCGGTACTAACTTATCGTATCACATATGCCATCTAAATTCAACCCATAATTTGCGAAATTTTTTCAGAAAACTTGCCCAACTCTCATTTATCCGACGGCTGCAAGTGGATATTTTTGTCACACCGGCGTGAACACGTACTTCTGGATCAGCCCGTCCACCACCGCGTGGATGGTCACACTGCCGCCCGCGCCTTTTTCCGTGGAAAATTCCACGGTTTTCCCCTTCAGGCGGCCCCGCAGATATTCCTCCGGGTCGTCGCATTCCACATCCTCAAAGAACACGTCCCGCATCTGGTTGTTGCGGCAAAGGTTCTTGATCTCGTAAACCAGCTCATATTCTGCCATACGCGCTTCTCCTTACAAATCACGGCTCTGCCCGGCATTTTGCCGGGCTGTCCTTTTTCCCTAATATAGCACATCTGATGCTTTTCCTCAACCGGGATTCCCTTTTCCGACAAAAAAAGGTTGCTTTTTTCCGGCGGCTCTGCTATAATGCACCTGTACGCAGGATTCGTACATCGGTAGTACAACAGCTTCCCAAGCTGTGAAGGCGGGTTCGACTCCCGTATCCTGCTCCAAAATAGCAGCACGCCCCGTCTTGATTGGCAGGGCGTGCTGCTTTATTTATTGTACATAGCTTGCAGAACTCCGACACGCTTAGGGCAACGCCGCAATGGGGACACGGATTCCTTTCCTTATTGAAAGGAACCGAGCTTCCGGATTGTGACATATCCTCTCGCGAAGAAGATACTGTCAAATTACAGAGAAATTGAGGCGCCTTGTGTGAAAGGGTGGGGAATATTGCTTGTTCCAGGGCATTGACAAATTCGGTAGAACGCACTATAATTATTTTAAAAGATATCACTGCTTTGGTAAAACTGCTCATTCCCGGCTTTCCCTTTCGCAGTTTTCAGTAGCTGGCACTGCGGGTGAGCCTTTTCTCTTCTCTAAATCCGGGCATTTCCGATACGTCCTCCAGAGTCTCCTGCGCAGAAGCGCACGGATGGCGGGAATGCTTCATCTTATTTCCGGAGGTGGGGAATAATTAACAAAAATAAAGCTGAAAATTCGTTAATTCTGACACACAATATTCGACGATCAATGGTTGCATTTACGTGTTAAACGTGATATCATTTGTATTAAGAGATTGGAAACGATTCCAATTCCCGTATATCACCGGGAATCAGGTCTTTTAGCTACATTGTGGGAATGACGGGCAGGAAAATAACCGCTGCTTTTTTCTGCTTTCAGCCGTAAGCGCAGATTGGAGGGAAGTCGGATGACGGATAAGGAACTGAGACGGTTAAGCCGGAGCGAGCTGCTGGAAATGCTGATTGCGCAGACGGAAGAAAACCGTCAATTGAAAATCAGGCTGGAGCGTGCGGAGGCGCAGCTCCGGGATCGCAGAATAGCGGTTGAAAAAGCCGGTTCCCTTGCGGAGGCGGCGCTGCAGCTGAACCGTGTATTTGAGGCCGCGGACAAAGCCGCGCAGCAATATCTGGAAAACGTGCGTCTTATGTCGGAAAAGGGAAGCGGAGAGTTATGAAGTCGAAATCGTGGAAATCTCCCGAGCCCCCGACTCTGGAACAGCTGGAGGCGGAGCTTGGCAGAGAAAAATACAAACGGCGGTATAAACGCGTTCTTCGCAGCACCGTCTATACGCTTGTGGTTGTTGCGGCTGTAGCCGTGCTGGTTGCTACCATCTGGATGCCCGTGCTGCAGATCTATGGGTCTTCCATGACGCCCACGCTGAATGAGGGGGATATTGTCCTCTCCGTCAAGGGCTCGGGCTTTGAACCCGGCGACCTGGTGGCGTTCTACCTGGGAAACAAGATTCTGGTGAAGCGCTGTATTGCCGGCCCCGGCCAATGGGTGGATATCGACGAAAGCGGAAATGTATCCGTGGACGGAAGGCTGCTGGAGGAACCGTACCTGACGGAAAAAGCGCTTGGAGAATGTGACATTGCGCTGCCTTATCAGGTGCCGGATAACCGTTACTTCTGTGTGGGCGATCACCGTTCCACCTCGGTGGATTCCCGCAGTACCGCGGTCGGCTGCATTTCCGATGAGCAAATCGTCGGAAGAATCGTATTCCGGGTCTGGCCTCTGCCGGACTTCGGCGCATTGAGATAGGAAGGATGGTGAAGGGATATATGAAGTATGATGTTCTGCGGGATGCGGAAAAATACACGAAGGTGCATAAGAGGAAGCGCCTCCGGCATCGGGTAGTGACCGTGCTTGCCGGTGTGGTGGTATTCTGTACCACCTATGCGCTGATTCTGCCGGCTATCACACTGGAAAAGCAATGTGACATCCCGGAGCACACCCACACGGACGCCTGCTATGCGCAGGTGACGTCGGTTGAGAAAAGGGCTCCCGTGTGCAGCGCGGAGACGCTGGAAATTCATCGGCACACGGCGGACTGCTATGATGCCGACGGAAATCCGACGTGCGGGTATGCCGATTTTGTGGTTCACAGCCATGATTCCCGCTGCTATGACGAAACCGGGAATCTCTGGTGTCCGCTTCCCGAGATTAAGGCACACCGGCACATTGCCGACTGCTATGCCCTGCCGGAAGAACATACCCACGCGGAGGGCTGCTATACGTCGGTGCGGGGCGATCTGGTCTGCGGGGAGCATGTCCATACGGATGCCTGCTACACCGAGACTGCCGTGCTTACCTGCGGCCTGGAAGAATCCGAGGAACACCGGCATGACGAGAACTGCTATGAGACGTCCCGGGAACTGACCTGCGGCATCGACAGCGACCATAGTCATACCGATGCCTGCTATGAATGGGAGCAGGTTCTGAGCTGCGACCTGCCCACGGAGCCGGCGGAAGACGCTCAGCCGGTGCTGGTCTGCACGAAACCGGAGATCGTCCTCCACCGTCACACGCCCGACTGCTTTGACGCTGACGGCAATCTGATATGCGGACAGGCCCAGGTTCTGGAGCACCAGCACTCCGACGCCTGCTTTGAGACGGTGGCGGAGCCGGTGGACACCGGGACGCTGACCTGCACCGATACGGCGCACGTGCATACCGCACGGTGCTACGGCACCTGGGAGCTGGTCTGCGGGCAGGAAGAACACACCCACAGCGAGGCTTGCACTCAGAATGAGCAGGAAGAAACGGTATTCTGCGGCAAGGACGCTCATACCCACGGGGAAGCCTGTCGGGATGAAAACGGGGAGTTGGTCTGCGGGACGGAGGAGCACACCCACAGTCTTGCCTGTTACGCGGACCCCGGCGCGGACGTGGAGACGGCGGAGCTATGGGAGCAGACCTTCGCGGGGGTGACGCTGACCGGGAATTGGCGGCAGGATACCCTTGCCATCGCCGAAACCCAGCTGGGCTATGCCGAGAGTACGAAAAACTACGTTGTCGCGGAGGACGGCGAAACGGTTAAGGGCTACACCCGCTATGGCGCGTGGTGCGGGGAGCCTTACGGCGACTGGAACGTCATGTTCCTGACCTTCTGCCTGCATTACGCCGGGGTGGAGGGCGTCGACAGAGACTGCGGCGGCTGGGTCACGTCCTGGGCGGACGCCTTTGAACCGGCACAGTCCCACACCCCGGCGGTTGGAGATCTGGTGCTCTTTGACCGGGACGGGGACGGCACGGCCGACCGGGCGGGTCTGGTGGCGCAGATCACGGATTCCGGCTTCGCCGCCATGGAAGGCGACGCGGAGGACGCGGTGCGTCTGCTGACCTATGGGGCGGACGACCCCGGGATTCTGGGCTATATCAACCTGCCGGAGGGGCCGAAGGAATTTACCCTGACGGCGCAGACCGAAAACGGCATCACCGTGACCATCACCGGCGAGAGTGCCTCCCTGCCCTATCCGGCAAGGGAAATCACGGTAACGGTGACCGAGGTGACGGACGGGGAGCGTCGGGCGATTCGCGATCAGATTTTGGGAGAAGAACAGGCCGAACCGGAGCGGAGCTACCTGCTGGACATCACCCTGTGGCACGGAGAGGAAGAGATCGAGCCAACCGGCTCCGTGACCGTGACCTTCAGCGGCATTGACACGGAGGGGCTTTACCCCAAGGTCTACCACATTGATACGAATGCCCAGACCGCCACGGACATGGAAGCAAAAACCGGAGAGAACGGCGACGTGACGGTAGACACGGATCACTTCTCTTTGTATGAAGTACAGGCTCGATCCTTCCAAGATCTGTCCGGCTATATCGGGGACGCATTCTCCGAGGGCGGCAACTTTAAGCTGACCGGCGATGCCTGGACGGCGGACAACGGCAGTAGCGCGAATTTGAGCATTACGCAGAACACTACCATCGATTTGAACGGGCATACCCTGACGATCAGCAAGGCCAATCAGTACTTTGATGTGCACGAGGGTGCGAAGCTCACCATTATGGACTCGTCCGACAGTATTCAGGATACCAAATCTACGGTCACTGGAAACGTGTGCGGCAATAAGGCGACACTGGAAAATGATACCCTGACGTATTACATCACAGAATCCACGGCCAATGGCACCGGCACCACGGAAACACTGGTAAAGCATACCGTCCCCCTCACCGGCGCAGGAAAGATTCTGTGTCAGGAGGCTTCTGAACAGGTGATTCTGGTCAAGGGTGCATTGGAACTACAGAGCGGTGTACTCCAAAACACCGGCGGCAAACATATATTCACCGTGGACCGCGGAACGCTGGACATAAATGGCGGCTATATTGTGGGCGGCGGCAGTGACGGCACGCCCGGCGGCGGTATTTACGTTGACAACGGAACGGTGAATATCCAGGGCGGTGTCATTGCGGCCAACCGTGGCAGTTCCGGCGGCGGTATCTTCTTTCAAAACGGAACGCTGAACATCTCCGGCGGTGCGGTGACGGGCAACTGGGTCAACAGTGGCCATGACAACGGCGGCGGCATCTACGTCAACAGCGGAACGCTGAACCTGTCCGGCGGCTATGTGACCAACAACTATAAAGAATGCGGCTGCAACGACTGCCGGAACGATGTCAACAACACCCACGGCGGCGGCGGCATCGCCCTGGCGAACAGTTCCGTTATGAACATGACCGGCGGCTATGTCACCGGCAACTATTCCGGTCTGGCAGGCGGCGGCATTTACGCGGGCTTCTTTGGCCACAATGTCCGCTTTACCATGAGCGGCGGAACCATTGCCGGCAACTGCGCCGAACTGGGCGAGGGCGGCGGTCTTCGTATCGCCGGCGGCACCAACGGCGTGATTCAGGCAACGAACAAGGTATACATTACCAATAACATAACGAATTCCAACAATGACTGGGGCGGCGGCGGCATTTTCGTTCAGGAAAAAGGCAACCTGTCGATCATGAATGCGCTGATCACCGGAAACACCGCGGGCGGCTTTGGCGGCGGCGTGGGTGCCTGTCCTACGGGTGAAACCCTGATCGTCAATCAAGACGGAGCGGCCATTTACGGGAACACGGCTTCCGGCACAAATATGTCCGGCGGCGGCAACAACAAAACCTATGATTCCACTTTGGCGCAAACGAGCGAGGTCTTTACGCGAAACGGCTACGCGGATTACTTCTGTGTCCGCGCAAGAGACGGCGCAAACGGCCCGATTTCCCTTGTCACCGGTCTGATGGCGGGCGGCGGCGCGGCGAACTGGACGGGTAGCTGTGACGAACAGCCTGTTACCATCGGCAAGACCGGCTATGCAGCTGCAAAGTATCTGTTCGGATTAAATGCAAGGCCTGATGACACCGCCAAGAGCCAGGCAGTCGATGCCGCAAAGGTCATTATCACCGGCAACCATTCCAATATCCATGGCGGCGGCATCATGACCAACGGCGGTCTGATTCTGGGTGACCCGGGTGGAAAGGTTGTAACGGCCACGCCGGAGCTGGACATTACCGGTACCAAGGCTCTGCTCAAGGACGGCGTAAAGCAGAACGAGGGACTGAACTTCCAGTTTAAGTTAACGGACAGTGAGGGGAAGGAAGTCGGAACGGCAACATCCGATGCTGCTACCGGACAATTTTCGATTTCGCCCGACGTGCAGTATTCCCAGACCGGAACCCATACCTACACGCTCAGCGAGGTCAAGGGCGATCGAGCCGGTGTCACCTATGATACGAATGTACATACGATTCAGGTGACAGTTTCGGAGAAAACCGTTTCCCTTTTGGGTGTGGACTTCAAAAGCTACTATGTGTCCTCCGTTACGCTGGACGGCAGCGAAAGCGGCGGTTCCTCCGGCTCTGGCTCCGGGGGAGATTCCCAGACGGGTATCTTCAAGGTCCGCTACCAGAACACGAATAACTGGGACAACGTCTACATGTATGTATGGAAAGATGAAAGTAATAAACCGTTAGGTGGCTGGCCGGGACAACCCATGACAAAGGAGTCGGATGGCACGTACTATTACGACCTTCCTGTTACCGGAACGGGTACATACAAGTACATCTTCCACAATAATTCGGGTACACAAACAAGTGATAGTCCAGAGATTCCTTACGAACCGGGAAAAGAAGCTGTGTTCAACTTTAATGGCATGGTATCGAACACCGCCAGCGACTCTTCGGGGTCGGGCGATGCGGTTGGGCATGGGAGCAATTCGGACGGGTCTTACACCCTGACCATCCCGGGAGACGCCTTTACCAACACCATGACGACCCAGCTGAATCTGAAAATCACGAAGACGGACAGCGCGGACGCTTCGAAGCTGCTGGAAGGCGCAAAGTTCACCCTGAAAGAACAGGGGACAGAGAACTCTATGGAGGTCACCACCGATAAAGACGGCATCGCGCTCTTTTCCGGCATCCGGCGCAATACCACCTACGATCTGCGTGAGACACAGGCGCCGTCAAATTACATGACGGCAGGACCCTGGATTCTGGAAGTGGGGGAGGACGGCAGTGCCACACTTTACCCGGCCACGGAGAACCCGGACGGAACATTGGAAAAGGCCAGCGACACCGACACCGGAACGGCTTTGACCGTTACCACCGGCACCGACTCCAAGGTGTTGGAGCTTCCCATTCAGGACACCCTTTGGGGGTATAAGCTTCCCGACACCGGCGGAGCCGGAACAACCTCTTATACCGCAGGCGGCCTGGCGCTGATCTTCGGCGCGGCGACCCTGTTGTATAGCCATTGCAGGCGTCGAAAGGAGGATGAGGCATCTTCCTGACACGCGGAAAGCCACCATTCCAATTCAAAATTATGATGAAAGAAGGAGCACAAAAAATGAAATGCACAAGAAAACTCGCCAGCCTTCTGCTGGCACTGGTCATGGTATTCGCCCTGGCCACCACAGCCTTTGCCACTGAAGCAGGAACAACAACCACCACCGGCACCATTACCGTTGCGAATCCCGTTGCAAATCAGGAGTACAAAGCCTACAAGATTTTTGATGTGGTCTATGATGCGGCTAAGGAACACTATTCTTACACCATTGACAGCACCAGCGAATGGTTCAACACTGTCAGTGCCTATGCTACAGGGGCGCATGGCCTGACGCTGACCCAGGTCAACGGTGGTGATACTTATGTCGTTACTACCGGCAACGGCTTCAGCGCGCCCGACTTTGCCGTGGCGTTGAAGGCGGCTGTCGATGGTATGACCGGACTGCAACTGTCCGGAGACGCTAACTCTGTCTCTGTTTCCAACCTCGACCTGGGCTACTACTTCGTCGCCAGTTCCACCGGCGCACTGTGCAACCTGACCACCACCAACCCGACTGTCACCATCCACGATAAGAACGACATGCCCTTTGAGAAGACCGATAATAAGGTTAGCGCCGATGTGGGCGAGACGGTCAACTACACCATTACCGGCAAGGTACCCGATACCATGGGATTTGAAACCTATACTTACGAAATCGCCGATACCATGAGCGAGGGATTGACCTTTAACCGGAACAGCCTTGCGGTAAAGGTTGGAAGTGCTGATGTGACCGCTGACACCGACAAGTGCACGATCGCCTATGATGCTGAAACCGCTCCTAATACGTTCAAGGTGACCATTCTTGTCAAGAATTGCACTGTTGGCGATGCCATCACAGTTACTTATACGGCTACCGTCAATGAAAAGGCAATTGCGGTGGTCTCGAAGAACGAGGCAAAATTGACCTACAGCAACGATCCTACCGATTCGACCCATACGACCACCACGCCCGCGCAGAAGCAAGAGGTCTACAGCTCCAAGATCGTTATCGACAAGTTTGAGTCCGGCAGCAAAACCACCAAGCTGCCTAACGCGAAGTTTGTCCTGTACAAGGAAGTAACCACTGATGCTGGAACCTCTCTCGTGTACTACAAGTGGAATACCGATAAGAAGGTCGAATGGGTTGCAGACAAGAATGCTGCCACTGTCATGACAACCAACGCTCAGGGCGAAGCCACCTTCGGCGGCCTTGCCGACGGCACCTACCACCTGGTAGAAACCGAGGCTCCCGCCGGCTACAATCCGCTGACTGCGCCTGTTGAAGTTAAGGTAGCGGGCAGCAGCACGGATACCACGAAGCTTTCTGTTACCGCTGAGGTCGAAAACAAAACCGGCACGACCCTGCCCTCCACCGGCGGCATGGGCACCACCGTCTTCTATGTACTGGGCGCTGTCCTGGTGATGGGCGCGGTCGTCCTGCTGGTCACCAAGAAGCGCATGAGCGATGCCAATCGTTAATTCCTGAGAGTACACACCCTGTAATTCCGCTTTCTATACCTAAGTCCTGTGCCGGGGAGCGCCCCTCCCCGGCACACAGCCACAAGGAGAACCCTGTATGCGAAAACATCTATCCACCATTGTTCTGGTGATCCTATTGCTCATAGGGCTGTCCCTGTTGCTGTACCCCACCGTCAGCGACTACTGGAACTCCTTCCACCAGACCCGCGCCATCGCCACCTACGCCGAAAACGTGGCCGCTCTCGACAACGCCAGCTATGACGCCATCTGGGACGCCGCCCGGCAGTATAACCGGAACCTGTGTAGTCGCAGCAACAGCTTCCTCCTCTCCGAGGAGCAGAAGGCCGAATACGAAAGCCTGCTGGACATATCCGGTCAGGGGGTCATGGGCTATATCGAGATTCCCGAAATTGACGTGAGCCTGCCCATCTACCACGGCACGGAGGATCCCGTACTACAGGTGGCCGTGGGCCATCTGGAATGGACCAGCCTGCCGGTAGGCGGGGAGAGCACCCACTGCGTCCTCTCCGGTCACCGGGGTCTGCCCAGCGCCAAGCTGTTCACCGACCTGGACAAGCTCCGGGAGGGGGATACCTTCCTCCTGCGGGTGCTGGATGAGATCCTGACCTATGAGGTGGATCAAATCCTCATTGTGGAGCCGCAGGATACCGCCGCGCTGGAAATCGCGGAGGGGGAAGACTACTGCACCCTGGTGACCTGCACCCCCTACGGCATCAATACCCACCGGCTGCTGGTTCGCGGACACCGCATCGACAATATCGAGGAAGTCAAAACCGTGCGGGTCACCGCCGACGCCGTCCAGTTAGAGCCCATGCTGGTGGCGCCCGTCGTGGCGATCCCCATGCTGCTGATTCTGTTGATCCTTCTGCTGCTGCCCAGGCGCAGAAAGAAATAGGAGGTTTTTTCATGAGAAAGCATGTTATTTCCGGCCTGCTGGCGCTGCTTTTCCTGCTTGCTCTGCCCCTGTCCGCCGCCGCCCACGCGGTTCCGGATGAGAGCCGGAACGGCCATTGCAGCATCACCGTCTCCATGACCTACAAGGGAAAAGCCGTCCGCGGCGGCACGCTTGCCCTGTACAAGGTGGGCGACGTGGCGGAGGATGACGGCAACTACAGCTTCGTCCCCGTGGAAGAAATTCAGGCGGACATTCCCGAATTTGGCGACATCGAGTCCCCGGATCTGGCGGGGCGGCTGGCGGAGCTGAAAGGGAAGCTGACTCCCGTCACCTCCGATCCCGTGACCGTCGATAAAGACGGCAACGCGACCTTTTCCGACCTGACCTTCGGCCTGTATCTGGTGGTGCAGAAAACCGCCGCTCCCGGCTACGGGAAAACCGCTCCCTTCCTGGTGAGCGTGCCTTACCTCTACCGGGACGAATACCAATACGACGTGACCAGCCAGCCCAAGACCGATCTGGAACGGGAGGTCAAGCCCACCGCGCCTCCCTCCCCCGGCGGCGGGAAGAAGCTTCCCCAGACCGGGCAGCTGTGGTGGCCGGTGCCGGTGCTGGCCTGTGCGGGGCTTGGCTGCATCGCCGTGGGTCTGTTCCGCCGCCGGGAGGCCAGGGATGAAGGCTAACCGGGGAACCGTCTGGATCAATGCGGGGCTGCTGCTGATTGCGGCGGCCCTGTTCCTTTCGGCTTACAATGAACGGGAGTCCCACGAAGCCCGGGACTCCGCCCGGCAGGTCATTGCCCAGCTGTGCGACGCGCTCCCCACGGAAGCGGGCGATGACGAAGCCGAACCCACGACCCTTCCGGAATCCCTGCCGGATGTCCAGCGGGAGATGCCAGTGAAGACCATCAACGGCCGGGACTACATCGGCGTGCTGAGCATTCCGTCGCTGGAGCTGGAGCTGCCGGTGATCAGTCAGTGGGACTATCCCGCATTGAAGGTTGCCCCCTGCCGGTATTCAGGCTCTCTGTATCAGGACAACCTGATCATCTGCGCCCACAACTATGCGTCCCATTTCGGGAAACTGAAGGAGCTCCAACCCGGGGACACCGTCCTGTTTACGGATATGGATGAGCATGTGGTGACCTTCCAGGTGGTGGAGCGGGAGACGCTGAACCCCATGGACACGGAGGGGATGGAAGCAGGGGACTGGGATCTGACACTGTTTACCTGCACCATCGGCGGACAGACCCGTGTGACGATCCGGCTTGAACGGGTGGAAGTATTCCGGAATCCCGAACAGGAAGACGCCGTCCAATCCGAAAAATAAACGCACAATCCGGCAAAAGACGGAGGTAGAAACCGTGAAAAGGGTGTTTGCATGGCTGACCGTCTGCCTGCTGGCCGGGTGCCTGGCCGGATGCGGCGGGGAGAAGCGGATCGTCACTTCGGACACGCTGTATGTTCCGAGGATTGAGGGCATGACCGAAGCCTTTATTCTGGGCATGGACGCCTCCATCGTGCCGTCGCTGGAGGCGGGCGGCGTCCGGTACTATGATTTTGACGGTAAGGAGAAGGACGTTTTTGAGATCCTTTCCGAAAACGGGATCAACTACATCCGGGTTCGGGTGTGGGTGGATCCCTACGACGGCTCCGGCCGGGGCTACGGCGGCGGAAACTGCGACATCGGCACCGCCCTCGCCATCGGCAAGCGAGCCACCCGGTACGGCATGAAGCTTCTGGTCGATTTTCACTATTCCGATTTCTGGGCCGATCCCGGTAAGCAGATGGTTCCCAAAGCGTGGGTCGGTATGGAAATCGACGAAAAGGCCGATGCCCTGAACCGCTACACCACGGACTGCCTTCAGCAGCTGAAGGACGCCAAGGTGGATGTAGGCATGGTGCAGCTGGGCAATGAGACCAACGGCAGTCTCTGCGGGGAAACCACCTGGGGGAACATCTGCTATCTGATGGAGGCCGGCTCCCGAGCCATCCGGGCAATTTTCCCGGAGGCACTGGTGGCCGTTCACTTCACGAATCCGGAGAACGCCGACGCCATGGGTTTCTACGCGAAAACGCTGGACGATTTCCGACTGGATTACGATGTATTCGCCACCTCCTACTACCCTTACTGGCATGGGACGCTGGAGAATCTCGCCGCCGTGCTCTCTCAGATTGCCGAAGCCTACGGCAAGAAGGTCATGGTAGCGGAAACCTCCTACGCCTACACCCCGGAGGATACGGATTTCTTTGGCAATACCATCGGCGAGGGCGGCAGCTATGCCAAACCCTATTCCCTTACCGTACAGGGACAGGCCGATGCCGTGGCGGACGTTGTCCGTACAATGGCAGAGGACACGACAAACGGCATCGGTGTCTTCTACTGGGAGGGCGCATGGATCAGCGCCGGAGGTGGCAGCCGGGCGGAAAACAGCCGGAAATGGGAGCAGTACGGCTCCGGCTGGGCCAGCTCCTACGCCGCCTCCTACGACCCGGAGGACGCGGGCAAATACTACGGCGGCAGCGCCGTGGACAATCAGGCGTTTTTTGACAGCACGGGGCGCGCGCTGGAATCCCTGAAGGTATTCTCCCTCCTCCGGACGGGAACCCACTGATACTAGTTTTCAATAAAACGGTTAAAAACCGTTTTATTCGGCTGCTGTTTCAGCAGCCAGCGGCGTAGCCGCAAAAAACGTAAGTCCATACATTTCTCGCCGCCACCGGCGGCCTGCGAAGAATTCGCAGGATAAAATGGTGTTAACCATTTTATCGAGAAATAGTATGAGACCCGTACCCGACGCAGTGCTGAATGCTGATACGATTTTCGGATAAAAAGTTCAAAGGCGGGATCACACATGAAAAAAATTCTTCTTCGCGCCGCGGCGCTTCTGCTGGCCTTGGTGCTGGCAGGGTGTGGCACGGCCTCTCCGGCGGAGACCGTGCCCACGGAGGCCGACAAAACGGACGACAACTACCGGGTGTTCTATGAGATTTTTGTCGGCTCCTTTGCCGACTCCGACGGGGACGGAACGGGAGACCTGAACGGAATTCTCCGGCACCTGGACTATCTGAACGACGGGAATCTCCTGTCGGATACCAGTCTCGGGGTACAGGGGCTGTGGCTGACGCCGATTTTTGCCAGCCCCTCTTATCACAAATACGACGCAACGGATTACTACCGGATCGACTCGGACTTCGGCACCGAGGACGATCTCCGGGCGCTTCTCGACGCCTGCCATGCCCGGAATGTGAAGGTGATTCTCGATCTTGTCATCAACCACACTGCCCGGAACCACGAATGGTTTCAGTCCTTCTGCCAGTCCCACGCCGATGCCAATCCCGACGATCCCTACTACGATTACTACAGCTGGTACACCGGCGAGACGCTTCCGGCCGGGATCACCTGCGAAAAGATTCCCGGAACGGCGGACGAATATTACGAGTGCAACTTCTCCCCGGACATGCCGGAGCTGAACTATGACAATCCCGCCGTCCGGGAGGAAATGCTGAACGTGGCAAAGTACTATCTGGAGCTGGGCGTGGACGGATTCCGCTTTGACGCCGTCAAGTATCTTTACTATGGAGAAACCGGCCGAAGCGCGGCGTTCTGGAAGTGGTACACCGACCAGCTTCGAGCCGTGAAGCCGGAGGTCTATCTTGTGGGCGAGTGCTGGTCCGGCGAGTCGGAGATCCTCGCCTACTATCCGGCCATGAACTGCTTCAATTTCGCCGCCGCCCAAGCCGAGGGCGTCATTGCCTCCGCTGCCAAGGATCAGGACATCAACCGGTTCACGGGCTACATGTGCGCTTTTCAGGACAAGATTTCTCAGGCGAACCCCGACGGCATGATGGTTTCCTTCCTTTCCAACCACGACATGGATCGCTCTGCCGGGTATCTGATGCTGGCGAACCACTTTCCCCAGATGGCCGCCAATCTCTATCTGCTGTGCAGCGGCTCGCCGTTCCTGTACTACGGGGAAGAGATCGGCATGAAGGGCGTCCGAGGTTCCGCCAATACCGATGCCAACCGACGGCTTGCCATGCTCTGGGGAGACGACAGCAGTCCCCGGGATCCGGAGGGCTGCACCTATCCCTCTTCCAAGCAGACCAACGGAACCGTAGAGTCTCAGCTGGCACAGGAGGGGAGCCTGCTGCGCTACTACTGCCGCCTGATCTCTATAAGAAACCGCTACCCGGCGATTCCCCGGGGCACCTATACACAGGTGAATCTTGGCAGCGCCAAGTGCGGCGGCTTTCTCGTGGAATACGAGGGAAGCACCCTGTGTATTCTTCACAACATCAGCACGGACATTCCCTTTACGGTAGATCTTGCGGATACGGACATTCCCTGCCGCTCCATTCTGGAGGTCATCGGCATGGGCGAAGCGTCTCTGGAAGGCACCGTCCTGAGCCTTGCCCCCCAGACCTCCCTGATCCTCGGCTCCGCCGCCCCTTGACCGCCATCCAAAACCGCTCCGGATACCATCGTTACCGCAAATCTCCCCCGGCTGTGCCGATTTTTTCAGTACAGCCGGGGGAGATAAACATGTATTCTTTTCCCGCGCTCGCGGGGCTTCTTGGTATGCAAACGCATAGCAAAATGGATAGTGTGCCATTTTCCAGCCCCTGCGGGGGCAACCGTAAAGGATGCACAAAACCTTCATGCACCGACTTTTGCGCAGTTTTGGGGTGCGGTGCTTACCCGTGAGGCCTTATCCGTAGATCAGATTCCGCTCGGTTTCGGGATCGAACAGGTGCATGACTTCGCCGGGGAAGCTCACATGGATCTTCGCACCATTGACCAGCTCCGCCCGCTCCTGTCTGCGCAGGCCGAGGGTGGGTACCCGAACCACCAGCTGGGCGCCGTCCTCCGTCTCCGCGTGAATGTGCAGCTCGCTGCCCATCATTTCATTTACGATAATGGTACAGGGAATCGCATGGGGGCCCGGCTGGGACAGGGTGATGTGCTCCGGACGAACGCCCAGAACCACACTGCGGCCGTCCACCGCCTTTGCCGCCAGATTTTCACCGGTCTCACCGTCCACCTCAATCCGGCTTCCGAGAGGCGTCACATAGTACTTGCCGTTCTCCCGCACCAGCTCCGTGCGGAAGGTGTTCATCTGGGGCGCGCCGATGAAGCCCGCCACGAACAGATTCACGGGATGCTCAAATACCTCCGTGGGGGTGCCGACCTGCTGGATGAAGCCGTCCTTCATAATGACGATCCGGTCGCCGAGCGTCATGGCCTCGGTCTGGTCATGGGTTACATAGATAAAGGTCGTGTCGATCTTTTTCCGCAGGAGAATGATTTCGGCACGCATCTGATTGCGGAGCTTGGCGTCCAGGTTGGACAGCGGCTCATCCATCAGAAACACCTTGGAATCCCGAACCATGGCACGACCGATGGCCACACGCTGCCGCTGGCCGCCGGACAGCGCCCGGGGCTTCCGGGTCAGATACTCGGTAATGCCCAGCACCTTCGCCGCTTCCGTGACGCGCCTGAACACCTCATCGTTGGGAACCTTCTTCAAACGAAGGCTGAAGGCCATGTTCTCAAACACCGTCAGGTGGGGGTACAGGGCGTAGTTCTGGAACACCATGGCGATGTCCCGATCCTTGGGCTGGAGGTCGTTGACCACCACGCCGTCGATCTCCACGGTACCCTCGGAGATCTCCTCCAGACCCGCGATCATCCGCAGGGTCGTGGATTTGCCGCAGCCGGAGGGGCCGACGAAGACCACAAATTCCTTATCCTTGATGTCCAGGTTGAAATCGTGAACGGCCACGACCTTCTTGTCGTAGACCTTCTTGACGTTGGTTAATTTTACAGATGCCATATTCCTCTCTCCTTATCCTTTCACGGCGCCGCCGGTGACGCCTTCCACATAGTACCTCTGCAGGAGCATGAACAGGATGGTGACGGGAAGCGCCACCACCACGCCGCCTGCGCAGAACATGGTATAGTTGGTGGCAATCAGGGTCTTCGAGGAGATCCAGTATTGCAGACCCACCGCCACATTCATGCCCACCTCCGTATTGTGGGAGATATACTTGGCAAACATGAAGTCGCCCCACGGAGCCATGAACGCAGTGAGAACGGTATAAATGACAATGGGCTTGGACAGAGGCATGATCACCTTGTAGAACACCTGAAAGCGGGAAGCGCCGTCCACCCGAGCCGCTTCGTCCAAACTCTTGGGGATGGTGTCGAAGAAGCCCTTGGACACATAGTATCCCATGCCGGAGCTGGCGCAGTAGACGAGAATCAGTCCCGGCACGGAGTTGGCTCCCGTCAGCCCCATGCCGCTGAGAACCTTATACAGCACGATCATGGTGACGAAGCCCGGGAACATGCCCAGAACCAGGCAGGTGTTCATCAGCAGCTTTCTGCCCTTGAAGCGAAGCCGGGAGAGAACATAGCTGACGCTCAGCACCATAAGGGTTTGCAGCACCGCCGTAGCCAGGGCGGTGATCAGCGTATTGCGGAACCAAATGGGGAAGCTCGTTTTGGTCCACAAATTGATGTAGTTGTCAAAGCCCCACTGCTTGGGGATGATGTAGCCCACACGTCCGGTGGATTCAGTCCGGAAGGACTCCAGCAAGATGCACGCAAAGGGCGTTAGCCAGATAATGGACATGAGGACAAGGATCACATAGAGCACAGTATTGGAAACGGTACTTTTCATCCGGATTCCCATGTGAGATCGATTCCTGCTCATTACGAATAATCCTCCTCATTTCTGGTAGACGGGATCACGTTGTAGACGATCAGGGAAAGAACCGCGACAACAACGAAGATCATGATGGCAATCACGGCGGCCAGCTTATAGTTGCTGGTTGCGCCGGTGGTAATGTTGAACAGCCAGGTGATCAGAAGATCCGTAGTTGTGGCACTGCCGCCGCTGGTTACAAGATCCGGACTTGCCGGGCGGCCGTTGGTCAGCAGATAGATTACGTTGAAGTTGTTGATATTGCCGATGAACTGGGTCAGCAGGTAGGGACCCGTGACGAAGAGCATGTACGGAAGCGTGATCTTCACATACTGCTGCCAGACACTGGCACCGTCAATTTTGGACGACTCGTACAGATCCTGCGGAATATTCATCAGAATGCCGGTGCTCACCAGCATCAGATAGGGGATACCGACCCAGATGTTGATCACGATGACAAGGATTCGGGCAGAGGTGGTATTCTCCCAGAAGCGGATGGCCTGATCGATAAAGCCAAGCTTCATGAGCATGGCATTCACAACGCCGTTGGTATCGAAGAGCTTGGAGACATACAGCAGGGAAATGAACTGAGGCACCGCGATGGTCAGAACCAGAATGCCGCGCCAGAGCTTTTTGAAATGGATTCCCTTCTTGTTGATGAGGATCGCCACCAGCATTCCCAGGAAATAATTGGTGAATGTGGCAAAGAACGCCCACATCAGCGTCCACGAAAGGATCTCGCCGAAGGTATAGCTGAGGTTCGCGTCCGCGCTGCTGGAGCTGATCAGCTCGTTAAAATTGTTCAGCCCCACCCATGTAAAGAGGTTGCTGTAGCCGTCGTGGGCGCCGTCATAGTTGGTGAAGGCAACGAGGATCATGAACAGAATCGGGATTACCGTGAAGACAAGGATGCCCGTGATGGGCAGTGCCAGTAGCGTCTTGTGGAACTGATCGTCCAGGACGGAACGAAGGTCGTCCTTTCCGCTTTTGAGCTTCTTGCCCGTGGCAAGGATCTCCTCCGAGATCCGGTTCTGCTTCACGTTCAGCCGCCATGTGTAGACAAAAGCGATGATGAAGAGAATGGTCAGGAGGCCGTACAGCAGAATTTTAAAAGAGTCGTCGCCGTTGACCCGGATGTAGGTGTCCAGCACCTCGTTGTATACCTCTCCGGGGGGCACATCGCCCAGCGTGCGGAACTTGCCCAGCCAGTAGCTGCCGGTTGTGACCATATAAACGATGAACACAGATTCAAAGACAAGGAACAGCAGTCCCCGCAGCACCTGACCCCGGGCAATATTGCCGAAGCCCATCACAAGGTAGGATACCTTTGTTTTCCAGCTGCCCTTTGTAAAGGTGGTGGCGCAATCCGTCAGCTCGTTTCGGATGCCCCTGAAAGCGCCTGCGATCCCGTTCCCGACGGCTTTGACCAAAGAGGCCAGCCAGCCGGGGATGCCGAGAACGAACAGGACAATGTTGTACCACAGACGCTGAAACGTGTTCAGCCTGAGGTATTCCAGATCCGTCAGTTTCTTCATGATCAATCGGGATAAACCTGCGTTTATCCGCCTACCTCCATTCTTTTTGGATTTGGCTGTCTCCGGGAACCGTTTTTCGCTTTGGCGGGAAATGCTGCCCGCCCAAAAGCCGGTTGCGGAGGCGTCCATTTGTTTCCGGTGTTCCGCCCAAAAAGGAAGCCGGCGGTGCCGGGGCTCCTCCTTCTTCGGCGGGACACCGGGCCGGAACAGGGAGCACGCTCCGAATCCCGTCGGGACTCGGAAGGCAGCGGCAGAGGGACCGCAAAAGAGCCGCTCGGGCAAACCCG
>ENA-UOIZ01000592-UOIZ01000592.1-human-gut-metagenome-genome-assembly--contig:-P88-NODE-592-length-35368-cov-32.254042_pt1 | contig 35368 bp, 49 predicted proteins | sample MGYA00242336_ERZ723883 | MGnify/ENA metagenome assembly ERZ723883 | reverse complement strand
CCATTGCCCGTGACTGCCTGGCCCTGTCCATTGACCGGCTGGAGGCCGCCGGGCTGCCGGTGGTGTTCCATGTCCATGATGAGGTGGTCATTGATGTGGCCCCCTGGGACACGGAGGACGCCATGCTGGGCACCGTCTGCTCCATCATGGGGGAGCCGGTCCCCTGGGCCCCTGACCTGCCGCTCAAGGCGGCTGGCTGGGTGGGCTACTACTTTACCAAAGACTAAGGAGGATTGCACCATGAACACTGAGAAAACCCTGGCAGACATCGCCCCGGAGGACTTTGCCCTGGTTATGGCTTTCAATGAGAAAGCCTATGAACGGCTGGACAACCCTGATTTTGTCCGGGTGCTCCCCCCCCAGAGGATAAAACACCCGGCAATCTAATTTACGCTTTCGGCGTGGAAATGCTCCGGCTGGGAATGGAGCTCACCCTGGAAATGTTCACCACAGACAAAGAAAACCCCAACAACTGACCAAAGGAGGCCAGGACCATGCACATGATAAACGATAAAGGCGAGGCCGTCTATTACAACCTTGTCCGCAAGAACAACAAGGACTATTGGCTGGTGCAGGGCATCGGCTCCACCGTTGTCTATGGACGGGACCGGGAGCGCCGCAAGAGCCGCCATTTCACCCAGGAATAGCAGGCGGAGCGCTACCTTGCCCGGCATGGTTTCCGGCCCGATTAACCGCCATTTTTTCCGGCGGAAAAATCCGCCGCCTCATAACAACCTCTAAATCACTTTAGCCCCCCCCCGCCAGCAGCGGTGGCGGGGCGTGGGAGGGCTCTTTTTGAAATACATTGCATCCTGTTCTTTCGGCAAGGACAGCCTTGCCATGATACTCACCATAATCAAGCACGGCCTACCGCTGGATGAGGTCATCTATTGTGAGGTCATGTTTGATGAACATATCAGCGGAGAATACCCGGAGCACGCCGCTTTCATCCACAACAAGGCCATCCCCATCCTTGAGCGCTGTTATGGCCTCAAGGTCCGGGTCCTGCGGGACACTAAGACCTACAAAGGCATGTGTACCAGTTTGAGAGTGAAAGGCAAGTATGTGGGGACACCTCTGGGCTTTCCAATGCGGCTGGGCCCCTGGTGCAACAATCTAAAAATGCGCCCCATCCGTGCCTATAACAAAGAACAAACGGAGCCGGTCCATGAATATGTGGGCATCGCCATTGATGAGCCGGAAAGGCTGGCCCGCTTGACGCCCAATAAATCATCCCCATTGGCTGACTACGGCATCACGGAGAATGAGGCCATTGAAATCTGCCGGGAGCATTATCTGCTCTCTCCAATATATCAGACCCAAGCACGCAACGGCTGCTGGTTTTGCCACAATGCCCGCATCGGTGAGCTGCGTGACCTATGGAAACACCACCCCGACCTATGGGCAGAGCTGCGAGAAATACAAGCCATCTCACGGGTCACATTCAAGCAGGATTACACCATCTTTGACCTTGAAAAGCGTTTTGAAAAGGAGGCTCAAATGCTATGAAAATCATCTCCCCCAGCTTTAAAATTCTCACCCCGCTGGACGGCCAAGCCGTCCTCAAACACATTGAGCTGTGTGGGCGGGTGTGCTACAAGTCGGAGGACAAAATCACCGACACCAGCGCCGCCACCTTTGTGGCCAACATCGTCAAGCGTGGCCATGAGGCCGTGCTGGAGCATTATGACATCACCGTCAAGTTTATCTGTGACCGGGGCGTGTCCCATGAGCTGGTCCGGCACCGCCTGGCCTCCTACTGCCAGGAAAGCACCCGCTACTGCAACTACTCCAAGGACGGTTTTGGCCGGGAAATCACTGTCATCAAGCCCATCTTTTTGGTGGAGGGGACGCCTGCCGCTGCGCTGAGGATGCCTATTTTGATATGCTCACCTTTGGCTGCACGCCCCAGGAGGCCAAGCTCTTGAGATTGCAGGAAATGAGCGCCAAAGTGGAGCTGAAAAAGGCTGAAATACAGGCCGTTTTCCAAAGATGGCTTGAGGACGCCTACGGGGACCAGATAACAGGCCGGACAGAAAAACCAGAGTAAGAGGTGCCGCCCCATGCAATATGACCGCAAAATAACAATATCCGCCGGGAGCAACCGGCGGGCCATGACCTGGCAGTCCCAGACCATGCTCATCTCAGAGCTCTGGGCCCGGCTCCAGGCCCCGGCCAGAGGCACGGAAACCCTGGCGGAATATCTGAATATGAAAAAGGCCCAGCAGGATGACCTCAAGGACGTGGGCGGCTTTATGGCCGGCACACTATCCGGGCCCCGCCGCAAGGCCAACAATGTGACCGGGCGTGATGTGGTCACCCTGGACCTGGACAACATCCCCTCCGGCGGCACGGAGGATGTCCTGCGCCGTGTGGAGGCCCTGGGCTGCGGCTATTGCATCTATTCCACCCGCAAGCACAGCCCAGCAGCGCCCCGTCTGCGTGTCCTACTCCCCACGGACCGGACCATGACAGCGGATGAATATGAGCCCATCGCCCGCAAAATGGCGGAGCTCATCGGCCTGGAGCTGTGTGACCCCACCACCTTTGAGGTGTCCCGGCTCATGTACTGGCCATCCTGCTGCGCTGACAGCCAATACATCTATGTGTGGAAAGACAAGCCCCTGCTTTCTGCCAACGGCCTGCTGGCCAAATACGATGACTGGACCGACTGCACAACCTGGCCCCAGGTGCCGGGCGCTCTGAGCCTGCCCAAGCTGGCCGTCAAGCAGGGTGACCCGGAGGCCAAGACCGGCGTGGTGGGGGCGTTCTGCCGCACTTATGACATCTACCGGGCCATGGATGAGCTCATCCCCGGCATCTATGAGCCGGTGGACAATATGCCGGGCCGCTACACCTACCTGGGCGGCTCCACCACCGGCGGCGCCGTCATCTATGACAGCGGCAAATTTCTTTACAGCCACCACGCCACTGACCCGTGCAGCAACCGCCTGGTCAATGCCTTTGATATGGTCCGCCTCCACCGCTTTGGGGACAAGGACGATGAGGCCCAGCCCGGCACGCCCACCAACCGCCTGCCCTCCTACAAGGCCATGTGTGAGCTGGCCGTGGAGGACAAGGATGTGGCCGCCCTGATGAGCCAGGAGCGCTACCAGGAGGCCGTCAAGGACTTTGAGGGCGTGGAGGGCACCAACGATGAGGACCCTGCCAACTGGATGGGCAAGCTGGCCGTGAACACCCAGACGGGGCTCCCCAAATCGACCATTGATAATGTGTGGATAATCCTGGAGCATGACCCGCTCCTCAAAGGCAAGTTTGCCCTCAACCAATTTGCGGGCCGTGGTGAGGTCCTGGGGGCCCTCCCCTGGGACAGCCGCACGGAGCGCCGCTTTTGGGATGACAACGACAACCAGGGCCTCTACTGGTACATGGAGCGCTACCACCACATCACCGGCAACGGCAAGATTGACGGGGCGCTTTCCCTGCACTCCACCGCCCATGCGTTCAATGAGATACAGGACTATCTCAAGGGCCTTGTCTGGGACGGGACGCCCCGCCTGGACACCCTTTTCATTGACTATCTGGGGGCCGCTGATACCCCGTACACCAGAGCCGTGACCCGCAAGGCTTTCACCGCCGCCGTGACCCGTGCCATGGTCCCCGGCACCAAATATGACACCATGCTCATCCTCTCCGGGCCGCAAGGCCTGGGCAAAAGCACCCTGCTGGATAAGATGAGCCGGGGCTGGTTCAATGACAGCATCCGCACCTTTGAGGGCAAGGAGGCCTCTGAGCTGCTCCAGGGCGTCTGGCTGGTGGAGATTGCGGAGCTGGATGCTTTCCGGCGCACGGACATTGCCCGCATCAAGCAGTTTCTCTCCCTGCGGGCGGACCGTTTCCGGGCAGCCTATGGCCGCCACGTCAAAGAGCTGCCCCGGTGCTGCGTATTCTTCGGCACCACTAACACCTCTGACTATCTCCAAGACCGGACCGGCAACCGCCGTTTTTGGCCCGTGGACGTGGGCGTGGCCCCGGCCACAAAGAGGGTGTGGTCCGATTTGCCGGAGGAGGTTGACCAGCTATGGGCAGAGGCCGTGGTCCGCTGGAGGACCGGGGAGCCTCTTTTCCTCAAAGGCGAACTGGAGGACGCCGCCAAGCAAAAGCAGGAGGAACACCGTGAGGTGAGCACCAGGGAGGGCGTCATCCTGGATTTTTTAGACCGGCAGGTCCCGGAGGACTGGCAGAGCTGGCCGCTGGACCGCCGCCGCATGTTCTGGGGCGGAGCTGTGCAGGGTGATGTCAAGCTGGTGGACCGTGACCGGGTGTGTGCCCTGGAGGTGTGGTGTGAGGCCCTGGACGGCAAGCAGCGGGACATCCGCTACTCCGACACGGCGGAAATCAACAGCATCATTGAGGCTTGCCCGAATTGGGAGAAAAGCAAAGGCTCCATGCGCTTTGGCTACTGCGGCAAACAGCGGGGCTTTCTCCGCCGGAGAGCTCTATAACCCCGGAACATTGGGGTGGAACATTGGCCGGAACAGTGGAACATTTATGCAAATTGCCAGTCGGAACATGTTCCGGGCAATGTTCCGGCAAATGTTCCGGGCTAAACCCTTGTAAACACTGGATTTTTTAGAGGGTGGAACATTGGAACATTTAATTTCTATTAAATACAAAAATAGAGGATTTAGAGAAATTAGAGAATATATAAACCCTCTAAACCCTCTGTTTACGCAATATATAGGGCGAATGTTCCAAAGGTGACCGCCTCAAATAGCATATTGCACAAAGCAAAGGAGGTTGAGGAAATTGAGGGAAAGCAGTATTGAGAGTTACCTTGTCCGCAAGGTGAAAGAGCACGGCGGCCTGTGCTATAAGTTTGTTTCTCCCGGAAATCCGGGCGTCCCTGACCGCATCGTCATAACCCCAACCGGCAAGACCGTCTATGTTGAGTTGAAAACAGAGATTGGGAGGCTGGCCAAGGTGCAGAAATGGCAGAGGAGCGAACTGGAGAAACGGGGGGCGGATGTCCGGGTGCTTTATGGGCTGGATGCCGTGAAAGAGTTTCTGAGGGAGGTTTTCAGTGATGCAGTACATACCGCATGAATACCAAGCCTACTGCATCCAGCAGGTGGTTGAAAACCCCGCCATCGGACTGTTTCTCCGGCCAGGGCTGGGTAAAACGGTCATCACCCTGTCATCGGTCAATATTCTCAAGTATTTCCGCTGGCAGGTAGCAAAAGCTCTGGTGGTGGCTCCCAAAAAGGTGGCAGAGGCCACCTGGACAAAGGAGGCCCAGAAGTGGGACCACCTCCAGCACCTCCGGGTGTCCACCATTTTGGGGAGCGCCAGCAAGCGCATCAAGGCCCTCAACACTCCGGCGGATGTCTACGTCATCAACCGGGAAAATTTTGAGTGGCTGGTGGACTACTATCAGCAGGCCTGGCCCTTTGACATGGTGGTGTTTGATGAGAGTACCAGTTTCAAAAACCCCCAGAGTAAGCGTTTCAAGGCGGCCAAGCGTATCCGTCATTTTATCAAGCGGGTGGTGGAGCTGACAGGCACGCCGTCCTCCAAGGGGCTGATTGACCTATGGGCCCAGGTGTACCTCCTGGACGGCGGAGCCCGTCTGGGGCCCACGCTGTCCGCCTACCGGGAGAGATACTTTGACCCGGACCAGCGGAGCCGGACCCAGATTTTCTCCTACAAGGCCAAGGATGGAGCGGAGGATGCCGTGCTGGCCGCCATCTCTGACATCTGCATCTCCATGAAAGCGGAGGACTACCTGCAACTGCCGGACTTCATCCAGCATGAAATCCCTGTCATGCTGGACCCCAAGGCCAAAAAGGCCTATGACCAGTTTGAGCGGGACCTGCTGCTGGAGGTGGATGAGGACATCATCACGGCGGGCACCGCCGGGGTCCTGGTGGGCAAGCTGCTGCAATTCTGCAATGGGGCTGTGTATAGCAATGACGGCAAGGTGGTCCCGGTGCATGACTGCAAGTTGGAGGCCTACACGGAGCTGCTGGAGCAGTTAAACGGGGAGCATTGCCTCACGTTCTACGGCTACCAGCACGACAAGGACCGCATCCTGGAGCGCCTGGAGAAGTACAACCGGGGCCGGGCGGACAAGCTGCGGGTCCGGGTGTATAAGGGCTCCGAGGATGAGGACGCCTGGAACGCCGGAGAGGTGGATGTGCTGCTGGTGCATCCGGCCTCCTGTGCCTACGGGCTCAACCTCCAGGCGGGAGGCCGCCATGTGGTGTGGTACGGCCTCAACTGGAGCTTTGAACTGAATGACCAGGGAAACTGCCGCCTATACCGGCAGGGCTCCCCCTATGACAAGGTTTTTGTCCACTACCTGGTGGTGCAGGGCTGTGAGGATGAGGATGTCATGGCCACTGTGCGGGACCGGGCAGACACCCATGAGGCCGTCATGCGGGCTCTCAAGGCCCGCATCAAGAAAGTAAAGGAGAGTGTAACATGAACGGGAATTTTAACACGGAAATGGCCAAAAACACATACATTGATGAGCTCATCCGGGAAAACGCCCGGCTGGCCATCCAGCATGAGGTGGACCAGCAGAAAATGGAGGCCCTGGAGCGGCAGATTGAGGACCAGGCGGCGAACATCGCCAGCCTTGAGGCTCATTCCTACGCACGGGAGGACCTGGAGGAGCTGGCAGACCTGCGGCGCACGGTGGACAAGGCCATCAAGGACCTGCATTTTGTCATGGCCGGTGGTGACCCGTGCAAGGTGTGCGCCAAGGTGTGCATGATGGGTGAGGGCAACTGCCAGCCGGTGTGGACGGGGGAAAAGAAAGCATGACCTTGAAAGAACTGTCCCAGCTTTATTACTTAAACCGGGAGATTGAGATGGACAAGCGCCGCCTCCAGGAGTTTGAGGCCAAGGCCCTGCCAGGGGCCCAGGTCCTCACCGGGATGCCTCACTCCCCCGGCGTCACAGACAAGGTGGGTGAGTATGCGGCGGAGATTGCCGATTTGCGGGGCATCATAGAGGCCAAGCACCAGCAATGCCTCTATGAGCGGAGCCGCCTGGAGCGCTACATATCCGGCATTGATGATAGCCTCCTCCGGCAGATTTTCACCTATCGCTTTGTCAATGGGCTCCCCTGGCGGCAGGTGGCCGCTTGTGTCGGCGGGGGTAACACTGAGGATGGATGCCGCATGATGGTGACACGCTATCTGGAACGAAACTAAATCTGTTCGGTTTGTTCGCCGTTATTATGTTACACTGATATTGCGGGTGTATGCCTCATCATGGTGTTACCTCCTTTGAGGGTGGCGGCAGGGTGACGGAAGTGAAAACCAGACCCCTGCCGCCATCCATCTATGATTTTTTCGGGCTGCTTTCCCCTGTGCGGGGGAGGCGGCCTTTTACTATGTTTTGGGGTGGTGAGTGTGGCAAAGCTGACTGACAAGCAAAAGCGGTTTGTGGATGAGTACCTGGTGGACCTCAATGCCACCGCCGCCGCAAGACGGGCCGGATATAAGGACCCGAACATTGGGCGGCAGCTCATAACGAAAAATAACGTTTCCGCTGAAATCCAAAAGCGCCAGGCAAAGCTCCGGGGCAAGCTGGAAATCACCCAGGAGCGGGTGCTGGAGGAGCTGGCCGCCATCGCCTTTGCCAACGGCACCGATTTTGCAACCATCACCCACAACGGCCTGGTCCGGCTGACCCCCACCGATGAGGTGCCGGAGGAAAAGAAAAAGGCCGTTGCCTCCATCAAAGAGGGGCAATACGGCACGGAGGTCAAGCTCCACGACAAGGTGAGAGCTTTGGAGCTGCTGGGCAAGCACCTGGGGGTGTTTGACGCCAACAACGGCCCCACCAATGAGCAGGAAAACAACATCTTTGAGGTGATTGAGGAGAGCACCAGAGAGGAGATAGACACAGATGCAATACCAGAGATTGAGCCCCCGGCAAAACCTGGCGATGACCTGGTGGAATAGGCCGGGCTTTGGGGACTATGACGGCATCATCTGTGACGGCTCCATCCGCTCCGGCAAGACGGTGGCCATGACAGTGGGCTTTGTGATGTGGGCCATGTGCCGCTTTCAAGGTCAAAACTTCGCCCTCTGCGGCAAGACCATTGAGAGCTTGCGGCGCAACGTGACCACCAACCTGCCCACCTGGCTGGCCGGGGTGTTCTCTTTCCGGGAATACCGCACCGAAAACAAGATTGTGGTGAGCGCCGCCGGGCGCTCCAACAACTTCTACCTGTTCGGCGGGCGGGATGAGAGCAGCGCCTCACTCATCCAGGGCATCACCCTGGCGGGCGTGCTGCTGGATGAGGTGGCCCTCATGCCCCGCTCTTTCGTGGAGCAGGCCTGCGCCCGGTGCAGCGTGGAGGGCTCCAAGCTCTGGTTTAACTGCAACCCGGAGGGCCCGTCACACTGGTTTTATCTCACCTGGATATTGGAGGCGGCAAAGCGGAATATGCTGCACCTCCATTTCACGATGGATGACAACCTCAGCCTCTCCGCCGCCGTCAAGGCAAGGTATGAGAGCCTATACTCCGGCGTGTTTTATGACCGCTTTATCCGGGGCCTCTGGGTGGTGGCGGAGGGGCTGATCTACACCATGTTTAACAAAGACTTTCATGTGGTGCCGGATGAGCCCCGGCCCTATGACCGCTACTACATTTCCGTGGACTACGGCACCATCAACCCCACCAGCATGGGCCTCTGGGGCCGGGCCGCCGGGAAATGGTATCGCATCCGGGAGTATTACTTTGACAGCCGCAAAGAGGGCCGCCAGCGCACCGATGAGGAGCACTACATGGGGCTGGAAAAGCTGGCCGGGGACCTGCCCATCCGGGCGGTCATCGTGGACCCCTCAGCGGCCAGTTTCATTGAGGTCATCCGGCGGCATGGCCGGTTTTATGTGGAAAAAGCCTCCAACTCTGTGCTGGACGGCATCCGCAACGTGGCCACACGGCTCCAAAGCGGGGACATCTTCATCTGCTCCTGCTGCACGGATTGCATCCGGGAGTTTGGGCTCTACCGCTGGGATGAAAAAGCCCCCATGGACCGGCCCATCAAAGAGAATGACCATGCCATGGACGATGTGCGCTATTTTGTCCACAAGGTCTTTGGGCCGCAACTTTTCAGCTTTTGAGGTGTGCCATGTTTGAGCAGCAATATGTGTTAAACAAAATCGAACAATGGGCGGAGCGCCTGCCATACCGCACCTTGCGGATTGAGGTGGAGCTCCCAGGCCAGACCCTCACGCTGGAAAAGAGCAAGGCCCGGCCCATTGGTTTCAATCCCCCCCAGACAACCAGGCAAAGGAGGTGATGCACGGTGGTGGTGCTTAATTTACGGGATGACTGCGTGGGCCGGGCGGCCACGAATTTCCGCCGAGGCATGACAGACAAGCGCTTTTTGGAGCTTGAAATCACGGCCTGGCTGGGCTCCAAAGAGCGCAAGCGGCAGCTTGACGGCGAGGCCTACTATGACGGGGCCCAGGACGTGCTCCACCGCAAGCGCATTGCCCTGGACGATGACGGAAAGGTCAAGGTGCTGGACCACCTGCCCAACAACCGGCTGGTCAACAACATCTATGCCAAGATGGTGGACCAGAAAACCAACTATTCTTTTGGCAAGCCCTTTTCTTTCGACACGGAAAACAAGGAATATGCGGCGGCGCTGGCCTCCGTGTTCGGCCCCCGTTTCCGCCGGACCATGCACAACATTGGTGAGGGGGCCTGGATAGGCGGCAAAAGCTGGCTTTATCCCTACTACGAAAACGGGGAGCTGGCTTTCAAGCGTTTTCCGGCGGATGAGGTCCTGCCCTTTTGGGCAGATGCTGACCACACCATCCTGGATGCCGCCGTCCACGTCTATGTGGTGCTGGAGTATGACGAAACCGAGCAGACCAAGGATGTGGTCAAGGTGGAGGTCATGCACGGCGGCGGGGTGGATTGCTTTATCCGCAACGATGATGGGACGCTGGTGCCGGACGATTATGAGCGCTCCGGGCCGTATATCACCACCACGGACCCCCAGACCGGCGAGGAAACCGGCTATAATTGGGAGCGCATCCCCCTGGTGTGCTTTAAGAGCTCTCACCATGAAATCCCCCTGCTCTCCAGGGTCAAGTGCCTGCAAGATGCCTATAACGATGTCATTTCCAACTTTGCCAACCAGATGGAGGAGGACATCCACTCCACCATCCTGGTCATCAAGAACTATGACGGAGAGGACCTGGGGCGGCTCCGGGCCAACCTGGCCACCTATGGCATCATCAAGGTCCGCTCCTTTGAGGGCTCTGAGGGCGGCGTGGACACGCTCCAGATTGAGGTCAACGCCGAAAACTACAAGGTGCTGCTCTCTCTGCTCAAGGACGCCATCATTGAGAACGCCAGGAGCTACGATGCCAAAGATGACCGCATGAGCGGAAACCCCAACCAGATGAATATACAGAGCATGTACTCTGACATCGACCTGGACGCCAACGGCATTGAGATGGAGTTTCAGGCCTCCATGGAGGAGCTGCTTTGGTTTGTCAACAAACACCTGGCCAACACCGGCCAGCGGAGCTTTGAGGGTGAGGAGGTCAAGGTCATCTTTGACCGGGATGTCCTCATCAACGAAACTGAGGCCATCAACAACTGCAAGAACTCCGTGGGCATCCTCTCTGATGAAACCATCGTGAAAATGCACCCCTGGGTGTCTGACCCGGAGCAGGAGCTCCAGCGCATCAAGGAGGAAAAGGAGGAGGCCATGGCGGACCCCTACCAGGCCGCCTTTATGGCCAACCGGCAGAACGGCGGGGGCAGCTCCGGCGGCAACCCCGTGACCGGCCAGGACGGCGGTGACGGCGATGCCCAGGAATAACCTCCAGCGCAATGCTGAATACTGGGCCCAGCGGATGAAAAACATGGAGGACGCCCTGCTGGACCAGTCATACTCCTATGTGGAGAACCTGGACGCCCAATTTCGGGCCGCTGAGGCAGAGATTGAGCGGCAGCTCTCCACCTGGTACAGACGTTTTGCCGCCAACAATGACATCACACTGGCGGACGCCAAGCGCCTGCTCAACAGTGATGAGCTGGCGGAGTTTCGCTGGACCGTGGAGGAGTACATCAAGCACGGCGAGGAAAACGCCCTCACCGGGGCATGGATGAAAGAGCTGGAGAACGCCAGTGCCAGGGTCCACATCTCCCGGCTGGATGCCCTCAAAATCCAGCTCCAGCAGCAGGCGGAGCTCCTATACTCCAACCAGCTTGACTACATAGACCGAGCCGCCCGGCAATCCTACGCCGGGAGCTTTTACCACACGGCCTATGAGGTCCAAAGGGGCCTGGGCGTGGGCTGGACCATGCAGGCCGTCAACGAGGGCACCATCACAAAGGTGCTCTCCCGGCCATGGACCACGGACGGCCAGACTTTCCGTGACCGCTGCTGGACCAACAAGCAGAGCCTTGTGAACAGCGTAAACACCCAGCTCACCCAGATGATTATACGGGGGGAGGCTCCTGACCGGGCCATCTCCGCCATCTCCAAGCAGTTTGAGGTGTCCCGCTCCAAAGCGGGCCGCCTGGTGATGACAGAGAGCGCCTATTTCTCCAGCGCCGCTCAAAAGGACTGTTTCAACTCCCTGGGCGTGGAGCGCTATGTGATTGTGGCCTCTTTTGACCGGGACACCTGCGGGCTGTGCTCTGCGCTGGACGGCAAGGTGTTCAAAATGTCGGACTACCAGGTAGGGCTCACCGCTCCGCCGTTTCATCCGTGGTGCCGGTGCTGCACGGCTCCCTACTTTGAGGACATGGTGGGCCTGGGAGAGCGCTGGACACGCAACCCGGACGGCACCACCAGAAAGGTCCCCGCCAATACCACCTTTGAGCAATGGCGGCAGAGCTTTGTGCAGGGACCAACCCCAGGTTTGCCAACGGCCTCCGCCGGTGGTACAATGGCCACAACGGCAGGCACTCATTTCCAGAGCGTGATGCAGAGCTTGCCCACGGCTCCAAGCGGCTACACGGACGCCCTGGAGCAGCACTACGCCGCCGGAAACCAGACCGCTCAAGCTGTCTTTGACCGCTATGTGCAGCCCGGCTCCGTGGCAAATGGGGCTTTCTCCGGCATGCCGTATTTTGACAGCCGCACGCAAAAGGTCAACTTGAATTTTGCCAGCGATATGACCGACCCCAGGGGCCCGGCAACCGCCTTTTTCCATGAGCATGGCCATTATGTTGATTTTATGTCTTGCCCAGGGAACGGTTTCACCTCTCTGCAATCGGCAGACTTCGGAAATGCCCTGCGGGCGGACTTCGACAACTACATCAAGGCCACCATGAAAGCGCACGGCACCAGAAAAAAGACGGACGCTTATGCAATCGTGGCCCAGGAGCTCATGGACGCAACGCACAACGCTGTTTCTGACCTGTTCGGCGGACTATCCCGCAACAGGGCCCGTGGCAATTATGGCCACCGCACCGTTTACTGGACCTACTCCGGGATGCTGGAAAAGGAGGCCTTTGCCCACATGTTTGCGGCTCAGTTTGATGCTGACCGCTACGCATTGATGCAGCAGTATTTCCCCACCGCTTTGGCGGAGTTTGAGAAACTATTGAAAGGGATGATATGATGACGCCCGCTGAATACTTTACACACAAAGAGCTCCAGGATGCCGCCACGGCCTACGCCGAAAAGAACGGCGGGAGCTTTTTCTGGGAGGAGCCGGGCGGCGGCTTTATCTACGAGCTGGAGGACGCCGCCTTTTCACCCCCGGGGGATGCCACCGTTGAGCAGGTCCTCACAGACCTCCAGGGTGACATGCCGCTCACTGAGCTCTGGACAGAGCTGGAGGACCCGGACCCGGATGTCCTCAACTGACCCGATGATGAAAGCATCGTGCTGAAAAGCACGGTGCTTTTTTCATACCCAAATACCGCTGGGCCCCGGCGGAAACTACCAGGGGCGCTGCCATACCGGGATTGGCCGGACACAAGGAAAGCAGATAACAGGAGGTAACACACATGAAACTTTTATGGCTCAAGGAAATCATTGGCGAGGCCTACACGGAGGAGATGGATGCCGCCGCCTGCCAGGCGATTGGCAAAGACTTTGTTGCCCGTGCAGACTTCAACGCCAAAAACACCCGTGTCAAGGAGCTGGAGGCCCAGGTGGGACAGCTTGAGGAGGCCGCCAAGGGACACGCCAAGCAGCTTGAGGAGCTGAAAAAATCCGCTGGCGACAATGAGGAGCTGACCCGCAAGATTGGCGAACTGGAGCAGCAGGCCAAAGCGGACCGGGCCAACTATGAGAAAGAGCTGGCCGCTGTCCGGCTGTCCTCTGCCGTGGATGCCGAGCTCACCGCCGCCGGAGCCAAGAACACTGTGGCCGTCAAAGCGGTCCTGGCCGACTACCTCAAGGACGCCAAGATTGTGGACGGCAAGGTGATGGCCAAGGTGGGCGATGAGAGCATCACGCTGGCCGCCAAGGTTGAGGCTCTGAAAAAGGACGCCTCCACGGACTTCCTCTTTGGGAGCGCCCCCAAGTATGAGGGCTGGAAACCCGGAGAGAGCGGTGACGGGCGGAAACCCGGAGAGGGGAAAAAACCCTCTGAGATGTCCTACTCTGAGCTGGCGGCGTACCTGGCCGAAAATCCTGACGCAAAGCTGGATTGAGAGGTGCAATCATGCGAAACATCACAACCCCCACAAAAGCCGTGTCTTTTGAGGACGCCTTGAGAAATCTGGCGGCCAAGCTGACCGGCAAGCCCGCCGCATCCCTGCCCCGCACCCAGGAGGCCGTGGTGCAGTACATTGCGGACAACATCTCCTCCGTGAAAGAGCTGACAGATGCCATGGCCAAAGAGCTGGCCATCCGGCTGACCCAGGAGCTTGCGGAGGCCATTGTCCAGGAAGTCATGGAACGTCTGGCCCCTGCGGGCACAGAGGCGACCCAGGGCGGCCCAGAGGATGAGCCGGAGGACAGTGATACCACCGGCACCAAAGAGGCCCCAAGGGGCCGTAAACGCAAGCCCAACACCAACTAATTTGCAGAAAGGAAGATTGAACTATGCCTAACACCAAGTTTGACGCCAAGTCTTTCAATCCCCAGGCTTTCAAGTATGCGGTGGACCGCATCCCCCGCACCCGCCTCAATGAAATGCGGAAATCCAGAGCGCTGGCGGGCAATCCCGACATCCGGGACGTTTTCAGCACCCAGGGCGGCACCGGCTATGCCCGCATCGCCATGAGGGGCCTGCTGGACGGTGACGCCGTGAACTATGACGGCCAGACTGACATTGAGGCCACTTCCACCAAGACCTTTGAGCAGGGCGTGGTGGCCATTGGCCGTGCCAAGGCCTGGACCGAAAAGGACTTTTCCTTTGACATCACCGGCGGCATTGACTGGATGGACAATGTGGCCCAGCAGGTAGCTGAGTTTTGGCAGGACATTGACCAGGACACCATCCTGGCCATTCTCAAGGGCATTTTCTCCATGACCGGCGGCCAGAGCGCTGAGTTTGTGTCCAAGCACACCTATGAGGTGGCGGGCAATATGGAGGCCACTACCATGAACAGCGCCACCGCCCAGGCCTGCGGTGACTGCAAGCGCCGTTTTTCCCTGGTGTTCATGCACTCCGTTGTGGCTACCAACCTGGAAAACCTTAACCTGCTCACCGCTCTCAAGTACACTGACAAGGACGGCGTGACCCGTGACCTGACCCTCTACACCTGGAACGGCAAGACCGTTGTGGTGGATGATGGGATGCCCGCCACGAACGGCTATTTCCCCGCCAGCGCCTCCGATGAGGGAGCGCTCCAGGTCAAGGCCTCCGGCGCTACCGCTGGCCAGATTGACCAGGCGGAGGTCACCCCCTACTTTGGCGAGGGCACCCCGGCGGCGGACAGCTATGTGGTCCCCGGCACTCAGTATGTCACCTATGTGCTGGGCGAGGGTGCAATCAGCTTTGAGGACATCGGTGCCAAGGTCCCCTATGAAATGGCCCGTGACCCCAAGACGGACGGCGGTGTGGACACTCTCTACACCCGCCAGCGCAAGGTCTTTGCCCCCTATGGTATCTCCTATGAAAAGACCAGCCAGATCACCCTCTCCCCCACGGATGCAGAGCTGTCCGACGGTGCCAACTGGGTCCTGGTCCACTCTGGCGAGGCGGAGGAGAACAACCGCTCCTACATTGCCCACAAGGCCATCCCCATTGCCCGCATCCTCTCCAGAGGCTAATGGCAATGATGACCGTGTATGAGGCCGTGGTGGCCCGGCTGGCCATGCTGGGCTACACCGTCACGGACGCTGACAAAACCGGCCTTGAATACCTCATTCACAAGTGTGAGGCGGAGCTTTTGGCGAACATCAACCACCGAGAGCTCCCACCTCCTCTTTTTTACACCCTTGTGGATATGGTGGCCGGTCAATTTCTGTTTGATAAGAAAGCCGCCGGAGGGCTGGGTGAGGGCTTTGACTTTGACGCCCCAGCCAAGAGCATCACGGAGGGGGACATCTCCGTGACCTTTGCCGGAGCCAGCGATGGAGCGAGCAATGCGGAAAGCCGCTTTGACGCCATGCTGGACCAGCTCATGCACCCGGCAGAGAGCACCCTGGCGGCTTTTCGGAGGCTGCGGTGGTAATCCCCGCCGCCTACAAAAAGGCCATCCAGAGCCTCTGGACGGGCCTGGCCACCATCACCGTGCGGCAGGGCGTTCTCAACCCTGCCAATGGCCGCACGGAGCCGGTGGAACAAGTGACAGCCTCCGGCCTGCCCTGCCGCATCTCCCATCAGACCGTAAAGAGCACGGAGCCCACCCAGGAGGCGGCGCTGGTGGCCCAGACCGTGACGCTCTACATTGACCCCTCTGTGGACATCCCGGAGGGGTCAAAAATCACGGTGACCCAGAACGGCGTCACCCGTGACTATGAGCGGAGCGGCAAGCCCGCCGTTTACACCTGCCACCAGGAGGTGCCCCTGGAGCTTTTCAAGGAGTGGGCCTAATGCGCTGGGGCAATGTTGATTATAAGCAGCTCCAGCGGCTCCGGGACAACCTGCAAAAGCTCCAGGACATGGACCTGGACAAATTCTGTGAGGACGTGTCCAAAGAGCTGGCGGCCCGGCTGCTGGCCCTGGTCATCCCCCGCACACCCGTGGGGCAATACCCACGGAGCAGCGGGAAAAAGGGCGGCACCCTGCGCCGGGGCTGGACCGCAAAAACGGAGGCGGAGGCCTCCGGCGGCGGCAAGGTGGACCCCACGGCCTACGCCAACGCCCTGCCGGTGTTCAAACGGGGGCGGACCTTTTACATTGAGGTCATCAACCCGGTCCACTATGCAAGTTATGTGGAGTTTGGGCACCGCACGGCTGGCGGAGGCGGCTGGGTGGCGGGTCAATATTTCCTGACCCTATCCGAGCGGGACCTGGAGCGGGTGGCCCCCAGCGTGATTGAGAAAAAGCTGGAGGCGCTGCTGAGGGAGGCTTTCAATGTCTGAAATCAGTTTTAGCAGTATCTATGACGGCGTGAGCCTTGCGCTGCACGCCGCTTTTCCTGCCGTGCAGGTGCATGGCGGGAACGTCAAGCAGGGCCTCAACCCTGGGGACTTCAATGTGGTCATGCCCTCCGCCGGGCAATCCAGGCAGGTGGGAGAGCGGTTTCTCCGCACCCCCACACTGGATGTCATCTACTACCCCAAAGTGGGGGCGGCGGAGTGCTGTGAGGTGGCGGACCAGCTCATTATGCTGCTGCGGGACATCACCACCCCGGAGGGGGACCTCATCCATTGCACAAATTGCGAGTGGTCCATTGAGGAGGGTGTCCTGCATGTGATGGTGAGCTATGACCACCACATCTACATCCCCCAGGAGCAGACCCTCATGGAAACTCTTGATATTGAAATGGAGGGATAAGCATGGCGCAAGCCAAGACCACAAACGCCGAAAAGGCCACCGAGGCCGCTACCTACAAAAAGGAGCAGCTTGTGGCCTCCAAGCGATATGCCAACCGGCGGGACCTCATCCGGGCTCTGCTGGAGGACGGCAAGGCCTACACCTTGAATGAGGTGGACGGGCTGATTGAGAAGTACATGAAAGGAAAGGTGAACTAATATGGCGCTGGGCGGCGGCACCTGGCAGGTCCAAAACAAGGTCCTGCCCGGTTACTATGTCAATTTTTCCAGTGTGCCCAGGGCGTCTGCGGCCCTCTCTGACAGAGGCTATGCGGCAGCGCCTTTTGAGTTGAGCTGGGGCCCGGAGGGCACGGTTTTCCCTGTCACCTCCGGGGAGTTTCAGAAGAACAGCAAAACCATTTTTGGCTATGGCTATGACCACCCCAAGATGCTCCCCCTGCGGGAGATTTTCACCCACGCCACCACCGTCTACTGCTACCGCCTGGGCTCTGGAGCCGTCAAGGCATCCAACACCCTGGCCACGGCCAAATATGGCGGTGTACGAGGCAATGACATCAACATTGTGGTGGCCGCCAACGTGGATGAGCCGGACCTGTGGGACGTGACCACCTATGTGGACGGCGTGGCCGTTGACACCCAGACCGTTGAGGATGCTGAGGCCCTGGTGAGCAATGATTGGGTGGACTTCAAGACGGAGGCCACCCTGTCTGCATCTGCCGGGATGCCTCTGACCAACGGGGCGGATGCCACCACCATCAACGGCGAGGCCCACCAGGCCTTTTTGGACAAGATTGAGCCCTATGCCTACAACGCCCTGTGCTGCCCTGCGTCCGATGCCACCACCGTGCGGCTTTACCAGCAGTTTTGCAGCCGGGTCCGTGATGAGGTGGGCAGCAAATTCCAGCTTGTGGCCTGGCAGCCGTCCACGGCGGACTATGAGGGCATCATCGGCGTGTGGAACACTGTGACCCACTCCACCATCGCCGACGTGCCCACCCACTCCCTGGTGTATTGGGTGGCCGGTGCTCAGGCGGGCTGTGCGGTCAATAAATCCCTCACCAACTTCAAGTATGACGGGGAGCTGACCATTGACACGGACTACACCCAAGCGGAGCTGGAGGCGGCCCTCAAAGCTGGCAAGTTTATCTTCCACAACGTCAACGGGGACACCAGAGTGCTTGAGGACATCAACACCCTGCTCACCCTGTCCGACACCAAGGGGGGGATTTTCCAGAGCAACCAGACCATCCGGGTGTGTGACCAGATTGCCAATGACGTGGCGGTGCTGTTCGGCCAAAAGTATCTGGGCACCGTGCCCAATGACGCCTCTGGCCGTGCCTCCCTCTGGGGGGACATCACCAAGCTCATCCAGCAGCTTGATGACATCCGTGCCGTGGAGAACTTTGACCCGGAGATTGTGACCTGTGAGCAGGGTGACAGCAAAAAGGCCGTCCTCTGCGTGGTCAATGGGCTCAACGTGGTCAACGCCATGGCCCAGCTCTATATGAGCGTTATCATCCAGTAAAGGAGGGAATGAGAAATGCCTGGACCGATTATGAACACCCAGGACGCTGTGAGCGCCAATTTTGCGGAGTGTTTTGTCACCCTGGACGGCACCCGCTACTCCATGCTTATGGCCAAGGAGTTTGAGGGCACGGCCTCTGTCAACACCGCCGAGGTCTACAAGCTGGGCAGCGTGGTGGTGGGCCACAAGGCTCAGACCGTTGCCCTGTCTTTCTCCATGACCATCTACAAATGCACGGAGATTTTTGACCTGGTGGTGGAGAACTTCATCAAGACCGGCGTGATGCCCACCTTTGACATCCAGACCTCCAATGATGACCCCGCCACCACCGTGGGCCGGAGCACCAAGATTTACAACAACTGCATCCTGGACGGTGATGTGCTGCTGTCCATGTTCAATGCAGAGGGTGATTTTGTCGAGCAGTCTATTGAGGGCTACTGTGACAGCTTTACCCGTCCCGAACAGTACACCAACCCGGCCTACATGTAAGGCCGCATAACGCAAAAGGAGGAAATCATCCATGAGTAACCTGTCCGCTTTCATGCGTGCCAATGTTGAGCAGATTGAAAACCACAAATATGCCGCCTCCCCCCGTATCAAGGGGGAGGACGGCAAGCCCATGGAGTGGGAAATCTGCTGCATCTCTGCCGATGAGTATGCCCGCATCCGCTCCGGCTGCATCCGCCAGGTCCCTGTGCCCGGCAAAAAGGGGCAGTACACCCAGCAGCTTGACACCTACACTTTCCAGGCCAAGGTGGCCGCCCGTTGCACCGTGTTCCCGGACCTCAACAATGCGGCGCTCCAGAATGATTGGGGCGTAGCCAAGCCGGAGGAGCTGATTGGCAAGCTGCTCATCGGCGGCGAGTTTGACGATTATGTCACGGAGGTTTTCCAGGTCAACGGTTTCAAGACCGATGATGACGTGGTGGCCGAGGCAAAAAACTAATTTTGGACGGTGACCCGGAGGCCAATTTTGCCCATTTTTGCCTGCAAAAGTTTGGCTGGGAGCCGTCCAAGTTTTTAGACCTGCCTGTCAAGGAGCGGGCCTTTGTCATCGCATCCATCCAGGTGCGGGGCGAGGACGAAAAGAAACGGGAGGCAGAGCTGAAAAGCAAGATGAGAAAAGGCAAATCAAAACGGAAGTGAACCGGGGCCCCCGCTGTATGGCGGGGGCCTAATTCTTAAAAAGGGGGTGAAACCGTGGCAACAATCAGGTCCCAGATGGTCCTAAATGACGGCATCAGCGGCGTGCTCAGAAAAATCAACACGGCGCTCAACACCACCCTCAATGCCTTTGAGCAGGTCCAGCGTGCCTCCGGGCGGGCTGTGGACACGGCTCAAATCCAGGCGGCCAGAGCTGCGCTTGTGGAGGCCAACCGTGAGGTTGATGACATGGCGGAGGGCTACCGCCGGGCGGCTCAACAGGAGGAAGTGCTCAACAAGGGCCTCCGCAACGGCACGAGCGCCGCGGATGGGCTGCTGGGCAAGGTCAAAGGCATTGTGGCCACGCTGGCCGCCGGAGCGGGCGCAAAAGCGCTCCTGGGGCTGTCTGATAAACTGACCAGCACCACGGCCCGCCTCAGTTTCCTTGTGGATGACGGGGGCTCTGTGGATGAACTGGAGCAGAAAATCATGGCATCTGCCCAGCGCTCCAGGGCGGCCTACCTGGACACCGCCTCCGCCATTGCCAGCATGGGCGCAAACGCTGGCCGGGCTTTTGAAAGCAATGATGAGCTCATCGCTTTCATGGAGCAAGTCAATAAGCAATTTGTCATTGGCGGTGCTACGGCGGAGGGCCAGTCTGCGGCCATGCTCCAGCTCACCCAGGCCATGGCCGCCGGTGCCCTCCGGGGTGAGGAGCTAAACTCCATCCTGGAGAACGCCCCCGGCATCGCCCGTGCTATTGAGAGCTACATGGGCGTGGCAGAGGGCTCCATCAAATCCTATGCGGAGGAGGGCCTCATCACGGCAGACGTGGTGAAAAACGCCCTCCTCTCTGTGGCGGATGAAACCAATGCCAAGTTTGAGAGTATGCCCATGACCTGGGCCCAAATCTGCACCAAGATGCAAAACACGGCCCTGGCGGCCTTTGAGCCCGTGCTCACACGGCTCAATCAAGTGGCCAACAGCGCACAGTTTAACACGGTCATTGACGGAGCCATCAACGGGCTGGCCATGCTGGCCAGTGTGGCCACCGGCGTCCTGGACCTCCTCATCAACGGGGCCGCCTTTGTGGTGGACAACTGGAGCTGGATAAGTCCCATTGTCTATGGCCTGGTGGGGGCTTTCATCGCCTACAACGCCGTGGCCCTCATTACCAACGGCATCAACACGGCGGCGGCGGCCATTGACGCCGTGAGAGCAGCGAGATTGGCCATGACCACCGTGGCAACGGGAGCTCAGACAACCGCCACCTTTGCCCAGACAGCGGCCCAATACGGGCTCAATGCGGCCCTTGCGGCCTGCCCCATCACCTGGATTGTGGTGGCGGTCATTGCCCTTGTGGCGGCCATATACGCCGCCTGTTCGGCCATTGCCAAGTTTACCGGCATCGCCAACAGCGGCTTTGGCGTCATCTGCGGCGGCATCAATGTGGTCATCCAATTCTTTGTCAACCTGGGCTTGACGGTGGCCAACATCGCCCTGGGCATCTGGAACGCCCTGGGAGCTTGTGCTCAAAATATCGGCATTGCTTTCAGCAATGTCATCTCTGGCGTGCAATCCTGGTTTTACAACCTGCTGTCCACGGCGCTCACCGTTGTGGCTGGTATCTGCGAGGCGCTGAACAAGCTGCCCTTTGTAGAATTTGACTATTCCGGCATCACCAACGCCGCCAGTGACTACGCCTCTAAAGCGGCGGAGGCCTCCGGCAATATCAAGGACTTTGTGAGTGTAGGGGATGCTTTCAGTGAGGGCATGAGCACCTTTGACACCTGGCAGAGCGGCTGGGTGTCCGATGCTTTCAACGCCGGGGCAAATTGGGGCGATGGTGTAGCAAGCGGCGTTTCTGACGCCGTGAGCGGCCTGTTTGACTTCGACCTGGGAGCCGCCACTGACTACGGCACCGGCCTGGGCACCGGGAACAACTACGGTGATTTTGCCATGGATGACCTTTTGGGCAACACCGGCCAGACCGCCGCCAACACCGGAGCCGCCGCCGATGCTCTCAGCACCTCCACGGAGGAGCTGGAGTATTTGCGGGACATTGCGGAGCGGGATGCAATCAACCGTTTCACCACGGCAGAGGTCCGCATTGACATGACCGGCATGACCAACCGCATTGAGGGCGGGGCCGATTTGGACGGCGTAATCTCCACCCTCACAGACGGCTTTACAGAGGCCCTGCTGACGGCGGCGGAGGGCGTCCATGCGTAGACCCTGCCCCATGCCGGAAATACAGAGTTTTTTCCAATGGAAAAAAGGAGGGCATCAAGATGAGCTATACCTGCTATCTGGGCGGGGCCGCATGGCCTACCCCGGAAAAGCTCCAGGTGAAAATAAAGGGCAAAAACAAAACCCTGGTCCTCTTGAATGAGGGGGAGGTCAATTTCCTGCGGGCCCCTGGCCTCACGGAAATCACCGTGCCCTTTGACCTGCCCATGCTCACGGGCTCCCGCTCCCCGGACTATTACATGGGCCTGCTGGAGCGGCTGAAAACCAACAAAGAAACCACCCAATTCATGCTGGTCCGGGCATCCCCCTCCGGGGGGATGCTCTTTGACACCAACATCAAAGTGAGCGTGGAGGACTACAACATCACCGAGGACGGCAAAAAGGGCCTGGATGTGACCATAGATGTCAACCTCAAGCAATGGCGGGACTACGGCACCAAAACCGTGACCGTTGAGGAGCCCCAGGAAACCGGCGGCACCCAGACCGTCACGGTGGAGAAAGAGCGGGACGCCAGCACCGCCCCCACGGCTAAGACCTACACGGTCAAGGCCGGTGACAGCCTATGGGCTATCGCTGCCAAATACTATGGGAGCGGGGCGGAGTACAACAAAATCTACAATGCGAACACGGACAAAATCAGCAATCCCAACCTCATCTATGTGGGGCAGGTGCTCACCATCCCATGACCTACGAGCTGCTGATACAACACCAGGGGACCATCATGCTGCCCCCCGTGGTGGAAAATGTGAGCATTGAGTGGGAGCGGCAAGGCCAGCCCGGCAAGCTCATTGCCGAGGTGGTCAAAACGCCGGGCCTGAGCTTTCAAGAGGGGGACCCCTGCCGCTTTTCCGTGGACGGCACCCCCGTCTTTTATGGCTTTGTGTTTGAGAAATCCCGCAAGGGCAGCACCGATGACATCATCCAAATAACCGTGTATGACCAGCTCTACTACCTCAAGAACAAGGACACCTATGTCTACACCAACAAGACCGCCGCCGATGTGATACGCATGATTGCGGAGGACTTCCAGCTCAACGTGGGTGACCTGGAGGACACGGGCTACACCATCGGGAGCCGGGTGGAGGACAACAAGACCCTCTTTGACATCATCCAGACCGCATTGGACGAAACCCTCAAGGCCACGTCCCAGATGTATGTGCTCTATGATGACGTGGGCAAGCTGACCCTCAAAAACATTGGCAGCATGAAATTGGGGCTCTTGATTGATGAGGACACGGCGGGGGACTTTGACTATAAAAGCTCCATCGCCTCCCAGACCTACGACAAAATCAAGCTCTCCTATGAAAACAAGGACACCGGGGCAAGAGAAATTTTCGTTGCCCAGGACAGCTCCAACATCAACCAGTGGGGCGTGCTGCAATACTATGAAAAGCTGGACAGCACCACCAACGCCAAGGCCATGGCGGACGCCCTCCTCAGCCTATACAACACCAAGACCCGCACCCTCAAGCTCAAAGATGTGCTGGGGGACATCCGGGTGAGGGCCGGGACCCTGCTGGTGGTCATGCTGGGGCTGGGTGACATGAACGTGTCCAGCTATCTCATGGTGGAGCAGGTTAAGCACACTTTCAACAATGAGCAGCACCTCATGGAGCTCAAAATGCGAGGTGGTACGTTTGTCACTTGACATCAATGAACTGGTGCGGCTGGTAAAGCGGGCCGCCGTTGAGGCCGTCCAGGCTGGCGCTCCCATGAGCGGGGGCTATGGCTATGTGACATCTACATCCCCGCTTGAAATCACCGTTGACCAAAAGAAAATATTGACCGAGGCCCAGCTCATCCTCACGGACGCCGTGAGGGACTATGCCGTGGAGATGACCACCCTGCCGGACTTCCACGAAACCGAGGAAACCAGCGGCGGAGCCGGGGACGCATCTTTTGCGTCCCACAAGCACCGCTACCAGGGCAAGAAAAAGTGGATGGTCCACAACGCCCTCCAGATGGGGGAGAAAGTCATCCTCCTACGCTGTGACGGCGGCCAGCAGTACATAGTCCTGGGCAGATGGGAGGCGAGAGAGTAATGCCGACTTTACCGACCACGGGGGATGACCTGGACCTCATCTCCTTTGCGGTGGAAACCCAGCCCAGCTACACGCACAAGCTGGACATTGAACAGAACAGAGTGCGGGGCATGACGGATGAGCGGGATGCTGTGCTCCAGGCCGTTTACCTCATCTTGAACGTGGAGCGCTACGCTTTCCCCATCTATTCCCGCAACTACGGCTCCGAGCTGTCCGATTTGATAGGCAAGCCCAAGGACTATGCCATGAGCGAGATAAAGCGGCGCATCACGGAGGCTTTACTCCAAGATGACCGCATCACCTCTCTGGACGGCTGGGAATTTGAAACGGGCAGGAATTGGGTCACGGCCCGGTTTACTGTCCACACAATCTATGGCGATGTGAGCGCCGAAAAGGAGGTTGACATCTGAATGTTTGAGAACATGACCTATGAGGCGCTGCTGGCCAGGGCGCTCTCCAGGGTGACCTCCCCGGTGGACAAGCGTGAGGGCTCCATGGTGATGAACGGCGTGGCCCCGTCCATGGCGGAGCTGGCCCAGCTCTACATTGCGGCGGACTTTGTTTTCCAGGCCACCTACATTGCCACGGCTCCCCGTGAATACCTCATCAAGCGGGCCCATGACCGAAACATGGACCCCTACCCGGCCAGCCCCGCCGTCTATCGGGCGGAGTTTAACATTGAGGTGCCGGTGGGGACCCGTTTCTCCTGTGATGACCTCAACTTTGTGGTCACCGCCCGGATGGACCCGGAGGATGACACGGAAACCGGCCTCAGCCACCAGGTCACCTGTGAAACCCCCGGAGCTGCCGCCAACACATACAGCGGCACCCTCATCCCGGTGGAGTATGTGCAGGGGCTCACCCGTGCGGAACTGGTGGAGCTCCTCATCCCCGGCGATGATGAGGAGGAAACGGAGGCTTTCCGTCAACGTGTGCTTGATAGCTTTCAATCCCAGGCCTTTGGCGGCAACCAGGCAGACTATCGTGAAAAGGTGCTGGCCATGAACGGCGTGGGGGACCTCAAAATCCACCCTGTCTGGAATGGCGATATAGCCCCGGCCAGCCTCATCCCGGATGAGGCCGTTGACACCTGGTACACCAGCACCATCTCCACGGTGAGCGGCACGGTGGCCGCCTGGCTCACGGCTGTCTACACGGCGGCCAAAGAGAAAAAGCTCACGGTGGGCGGCACGGTCAAGCTGGTCATCATGGCCTCCGACTACAAAGCCCCCACGCCCACGCTGCTGGAGGAAATCCAGACCGCCATTGACCCGGAGCAGAACGCCGGGGAGGGCCTGGGGCTGGCCCCCATCGGCCATGTGGTCCATGTGACCGGCGTGACGCCGGAGGAGGTGGACATTGAGCTCCACCTGACCTATGCCTCCGGGTGGGATTGGGAGGCAGTCAAAAGCTATGTGGAGGCCGTCATTGACGCCTATTTTGTGGAGCTGTCCCAGGATTGGGCCAGCTCCGATTTTTTGACCGTCCGCATTTCGCAGATTGAAAGCCGCATCCTCTCCGAGTGCTCCAACATGGTGACAGACATCGGCGGCACCAAAATCAACGGCAAGGAGAGCAACCTGGCCCTGGGCCCGGACAGCATCCCGGCCAGAGGGGAGGTCACCGATGGATAGACGCCTTTTAGACTATCTCCCCCCGGTGCTCCGGGAGGTGCTGGAGTTTCAGACCATCAACGGAGCTAATGAGCCGGAAATCTCCCTGGCCTGGGATGCCATGGCCCTGGTGCTGGCCAATCAATTCCTGGAGGACGCCGATGAGAACGGCGTGGCCGTGTGGGAGCAAGAGCTGCGGCTCTATCCCAAAGACACAGACACCCTGGAGGCCCGCAAGGCCCGCATCAAGGCCAAGTGGAATTTGGAATTGCCCTACACCATGCGCTGGCTGCGGAACTGGCTGGACGGCCTATGTGGCCCGGATGGTCATGCCGTATCTCTCCAGGACTACACCCTGGACATCCAGCTTGACTACACGGTGCTGCCGGAGCCGGGCCGCATGGCAGAGGAAATCCTTGACATGCTGCTGACGGTGCGCCCCGCCAACATCCTGATTATGATGACGGCCCTTTTGCAATCAACCGGCGGCGTCCGGCTGGGGGCCTACACGGAGCGCTCCCTGCACATGGACTTGTGGCCGATGCTCACCAATGAGCTGGAGAGCTCCGGCGGCGTCATCGGGGCCGGGCCCATTGAATGGCACGCCAAACTTGAGATTTATCCATACGAACAGGAGGAAAGCGAAAATGCCTGACCAGGAGAGAAAATACGGCACTAAAATCACCACGGCAGGGGCCACACTCATCACCAACTGCATTTTGGCCGGGACCAAGCTGAAAATCACCCAGGCCGCCGCCGGTGACGGCGGGGGCAGCTACTATGTGCCCAGCACGGAGCAGACTGAGCTTGTGCGGGAGCTGTGGCGTGGCCCTATCGTGTCTGCGGAGCAAAACCCCACGGTGCCCAACATGATGGATGTGAAAATCATCATTGATGACAGTGTGGGCAACTTCATTGTCCGAGAGATGGGCCTCTTTGACGAGGACGGCACCCTCATTGCCATCTGCAACACCCCGGACACGGAAAAGGTGGCCATCTCCACCGGCGTGGATGGGCGGCTCACCATGCTCATGCACATCGTTGTGGTGGACAGCTCCGTGCTGGAGTTTACTGTCACGGCGTCCCTGGACACGGTGAGCCCGGAGGACCTGGAGGCGGCCATTGCCGAACACAACACGGACCCCGCCAGCCATGCCGACATCCGCCAGGATATTGCGGACGCCGTTTCCGAACACAACACCGACACCAACTCCCACCCGGACATCCGTGTGACCATGGCGGGCATAGACAGCCGCCTCTCCACCCTTGAGCTGAAATATGGTACCAACGTGACCGGCAACAGCTTTGAGGTGACCTTTGAAACCCTCACCGGGCTGGTGGTCACGGGCGTCTGGAATGAAACGTATGCGAGGATTGAGTTTTAATGCCAAGCTATGACATCATCCCTCTTGCCTCTGATTTGCTGGAGTACACCATCCAGCGGGTCAAGCAGAAAGACCCGGAATACAGGCGCACAAAGGCCTATGTGATGGAAAACGGCCAGATGGTGGAGAAAACCCTCTATGAGAAAGTGCAGGACGTGGGAAAGCCGCATTTTCCAAAGAGCCAGGCTTTCCACCTGTGTGGCCGCCAATGGGCGCTATTTTGAAACGGAGTATGAGGAACGGCTCAAGGACCTGGACGGGGTGCTCATTGAGTGTGAAACCATGGGCCAGCTCATCAACCTCAGTTTCAAAAAGAAATACATCACCGGCGACCAATGCCACTATTGGGCGGAGCTGGTGCGCCCGGTCCGGCAAAAGGCTTTCAACTGGAGAAAATCAGACGGCAACCGTGCCGCCGCTCTCCGGGAGGCCAAAGCGGCCCAGGAGCTTGCCAAGATGGGGCAAATGGCCCTGCAAATGGCGGAGGCCCTGCGGCCCCATTAAATCAGATACAACGGCCACCAAGGCCGTGTATTTGGGTGTGACCCGTTTATTTTCCCCTACCTCCCCGAACACGAACAACACCAACAACGCCTGGAGGCTGAACTCCAATGGCAACATCAACAACAACAACTGCACCAACACCAACGGGTCCCGCCCCGCTCTGATGGTAAGGCCCGACCGAGTAGGCCCAAAGCCGAAAGCAGCGCTATCCATCACATCAAAGGAGGTCACATCCAGCCTTGACCTCAAGGCAAATACATTGCGCTGATGCACCCCACCGCACTATGAGGCGGCGGGGTGCTGCTGGTCCTGTCCCTGCGGCACCTACACGGCGCACAAGGAGAGGGAGGCCCGCCGCCGGACTGACAGGGGGCCGCCCGTATGTTTTCTCAGGGGTGCAAAACCCGTGCTTAAATTTTCACAGATATGCACCTTTGCGGTGCTCTACAAGGCCTATTTGGCGGCCAGGCGGGGCAAGCGCTCCAGGGCCGCCACCGCACACTATGAGGTCCACCTGCTGGCCAACATCGTCAACCTGGTCTACATCCTGCAAACCAAGATTTACAGGCCGGGGCTGTTCCGGGTGTTCTATGTCTATGAGCCAAAGAAAAGGCTTGTGCAGGCCCCGGCTTTTGTTGACAAAGTGGTCCAGCACGCATTGGTGGATAACCTCATCTATGAGCGGATTACCAACAGTTTCATCCTGGACAACTACGCATCCCAGAAAGGCAAAGGGCTCCACTTCGGCCTGGACCGGCTGCGTGGATTTTTCACGGAATACTGGAACAAATACCGCACATCGGAGGGCTGGGTCCTCAAGGCAGATGTGCGGCACTTTTTCGCCTCCATAGACCATGACCGGCTCAAGGAAAAGCTCAAAAAGCTGGACCTTGAGCCCATTGTCTATGACCTGCTGTGTACCTACATAGACAGCACGGATGGGCTGCCGCTGGGGTATCAAACCAGCCAGCTTTTTGCCCTGCTGTTCCTGGATGAGTTTGACCACTTTGTCAAAGAAAAGCTCCGCATCCGCTGGTATGGCCGCTATATGGATGACTTTTTCCTCATCCACCCGGACAAGGCCTACTTGCAATTCTGCCTCAAGGAAATCCGGGCCTTTATGGCCAGCCTGGGGCTGGAGCTCAATGAGAAAACCCAGATTTTCCCCATCCGCAACGGGATTGATTTTTTGGGCTTTCACACCTATCTGACCGAGGAGGGCAAGGTCATCCGCAAGCTGCGGCACAGCAGCATCAAGCGTATGCGCTCCAAGCTCCGCCGGTGGGAGCAGGACTATCCAGCGGGCCTTGTGACCCGTGAGAAAATCCTGCAAAGCTGGCAGGCCTGGGACGCCCACGCCGCTCACGGCAACACCTGGTCCCTGCGCCAGCAGGTGCGGGACCGTGTGCAGAACATTCTAAAGGAGGAAATCTAATGGCCACAACCACCCTGAGCAATAAGGCAACCGGCAGTATTATCAAGCTGAAAGAAAACGGCACGCTGGTTGACTTCTATGTTGCCTGCCACAACTATGAGCAATCGCTCAACGGAGCCGGGAGGACCCTGGTGGTCCGCAAGGACGTGTATGACCAGCGGGCCTGGCACAGCTCCAATGTGAACGCCTGGGCGAGCTGCTCCATGCGGTCCTGGCTGAACAGCACCTATAAAGCGCTGCTGGACGCCGACATCCAGGAGGCGATGGGCACCACCACCTACCGCTACACGCCCGGCAACGGCAACACCACTGCTTCGACCCGCTCTGACGCCGTTTTCCTGCTGTCCCTCACCGAGCTGGGGCAATCCACGACCTACGCCAATGTGGAGGGCTCCGCCCTGCCCATTGCGTCCACCCTGCGGATTGCCTACCAGAACGGCTCCGCAACTACCCAATGGACCCGCTCCCCGCTCACGGACGGCACCGGCGGCGCCTGGTGGCTGGACTCCGGTGGCCGCATCGGCGACGGCGGCTGCACCAACACCTACGGGTCCCCCCCCGCTTTCACTCTCCCCTCCTCCCTCTATGTGAGCGATGACGGCTCTGTGTTCCAGAACACCGCCCCGTCTACGCCCGCCAGCATCTCTGTCCCCCAGAGCATCAACGGCGGCACCAGCATCACGGTGAGCTGGGCGGCCTCCACGGACGCTGAGGACAACCTTGAGGGCTACATTGTAGAGCGCCAGGTGGACGGCGGCTCCTGGTCCCAAATCTACCAGGGCAGCGCCACCAGCACCAGCAACACCGTGGCCTTTGGCACAGAAAGCGTGGCCTACCGGGTCAAGGCCTATGACAGCGCCGGGCTTGAGAGCGGCTGGCGTACCAGCAGCACCGTGATGGTCACGAACAACCGGGCCCCCGGCGCTCCCGGCAGCATCACCGTCCCCGCTGTTGTCCGTGGCGGCAGCAACCTGGCCATCTCCTGGACCCAGGCCTCTGACAGTGACGGCAACCTCAGCGGCTATGAGCTGGAGCGGCAGGTGGACGGCGGCTCCTGGACCCAGATTTACAAGGGCAGCGGCCTGGCCTACACGGACACCATCACCTCTGGGTGGAACACGGTGGCCTATCGTGTCCGGGCCTATGACACCTACAACTCCACCAGCTCCTATGTGACCAGTGAAACCCGGACGGTTGACAACAACAACCTCCCCACCATCACCAGCTCCACGGCCTCCGGCTCCGATTTGGGGACCAAGACGGAGGGCTTTGACCTGACCTACTCCGTGGACGATGCAGACGGGGACACCGTGACGGTCAAAGAGTATCTGGATGACGTGCTCAAGCGGACCTATACCGCCACCCTGGAGCAGAGCAACACTGTCCAGTGTGTCACCGCCGCCAACTGGCAAAAGGTCCTCAACGGCCAGCACACCATCAAGGTGGTGGCCAATGACGGCAAGGCGGACAGCACTCCCTACACTGTGACCTTTACCAAGGCGGTCTATGAGGCCTCCATCACCCTGGCAGAGCCCCTGGACGCCGATGACACCATCACGGTCATGGTGCTCAACATCCTGGGCTCCATCCCGGCGGATGCCGACCTGGAGGTGCTGGTGACCAACAACGCCAACGACACGGAGCCCGTCTGGGAGGACGCCACCCAGGCCGTGAAGAACGGCAACAACCACGTTTTCACCAACCAGACCGCCACCAATGGCTTTGCCTTTAATTTCAAAGTCACTGTGAGCCGGGGGTCCAGCAACACCGGCGGCTACATTTCCAACATCGGAGGTGCTTTTCAGTAATGGCTATCAAGACTAAGACCACCAGCCTCAAGGAACTCCATGAGGCCCAGCGCTACGAACAGCAGCGCAATGACGCCGCCGCCATCGCCTTTGTGGTGCTGGCAGAGGCCGGAAACATTGACGATGTGACCGCCTCCGAGCAGGCCAGCCTCTTTGCGGAATGGGCGGCCAATGTCAACTACACCGTGGGCCAGCTCCGGCAGTATGAGGGCAAGCTCTACCGCTGCGTGCAGGCCCACACCTCCCAGACGGGATGGGAGCCGCCCAACGCCGCCTCCCTGTGGTCCATCACCAGTGACCCTGCGGAGGAGTGGCCCGCCTGGAGCCAGCCGCTGGGGGCCCATGATGCCTATGCAGCAGGGGCCAAGGTGAGCCATAACGGCAAGCATTGGACCTCTGACCTTGACGGCAATGTCTGGGAACCCGGTGTCTACGGCTGGACTGAGGCCAGCGAGTAAAAGAGGACCGCATGGTTATTGAGTTATCTTTGGGCGGCCTGCTCACTCTGCTGGGCATCCCCGCGGCTGTCACCTCTCTGGGGCTCTGGCTGCTCCAGCGGCGCATCAGCAAGCGGGAGGCCGTGCAGGACAAGCGGGAGGCCGCCCGTGAACAAAATGAGGTCCTGCTGATACAGAACACCAGGGCGGCGCTGGCGCTGGCGGAGGCCACCGCCGTGGCCGTCCAGCGCATCCCGGATGCTCATTGCAACGGGGACATGCACGCCGCCCTGGAATATGCCCGCAAGGTCAAACATGAGCAGAAAGATTTTTTGACCGAGCAGGGCATCCACGCTATTTATTGAGGCCCGCCATGAGGCTGTTTTTCCTGGCCCTGCTGGGCGTGGTTGAAATCCTCTGGAGGGACTGGAAAGGAGGGCGTGAAAAATAGACACCTCAAAAAAGCTGCTCTGGGCCCATGTGACCATCTCCGTCATGCTGTGCGTGGCCACCATCGTCACCAATTATCTGGGCTTTGATGTCACGGCCCTGGCTGGCCTGGCCGGGGCCTCTCTTTTGACCAACGGGGCCTGGGGCGGTTTCTATTTCTGGAAAGCCAAAAACGAAAACCGGGCCAAATATGCCCAGCGGTTTCTCAAGCAGTTTGCGGATAAGTATGGGGCGGATGTCGCTGTCCGCATCGCTGAAATCGTGCTGAAAGACTAAGAAAGGATGGTACATAGTATGAGCAAAATGACTGCCCAGGAGCTTGTCAACAAGGCCGTGGACATCGCCAAGAACTACAAGACGCTGTATGTCATGGGGTGCTTTGGGGCCCCCCTCACCGGCTCCAATGTGAGCCGCTACTGCAACAACCACTCCTACAACAAGAACGCCACCCGCACCGCCATGATTAAGGCGGCGGCCAACCAGAGCCCGCCTGTTTTCGGCTTTGACTGCGTGTGCCTCATCAAGGGCATCCTCTGGGGCTGGGGCGGGGACGCCTCCCGGACCTACGGCGGGGCGGGCTACGCCGTCAACGGGGTGCCGGACATCGGCGCTGATACCATGATTACCAAATGCACCGGGGTGAGCACCACCGGCTGGGATGATATGGTCATCGGTGAGGCCGTCTGGATGTCCGGGCACATCGGCATCTACATTGGGGACGGCCTGGCGGTGGAGTGTACCCCCAAGTGGGAGAACAAGGTCCAAATCACCGCCGTCGGCAACATCGGCAGCAAATCTGGCTACAACACCCGCCGGTGGACTAAGCACGGCAAGCTGCCCTATGTGGACTACACGGGGGCCACAACGGGCGGAAACACCGGGGGCGGGTCCCAGGACACCCCGGCCTCTGGGAGCGCCCTGGAGGCCGCTGTGGGCGACACCGTGACCTTTACCGGCACCAAGCACTATGTGAGCTCCAACGCCACCAACGGCTCCGCCTGCAAACCCGGCAAGGCCAAGGTCACGGCCATTGCCAAGAACGCCAAGCATCCCTACCACCTCATCAAAGTCACCGGCGGCGGCTCCACCGTCTACGGCTGGGTGGATGCTGCGGACATCCAGGTGGAGGGGGCCATCACCGTGGGCTCCAAGGTCAAGGTCAACAAAGGGGCCAAGACCTACACCGGCGGCTCCCTGGCCTCTTTCGTCTACACTGGCACCTACACCGTCATGCAGGTGGACGGCTCCCGTGTGGTCATCGGACAGAATGGCGTAGTGACCGCCGCCGTCAACAGCAAAGACCTCACTCTGGTGGGGTAACAGAAAAAGGAGGAAAAACTCATGGAAAACATCTTTGACTGGTCCATCATCCTCAGCATTGTGGGCGTCCTGGTGATTGTCACCAACATTGTGGTGCAGGTGCTCAAAAAGCTCACCTGGGACAAGCTGCCCACCAATATCCTGGCGGTGCTCATCGCCATGGCCTTGACCCTTGTGGCCTTTTTTGCATACTGCGAAACCCAGGGCGTTGCCATCGTCTGGTATATGGTGGTGGCCGCTGTGGTCCTGGGCTTTTTCGTGGCCTATGCCGCCATGTTCGGCTTTGATAAATTGAAAGAGGCCATTGCCCAGCTTGACCAGAAAAAGACCGAGTAACGCAAAGAGCCGGAGAGGGTCACACCTCTCCGGCTCTTTTTTTTATGCTTTTTTACAGGGTGTAGTCCTGGGCAGACGCCCCAACCTGCGCCGCAAGCTCCCGGAGAGCGTTTCCGGTTTTGGGCTCTGTGTACCAAAAGGCCAGCATCCGCTCACCCTCCTGGGCTGTATAGTGAAACACGGCAAACCACTTGACCGCCGCCCCGTGGGCCGTGGTGGCCGCTGTGCCGTGATACCGGGCCATGAAATTGCGCTCCGGCATCTGTTCCAGGCCCGTCAATTTCTCCAGCGGCAAGGTGGCCGCCGGGCCATTCATCTGCCGGAATACCAGACCGGCCTCTGTTCGCTCCATAAAGCATGGGCTATCCTGGTTAAATCCACGCAAGCCCTCATAGTGCATCATGCGGGCCCCAGCCGGGAGCTCCTTTTTCTTTTTGCCAAACATCTCAAAATCCTCCTGTCATGCGGCCCGCACCCAATACTTGAGGAGCTTGATGTATTCCTCAAGCGGGAAGTTTTCCGCCACCTCTGCGTTGTAAAGGCTGGTCATGTACTGCATCCAGGTTTTCCGGCCCTGCAACTTGATTTTACCTAAGTAACCGTGTCGAGAACGCACGGAAAGCGCCTTGTTTGCCATCCGTGTCACATCCACCACCGGGCTCTTTTTGGCCGCTGTGAGGGCGGCCTCAAGCGCCTCAAGAAAGCGCTTTTCATCCTCTGTGAACAACGGCACCGCCTCCTTTGTAATTCCATTGTACGGTTTCACCGCCATTGTGTCAAGTATTGGAGCCTAAAGTGACAATGACAAGTCAAACGGGCACACTATAATTTACATTGTGGAGGTGATGCTGGTGATAGCAGAACGAATAAAAGAACTCCGGCAGGCACGGGGCTGGACACAAGCGGACCTTGCCCGGCGGTTAAGTATAACCAGGAACGGCGTCAACTCCTGGGAGCAGGGGCTCTCCACGCCGTCCCCGGCCTCTCTGGTAGACCTGGCCCGGCTGTTCTCCGTTTCCACGGACTACCTGCTGGGCGTTGAGCCCCTGCATACAGTGAACGTGACCGGCCTGGATGAGCGGGATGTGGCCATCCTTGCGGAATTGGCAGACCGGCTGCGGCAGCACAAAGCCGATGACTAAGAAAAGAGCCCGGATTGCACCGGGCTCAAATTTTTTATTGACACTATACAACTAAAGTAGTATAATAAGAGCATGACGGAGGTGAGCATGATGAACACCAAGAAAAACAGCAAACTGCAAAACGCCCGTCTGGCCGCCGGGATGTCCCAATCCCAACTGGCCAGTGCCGCCGGGCTCAATGTGCGGACGCTCCAGTGTTATGAGCAGGGCGTGAAAGACATCAACGGGGCCAAGCTGGCCACACTATTGAAACTCTGCCTTGCCCTGGACTGCAAGCTGGGGGACATCCTGACAGATGAGGTGACCGTCAAGCTGCTGGAGCAATACACGGCGGCATAAACGGCAGATTGGAGCGGGGCGGCAACGCCCCGCTTTTCTTATTTTTGGAGGTGCAGCATGAACCATAAAGACGCCAAGCATTTCACCTGGGACCAACGCCTGACCCTGGAGCGGATGCTCAAAAAAGGCTTTACCAAAACCGCCATTGCCAGCGCTCTGGGCAAGTGTGAGCGGTCCATCTACTATGAAATCAACCGGGGCCTCTGCATCCAGCAAACCTCCGAATATGAGTTTATTGAGGTCTACTGCCCGGAGGTGGCGGAGCGAAAATACCGGGATTTTCTCAAAGAAAAAGGCCGGGACCTCAAGATTGGCAAAGACCACGCCCTGGTCCAACGGCTGGAGGAGCTGGTCATGGTCCAAGGCTTTGCCCCCGGAGCCGCCCTTGCGGAAATCCGCAACAACAGTGAGGTCTATGACACCGTGATATGTGAGAACACGCTCTATAATTACATCTACCGTGGGGACGTGTTCCTCCACCTCACCCCAGAGCACCTGCACAATAAGGGCCGCCGCCACTACTCCGCCAAAAGCAGACAGCAGGCCGCCCGGAGCTCACACGGGAAAAGCATTGAAAACCGCCCCCAGGAGGTCAAAGGCCGGGGCAGTTTTGGCCATTGGGAGATGGACAGCATCATGGGGTGCAAGGGCTCCAAAAAAGCCCTGCTGGTCCTTACAGAGCGCCGGACCCGCATGGGGATTGTGATGCTCCTGGAGGACCACACGGCGGCCCACCGGCGCAAGGGCAAGCGGACCATTGTATTTTTCTGCCATCCATAC
>ENA-UOIZ01000554-UOIZ01000554.1-human-gut-metagenome-genome-assembly--contig:-P88-NODE-554-length-37018-cov-9.109542_pt1 | contig 37018 bp, 26 predicted proteins | sample MGYA00242336_ERZ723883 | MGnify/ENA metagenome assembly ERZ723883 | reverse complement strand
TTGACTTATAAATAATCGATATATTAATATATTTAGTCTAGCCAAAAATCAAAACAAAAAACATTATATAAAGAAGGAGAGATTTATGAATATAGAAATTTGTAATTATACAAAAAAGTTATCAAAAAATCTTGTACTGGAAAATATAAATTTATCACTTTCCGGAGGAAAAATTTACGGTTTTGTAGGTAAGAACGGTTCGGGGAAAACTATGCTTATGCGTGCAATTTGCGGACTGATTTTACCTACCAGTGGTTTTGTAAAAATAAATAACAAAATCATAGGAAAAGACATATCGTTTCCTGATAGTGTTGGGGCTTTAATTGAAAATCCGGGGTTCATTTCTGAGTACTCCGGTTTTCAAAATTTGAAGATTCTCGCTCAAATACAAAAGAAAATAGACGATAAAAAAATAGTGGATACTATGAGAATGGTAGGGCTTGACCCAAACGAAAAGAAGAGTTTCCGAAAATATTCACTTGGTATGAAACAAAAACTTGGAATAGCAGCAGCGATGATGGAAGACCCTCAAATACTTGTTTTAGATGAACCTTTTAATGCGTTGGATGAAGCTTCATGTGAAAATGTCAAAAAAATGATTTTGTCCGCAAAAGTTCCCGATAGAGTTGTGTTGCTGTCATGTCATGACAAAAATCAGATTAACGCTCTTTGCGACGAAACTATAGAATTAGCGCAGGGTAAAATCATCAGGAGAGATAGTCTTTATGAGAAAGAAAAATAATTTAAAAGTTATTGTAACGCTCCTTATTGTAACAGTATTATGTATATGTGGTGTCATTAGGTTTTTTAGTATCAATTCAAAATATCCGCAAAACGAAAAAGTTGTATATAAAATGGGCGATTCATTTGTTTGTCAAAATGCAAAATTCACTATAACAGATACATACATGCTTAAGCGTATGGACATTATGAATGATGATGATTTATCAGAATATTTGGAAGAAAATTCTGACTATTTGAAAAGTGAAGATTTGAATCTTGGCTTAATAAAAATTATAATTTCCAATACAACAGATGATGAAATAACTGTTGATTTAACAGCTTTTCATATTGAATCAGGTGCTTTTTCATTACAATTTTATTACCCGCTCGTTATGTATTACAATGATTGTGGAATGTATATTAAACTTTCAAAAGGTGAACAAAAAACGTTTATTGCACCCGTTCCTATCTCTTCTGAACAATTTCTCAATTATGATTCCACCGATATTAGAAACAGAATGTATTATTTGGTATCATCTTTATATCCTCAAAAAATAATGTCAGAAGTCAAATTTAATTAAATTCAAGATATTTAAATTGGTCAAATAAATAACAATGTTGGTTTAGCATAATTAGTGCTGAATTACTTGGACATTGAAAAGTTGCCTCGTTGTATAATCATGACGAAAATCTGATTAACGCAAAACTGCAATACAGCAAGGTGTCGTAATCCGTTTCTTGTTCAAGCTTGAAAAAATATTTAAATTTCCTTTTAACGGTAAACTATTGTTTTTTCTCTTGTGTTCGTGCCGCATTGTATTTCTCGTCTGAGTTTGGTTGCAACGGCGGCGGGCATATTCACGGGCAGCTTGCACATTGATTTCATCATTCAGTTTGCCGTCAATCTCACTGTGCGGCGATATTAAAAACGGAAGTGGATTTCTTTTCATTTTGAAGTCCCTTCCGTTCATTTTTCTTTTCGTTTATCTGCTTTACGGCGGCTTTATACCGCGCCAAAGTTTCCTTTACAGACTTTGAATAATCCGTTATGCTCCACTTGCCGGTTTGAGTGTGTCGAATATGATAGTTGATGATTATCAGCCTTTCACGCAGGGTTGGTGGTGATCTGTTGACTGAGCCTGCACAATCTTAGCAAAGCATTGCTGTGCTTGGATTCAAATACCTTGTCACAGCCCTTGCAGCTAAGTGAAAACGGCTCGCCAACCTTGTGTTTTCTCGCCTTTATCAACTGATAGCATTCCCTGCTTTTTAGACGGGCTGTTTCAGCTGCTTCTGCCGCTTAATTTCTTCCTCGCTCAGCTGAGGTTGAGGAATTTCAAACTTGCCGATGAAATTGAGATAGATTTCAACCTCCTGCATACGTTCTCCGTCAATATAATACGGAGCGTGAACTAAAATTTTGTCGATAAACTCATTTATCATCGGCGTAGTAAGCTCGGAAAAATCGGTGGTTATACATCTTTGCACCGCAATCGGCACAATAAACAAGACCCGTCAGCGGATTCGCCACTCCGGTGGTGTCAACACGTCTCGGCGTTTTTGTCAGTTTCTGAGCAAGCTCCCAAGTTTCTCGGTCAATGATTGCTTCGTGCGTGTCATTGAATATCAGCCAGTTCTCCTGCGGGTTTTTCACTGAGCTTTTGTCCTTATATGATTCCTTGTGCGTACGGAAATTTACGGTGTCTCCGCAGTATTCCTGTTTTGCAAGAATACTGCGGACAACATATCCGCTCCAACTGAACGGGTGGGTAAACTCCTTTTTGTTTTTCCTTATTCCAATTCCTTTTTTGTAAAGTAAACAGCCGGGGTTTCAACCTTGTCATCAAACAGCGTGCGGGCTATGTCATAAGGTCCGCAGCCTTCTATTGTGAAATGGAAAATTCTGCGGACGACTGTAGCCGCTTCCTCATCAATCAGCCAATGATTTTTGTTGTTCGGGTCTTTCTTGTAACCGTAAATAGCCGAGTTGATTGTCGGCTTTCCCGATTCGTGCAGATAGTTTGCAATATCAAAAGCATACTATGCCCGAGCGTAAGTGTAGCAACTGGTTTGACGGTTATGTTACAAAAACAAATCCACGTCTAAAAGGTAACACAAGATAACAAAAAACTGTACAGCCGATTATGGTTGTACAGTTTTTGTTTTATATGTTATTTTATCGGAATGTAACATTGTACGAATTTGCACAATTTTAGCCGTAGGGGATTGTTAATCCTACCCGATAAAGCCTTGAACGAACACAATAACAATCAGCACTGGAAGTGCGTATTTAAGGTACGGCTTCAGCACTCTTGAAAGTTTAAGACCTTTACCCGTGTTACATTCTTCAAAGTAATTGTCAAAGCCCCAGCCGAATTTTGTTGTGCAGAACAGGAGATAAACCATTGCACCAATCGGAAGAAGAAGGTTGCTGACAACAAAGTCCTCAAGGTCAAGCACACCCTTGCCGAGAATGTTGAAGTCACTCCAAATGTTGAATCCAAAAATACACGGCAGACACGTAAAGAACATAATAATTCCGTTGATAATTGACGCCTTTGTTCTGTTCATGCCGAATGTGTCGGTAAGAAAAGCAACAAGGTTTTCAAACACGGCAATAACCGTTGGAAAGCTTGCGAATGTCATAAACAGAAAGAAAAGCGTACCCCAAATCCGACCGCCCGTCATATTTACGAAAACATTCGGAAGCGTCACAAAAATAAGGGCAGGTCCTTGGTCGGGCTGAACGCCAAATGAGAAGCAAGCAGGGAAGATGATAAGTCCGGCAACAATTGCAACAAAAGTGTCCAATGCACAAATCTGAACAGCCTCACCGTAAAGCGTGCGGTCTTTGTTCATATAACTGCCGAAAATTTCCATTGATGCGATTCCGAGTCCGAGTGTGAAAAATGCCTGACTCATTGCAGATGTGATTACCTTGCCGAGTCCTACATCTTTAACCTTTCCGAAATCGGGAACAAGGTAAAAGCTCAGGCCTTCTCCCGCATTTGAAAGCATCATACTGTTGATTGCAAGAATGACAATCAGCGCAAGCAACGCAACCATCATAACCTTGCTGACCTTTTCAATGCCTTTTTGAAGTCCTCGACTGCATACAAAAAATCCGAATACAACGATTATCGCAAGCCATATAATCATCTCAACAGGCGATGCCATAAGGTCGTTAAACACTCCCGAAACCTGTTCTGAGTTCATTCCGCTTTTAAATGTTCCCGTTGCAAATTTATAGAAGTAATCTAACATCCAACCCGAAACAGGCGTGTAGAACATCATCAAAAGGTAACAGCCTATCATACACAGCCAACCGTGAATGTGCCATTTGCTCTTTGGTTTTTCAAGTGTTTTATAGCTTAATACGGCACTTTTTCTGCTTGCTCTGCCGACTGCAAGCTCCATTGTCAGAACGGGAATTCCCATAAGCACAAGAAATGCAAGATAAAAAAGCACGAATAATCCGCCGCCGTTTTCGCCCGTAACATACGGAAAGCGCCAGACATTGCCTATGCCAATCGCACAGCCTGCACTTACAAGGAGAAAACCTGTCCTCGACTTAAAATTTTCTCTTTGCATAAATATTCTCCTTAAAAATACTGTTGCTTTAATTATACAAACTTTTCACCGATATTTCAAGGAATAAACTTCTTATTTATGCAATTTCTACAACAATCCGAAACCTATAAAAACATGAAGCCCCCACACATTTTCGTGTAGGGGCGGTTTTCTTAAACAAAGAAATTGTCCTTATAATTAATATCTTTCTCCGACAGCAACAATGACACTTCTGCCTGCCATATTAATTCGTCTGTCATAGAGAATAACATTTCTGTCCTCAAGGATTACATCCTGAGGCTCGTTGCCTGTGTTGATATAAAGTTTCCAGTGGTATCCTTCGGGAAGGTCGGGAAGCTCAACATTTACATAATCCCAATAAGCATTGACGCCAAAGTAAACAAACTCGTCAAGCCCCTGTTGTTTAAGACTTACACCGGCATACATAACGCCAATCATTCTTGTATCATCGTAATACTTGGCACTCCACGCAACATTTGAATGGATGCTGACAGGCGGATAACTGCATGTTGCCTTGCCTCTGCTGTCTGTAATAATATGGAATCTCTTTCTGAAAGCAATCATATATTTAAAAAATTCAAATACATCCTTATGCTTTTCTTTTCTTGTCCAGTCAAGCCATGAGATAATGTTGTCCTGACAGTAAGCGTTGTTGTTGCCGAACTGAGTGTTGCAGAATTCATCACCTGCAAGGAAAAGAGCAGGTCCCTGACTGCACATAAGGGTTGCAAAAGCATTCTTTATCATTTTGATACGGAGCTTGTTGATATTGTAATCATTTGTATCACCCTCGGCTCCGCAGTTCCAGCTGTTGTTGTCATTAGCACCGTCAGTATTGTTCCAGCCGTTTTCAAGATTGTGCTTTTCGTTGTATGAATACATATCATAAAGAGTAAATCCGTCATGACAGGTAATAAAGTTTACCGACGCATTGTAGCCTCTGTAGGTAGGGTCATACAAATCTCTTGAGCCTGTAATTCTCTGAGCCGCATCCCATGCAAGATGGCTGTCGCCTTTAAGAAATCTTCTGAGGTCGTCACGGTATCTTCCGTTCCATTCAGCCCATCTGTTCCATGACGGGAAACTGCCGACCTGATAAAGTCCGCCTGCGTCCCATGCCTCTGCAATAAGCTTTACTCCGCCGAGAATCGGATCAAACGCAAGGCTCTTGAGAAGCGGAGGCTTATCCATAGGAGTACCGTCCTCGTTTCTTCCCAAAATTGACGCAAGGTCAAAACGGAAACCGTCAATGCGGTATTCTGTCACCCAATAACGCAGACAGTCAAGTATAAACTGCTGCACAATCGGCTGATTGCAGTTGAGAACATTGCCGCAACCGCTGAAATTGTAATACTTTCCGTCCGGAGTGAGCATATAGTAAATGTTGTTGTCAATGCCCTTGAACGAGAAATACGGTCCCATTTCGTTGCCCTCTGCCGTGTGGTTGAACACAACATCAAGGATAACTTCAATTCCGTTTTCGTGAAGCTCACGAACAAGCTGTTTAAGCTCTCTGCCTTCGTGATGATGCTCGTGGTCGCTCTCATAGCTTGTGTTCGGAGCAAAAAAACATACGGTGTTATAGCCCCAGTAATCGTAGAGCTGACGACCGTCATAATTACGATATGAGCCCATTTCGTCAAACTCAAAAATAGGCATCATTTCAACAGCATTGATGCCCAGTTCTTTAAGATAGGGGATTTTTTCACGGATACCTGCGAATGTGCCTTTGTTTTTAACGCCTGAGGAGCCGTCCTGAGTAAAGCCTCTTACATGCAATTCATAAATAATAAGCTCTTCAAACGGAAGCTTCGGCTGAGTGCAGTTGCCCCAGTCATAGTCGCTGTTTACAACTCTTGCCTTATAAACACCCTCATGCTCCTGTTTTTTACCCCAGCCGCTCTGACCGATTACAGCCTTTGCGTATGGGTCAAGAATGTATTTCTTTTTATCAAAAATAATGCCTTTTTCGGGTTCATACGGACCGTCAAAGGAATATGCATACTCAAAATCAATCTCATCAAGACCGAACACGAGCATTGAATAGGTGTTGCCAATTTTGTAAGAATCCGGAAATCTGAGCCTTGCATACGGAATTTTTGCATAAGGTCTGAATAAAAGCAATGTACACTCAACGGCATAAACCGAATGAATAGTAAAGTTTACACCGCCGGAAACGGTTGTTGCACCGTTTAAAAGAAAGTTGCCGGGTCTGACATCGAAACCACCTACATTATCGGTTGGCTTTAAATCCCTCAACATAATATTTAATCCCCCTAAGTTACTCTCAAAAAAACAAAAATTCAGTCATAACACAACATATGTCTATTTTATCATATTATGTGATTTATTCAACACACTATTTGCAAAAATATAGTCAAATCTTGTCATCACGGTTAAAAAGCAGTATTTTTACACAAAAAAAGACCGGAATAAAAAATATATTCGGTCTTTTTAATCATTTGCTTACGCTTATTGTCAACCTATAAAAGTAAATCTGTCTGTTTTTCTGCCGTTAACATCAACTTTTTCGGCAAACATTTCGACAGGTCTTGCCCACACTTCACTTGTGTTGTGGAGATTTCTGTAAATTACAAGTTTTTCACCCGTTTCGCTGTGGGTTGCAAAGTTGATAACCTCATATTCGCCACCCTTGAAATGTAGGTAAATACCCGGCTTGATTTCTTTTGTCGTATTTTCGGCATTGTCCGAATTGCTTTCACAGCAATTTTCTGTTTTAACAGATTTAACTGAAGTTTCTTCATTTGCAGGAGCTTCGTCAATTTCAGCTGCCCTACAATCTGTATTGTCTGCATTGAAATCAATCCTGAAACTTCCGTCATTAACAACAAGAATTCTCGACTGATACGGCTGCATTTCAATTTCATAGTAACCGTTTACATCAATAACTTCGTTGCCGTTGAGAACATCTGTAAGCTTTGCGTTGCAGCCTGTGTCAAAACCGATTCTTTCAACACGGTCCGTAAGGTTGAATGCAACAAAAACAGTCTGATTGTCGGTTTTTCTTCTGTATACAAGCTTTTCATTCTGAATATTTATGTTTTCAAAATCGCCGTACTTGAGAGCTTCGAGTGCAAGCCTTACTACACCGAGTTTTTTGATATGCTCAAGAAGTTCATAGTTCGGATTCGGGATGGAATCAAGGTCAAGACAGGGACGAAGCTCATAATCACTGTAGGCAGTTCTCATACCCTCAATGCCAAATTCACTTCCGTAGTAAATTGACGGTACTCCGGGCATTGTATACATCATTGTGTAAACATTGTTAAGATGATTTTTGTCTTTAAGCATACTTGCAACACGGTTTACATCGTGGTTATCAACGAAATTATATGTGTAGATATTTCTGTAAATACCGCCGTTAGCAAACTGTCTGTTAAGAGAATGAGCAATTTCAAAATAGTTGTGGTCATTATGGCTTGAATAAATGCCTTTGTAGCATTCATAGTTTGTAACCGAGTCAAGCACATCGGGATTTGCCCAATGATTGTAATCACCGTGGGTAATCTCGCCGTAGAGCCAGAAATCGGACTTTTTCTCTTTGCAAACATTTTTTAATTTCTTGAAAAATTCAATGTCAATGCAGTCAGCCGCATCAAGGCGAAGTCCGTCAATATCAAACTCATCAATCCAAAATCTTGCACAGTCAAGAAGATAGTTTACTACCTCGTCATTGTGGAGATTAAGCTTTACAAGGTCGTAGTAACCTGCCCAGCCCTCATAGCTGAAACCGTCATTATAAGGACTGTTGTTCCGGAAGTTTAAATTTTCAAACCAAGACGCATATCTTGAATTTTCACGGTTCTGCCGAACATCTTTGAAGGCAAAGAAATCTCTTCCCACATGATTAAAAACGCCGTCAAGCATAATTTTGATGCCGTTATCGTGAAGTGTTTTGCAAATTTTTTTGAAAGATTCGTTGTCACCGAGCCTACAGTCGATTTTTTTATAATCAATAGTATCATAGCCGTGTTTTGAACTTTCAAAAACAGGGTTGAAAACAAGTGCGTTTACCGACATTGACTTCATATGGTCAATCCAGCCGTAAATTTTGTCAAGTCTGTATTCCTGTTTGAAATCATTCTCCTTTGGTGCTCCGCAAAAGCCGAGCGGATAAATATTATAAATTACGGATTCATTTATATATCCCATTATATTATCTCCTTTTTGCACAGAATAAAGCAATGTACGAATGCAGTGTTTTGTGTACATTAGTCATAATTATAACACTAAAATTTCTATTGTGCAACTGAATAATTTGTGTTACAATGTAACATATTGATGATTTAAAAATGATTTTAAAAAAATCTCGGAGGAACAAAATGCTCAAAATACCCGAAAACAAAACAAGAAAAAAATTAAGAATCACACTTTGCGTGCTTTATCTCGTTGAAATCGTACTCTGTGCGTTGCCGTATTTCCAGTACATTGACGAAAAAAATGTACTCCATTCTTATTCCGTATTTGATATTATGTCTGTATGGGGACTAAGCGGTTCAAATGATGCGGTTTTTAAGTATTCGCTCTTTATGCCGATTTTCTTCATTATTCCGATTGCAGGATTTTTCTTCTGCGCTCTTGACAAAGAACGCAATATGAAGAATATCGTTTCAATCATCTGCTGTCTGCTCGGTGTGCTTTCAATTATCACAATGGTAAGCTATACAATCAGCCTTGCTTCTGTAATTGCACTTCTTTTGTACATTCTTATCTGCTTTCTCACAACACTTTCAATCTTTGCAAGATTTACCGACAAAGATGCTACGAAAGCTCCTGTTAAGCAGAAAAACACAGACCCGAACAGGGAAGTGTAATTTTACAAATTAAAAGTTGAAAACGGAAAATTGAAAATTTCGGTCGGGAACACAGCTTGATTAATGCAAAGCATTGTTTTCCCGACTTTATTTTATAAAATTAAAACACGGCAGTTCATTATCTGAAATGATTGCCGTGTTTATTTTTGCCGATTTTATTTTTAAAATTCCGTCAGAACAATGTGTGCCTGAGAATTATCGAGGACTAACGGATTATCCATATCAACTCTCTTTAATTCTCCGTAGAGTCTGCCGAAAATTACGGTTGTTTTGTCCATATATGCCGCCATAGCCTCGCCTTTTACGGTGAACGGCTTGAATGTAATGTCAACTGCCGAATATCCCGCCTTAAAGTACCACGGTCTGTCAAGCTTTCCGCCTGTGCTTTTAACATTTATCTGCGACAATTTTACAAGATGACCGTCTGTGAAAAAGCAATTTTCGTTGCCGTAACGGTTGTCACCGACTCTGCTTGCAAGGCAGAGGGAAAAGCGTTTTCCGTCAATAAAGCAGTCAGAGCTTAATCTCTGGTAATTATGCTTTCTCGGCTTTGAAAAGCGTGTCCAGTCAAAGTAAGCGTTTGTGGTTGTTTCGTTTAAAGAATATTCCATACCGCCAACACGGATAATTCCGCCTGCGACAAATTTGGGGACAAAGCGTTTGAGATAAAAATATTTTCTGTCTCTCTCAAACGGTGCAATTTCGTTAAGACTTTCGCCCGCCGTCTTTTTGAGATTAATGTTAAAGTAAAGATTTTTTATGCCGCCAAAGTCGATAAAATCACATTTTAAAAATCTTCCGTTCGGTGTGTTTGTCAACTGCAGCTGAAGCCTTTTGTCCGTGTACAAAAGTTCTCCCGAACTGCCCGATTCGGGAAGCTCGTTCTTGCTGAAAACAAATTTCTTTACAACACAATCATAAATCACACCGCCTCTTTTAAGGTCGGCAACCGCAATTTTTACCGCAAATTCCATGCCCAGATTTTCAACCGAAAGATAGAGCGAAACCTCTGTGTTGCTTATGAAATAGCAATCCCTTTCGCTGTGTTTTCCGCTTGTTTTGCTCTGTTCGCTGTTATATTCAAAAACAGGCGTTCTTGCCCAGCCTGCACACATAACCTCTCCGTTTTCTTCAAAAACATTATGCTTTTCGGTTATCTCATGTTGCAAAACAATCCCTCCGTGTTCTCGTTTTTAAAATTTCCCATAAAATCACACCATACAATATACACAAAATAATTATGCTTTTCAAGAATTATAACAAAACTGTAAATTTCGTTTTCTGCCGTCAACGGTATATGTACTAATTTTCTGATTTCATGAATAATCTGTAATAATATCATATACCTGTGAGGGCGGTTTTTATGAAGAAATTTGTCATTTTGCTTTTAATCTGCTTATGTTTTCTGCTTTGTTCATGCAGTGCCGACACATCGGGATATCAAAACGAGCTTACCTGCACAGACTGGAGTGCAGAGCTTGACGGCGGCGGAAAGATAAGCCTTTCGTTTGACGGTGAAAATGCGTCCCTTATTATGATGAGCGGAAAAGACAAGGCGGAGCTTTGCGGAAAATATGTTGCCGATGATACAACGCTTGTCATATTTGTGCCGAAACTTTACCGAAACTACACCTTTGAATATATTCCCCACGGAAAAAAGCTTGATTTGTCATACAACGGTTCAAAAATTACGCTCAGCCGTGCCGATAACACGCAAAAAACCGAGTAAATCAGCCGTTCAAAGTTTCTTATGTACATTTTGAGCGGAATACGCAGATTAACGAATAATTTTATTGATAAATAAAGTTGTGTGTGTTATAATGTTTTAAGCTATGTTATTATGCCATTTTTGGATTTTTTCGGAGGTATTGTTTTGGTAGTGTTTGGAATTGATCCCGGATATGCCATTGTAGGTTGGGGAGCAATCAATTTTCAATCGAATACATATAAAACTCTCGGTTACGGTGCAATTGAAACTGTTGCCGGAACTGATTTTAACAAACGGCTTGAGTACATCTATGACGAAACCTATGCTATTCTCAACAGATGTCGCCCCGATGCTCTTGCAATCGAAAAACTTTACTTTCAGACCAATCAGAAAACGGCTATCAATGTTGCTCAGGCAAGGGGAGTAACCCTGCTTGCGGCACAAAAACTTAAAATACCAATCTTTGAGTACACTCCTCTTCAGGTCAAAACGGCTGTAACGGGATACGGCAAGGCTAAAAAACCACAGGTTATGGAAATGACCGCAAGGCTTTTAAAGCTGAAAGAAATCCCGAAACCCGATGATACCTGTGATGCACTTGCAATTGCAATCTGTCACACACAGGCGGCAGGCTCACAGCTCAGAAGAGTAATGTACGGAAAGGGACTTTAAATATGCTTTATTCCGTAAGAGGAAAACTTATTGCAATAGAATCAAATGCGGCGGTAGTAGAGTGCGGCGGTGTCGGATATATGTGCCAGACAACAATGAACACACTCAAAGCCGTAAAGCTTAACACAGAGGTAACGCTCTACACCTACCTTAATGTAAGGGAAGATGCGGTTGACCTTTTCGGCTTTGCAACAAAGGCAGAGCTTGAAACCTTTAAAAACCTCATCAGCGTAAGCGGTGTAGGTCCAAAGGCAGGACTTGCGGTTTTGTCGGAGCTCAGTCCCGAACAGGTTGCAATGGCGATTGCCTCCGATGACCTCAAAACAATTACAAGAGCACAGGGAATAGGCAAAAAAATTGCACAGAGAATTGTTCTTGAACTCAAGGACAAGCTTGCAAAAGCGGCTAAAGAGGACAGTTCCTTTGCACAGGCGGCACAGAACAGCGTGAATGTTTCAACGGGAAATGTTCCGAAAGCAATCGAGGCACTCGGGGTTTTGGGCTATTCTCCGTCGGATGTTTCGCCCGTACTCGCAACACTCGACAGCACCTTGCCTGTTGAACAGCTTATTTCGCTCACATTAAAACAGATGGGAAGACAGTAACATATGAGTAAAATGGAATTCTCGGATGAATTTGATTTTGAAAACAGAATAACCGATACTTCCGAAATTCCCGAAGATACGGCAGAGAGCGACAACCCTCTGCGACCGAAAACACTTTCGGAATACATAGGACAGGAAAAGGCAAAGGAAAACCTCAAGGTCTTTATCGAGGCGGCAAAAATCAGAGGCGAAACCCTTGACCATGTACTGCTCTACGGCCCTCCGGGACTCGGTAAAACAACTCTTTCGGGAATCATTGCGAATGAACTCGGTGTGTCAATGAGAATAACCTCAGGCCCTGCAATTGAAAAGCCGGGCGACCTTGCGGCATTGCTTACCAACCTTAACGAGGGCGATGTGCTTTTTATTGACGAAATTCACAGACTGAGCCGTTCCGTTGAAGAAATACTTTACCCTTCAATGGAGGACTTTGCAATTGACATCATCACGGGTAAAGGTCAGATGGCGGCTTCGTATCATCTGCCGTTGCCAAAATTTACACTTGTCGGAGCAACCACAAGAGCAGGTCAGCTGACCGCTCCTTTGCGTGACCGTTTCGGTGTGGTGTTAAGACTTGAACTCTACACTCCCGAGGAGCTTGCACAGATTGTTGAAAGAAGTGCCGGAATCCTCGGAATAAAAATTGAACATGACGGTGCGCTTGAAATTGCGTCCCGTTCAAGGGGAACACCACGAATTGCAAACCGACTTTTAAAGCGTGTGCGTGACTTTGCACAGGTTATGTCAAACGGCATCATCACACTTGAAACCGCAAGGACAGCACTTGACAGACTCGAAATTGACGAACTTGGTCTTGACCGCAACGACAGAAGAATGCTTGAGGCAATCGTTCGTTTTTACAACGGCGGTCCTGTCGGACTTGAAACACTTGCGGCGGCAATCGGTGAAGAGGCTGTAACAATCGAGGATGTCTATGAACCGTATCTTTTGCAGATAGGTTTTGTCAGCAGAACACCGAGAGGCAGATGCATAACTGCCGAGGCTTGCAAGCATCTCGGCTGTGAATTTCCTAAGGGCGTTGTAAATGCACAGCCTACACAGCCGACTCTCTTTGGTGACAGGGAGTCATAAATCAGTCACAATATGAGTGTATAATTCAACAGAGTGCAAGGCTTTTACTTGGGTTATACCGAAAATTGCAGTTTTGAAAATTTACAATCTACAAATTATTTAACGGAGGAATATATATAATGGGAAGATTATTCGGTACAGACGGTGCAAGAGGTGTTGCAAACGCAGAGCTTACACCCGAACTTGCAATGAATATAGGCAGAGCGGCGGCAATGGTTCTTATCAGCGATGAGGTTGAACACCCCACAATTTTAATCGGTAAGGACACAAGACTTTCGGGCGATATGCTCGAGGGCGCACTTATTGCAGGACTTTGCTCGGTAGGTGCAAATGTTCACATTCTCGGGGTAGTTCCTACTCCTGCGGTTGCTTATCTTGTAGGCAAATACAATGCCGATGCAGGTATTATGATTTCCGCATCACACAACCCGTTTGAATTTAACGGTATCAAAATTTTCAGCTCTGACGGATGCAAGCTCCCCGATGCCCTCGAAAACAGAATTGAAGAAATCGTACTTGACCATGTTGTTCCGTATGCATCCGCAACAGATGAAAATATCGGCAGAGTAACATATGATACGGAGGCGGCTGATTTGTATATTGATCACCTTGTTTCAGCAGTTGACTGCGACTTTGAGGGTATGGAAATCGCACTTGACTGCTCAAACGGTTCTTCTTCAAGAACAGCCGAAAAGCTTTTCACAAAGCTTGGTGCAAAGGTTCATATGCTTTTTGACGAGCCTGACGGTGTGAATATCAACCGTGACTGCGGTTCAACTCATATGAGCAAATTGCAGAAGTATGTTCGTGAACATAAGCTTTCATGCGGTCTTGCATTTGACGGTGACGCCGACAGATGTCTTGCGGTTGACGAAAACGGTAACCTTGTTGACGGCGATTATCTTATTGCAATCTGTGCAAATGATATGAAGCAGAGAGGCGTACTCAAAAAGAATGCCGTTGTCGGAACAATTATGACAAACATGGGCTTTAACAAGTTCTGCGAAGAAAACGATATGCACTTTGTTTCAACAAAGGTTGGCGACAGATATGTTCTTGAGGCTATGATGCAGGAGGGCTACAATATCGGCGGCGAGCAGAGCGGTCACATCATTTTGCTTGACTACGCAACAACAGGCGACGGTCAGCTTTCAGGTGCAATGATTCTCAGCATTATGAAGAGAACAGGCGAAAAGCTCAGTCAGCTTGCAAAGATTATGGAGCGTTTGCCGCAGGTGCTCATTAATGTAAAGGTCAGCAGAGAGGGCAAGCTCTCATTCTATACAGACAAGGAAATCAAGGCTGAAATCGAAAGAGTTAGCGAAATCCTCGGTGACAGAGGCAGAATCCTTGTTCGTGTGTCGGGAACAGAACCTCTCGTAAGAGTAATGCTCGAGGGCGAAAACCTCGAAGAAATTCAGAACCTTGCGGAAGAAGCCGCACAGGTAGTAAGGGAAAGACTTGCATAATGCGATTATCTGATAAATGGAAAGATTATGAACTTATAGATACCTCTGACGGGGAAAGACTTGAAAGATGGGGAGATATAATCCTTATCCGTCCCGATCCGCAGATTATCTGGTCAAGCGAAAAGAAAAATCCTCTTTGGTATTCGGCACATGCCCGTTACCACCGCTCAAATCGTGGCGGAGGAAGTTGGGAGCAGTACAAAAAAGTTCCCGACCGCTGGACTGTAAATTACGGCGACCTCGTTTTCAACATCAAGCCTATGGGATTCAAGCATACGGGTGTGTTCCCCGAACAGGCAGTTAATTGGGATTTTGCCGCAGAAAAAATTAAAAACGAAAACAGACCGCTTAAAATTCTCAACCTTTTCGGTTACACAGGATGTGCAACTCTTGCGTGTATGAACGCAGGCGCAACCGTTTGCCATGTTGACGCATCAAAGGGCATGGTTCAGTGGGCAAAGGAAAATGCCGCATCAAGCGGTATTGCCGACAGACCTGTCCGTTGGCTCGTTGACGATTGCGTAAAATTTGTACAGCGTGAAATCCGCCGTGGCAACAGGTATGATGGAATCATTATGGATCCTCCGTCATACGGCAGAGGTCCGGGCGGTGAGGTCTGGAAACTTGAAGAACAGCTTTATTCACTCGTAACCCTGTGCAAACAGGTTCTCTCAGACAATCCGCTGTTTTTCATTCTCAATTCCTACACAACGGGACTTTCTCCCGCTGTAATGGAGTATTTGCTCGGAGTTCTTTTGCAGAAGGACTTCGGCGGAAAAGTATCAAGCGATGAAATAGGACTGAAGGTGAGCGACACGGGACTTGTATTGCCGTGCGGCTCAACCGCAATATGGGAGAAATAATAAATGAGCTTTATTTCACTTGACAACATCAGCTTTTCATATTCCGACATTGAAAGCGGTCAGCCGTACAAAAATGCGGTTGACGGTGTTTCTCTCGATATCGAAAAGGGTGAATTTGTTGCCCTTCTCGGTCACAACGGATGCGGAAAGTCAACTGTTGCAAAACATCTCAACGCAATGCTATTGCCGGATAAGGGCAAAGTGTATGTTGACGGAGATGACACATCAGATGAAAACAAGACATATGACATAAGAGAAAAAGTGGGACTTGTACTTCAAAATCCCGACAATCAGCTTGTTGCAAGCGTTGTTGAGGAAGATGTTGCTTTCGGCCCCGAAAACCTCGGAATACCGCCGAAGGAGATCCGACAGAGGGTTGACGATGCCCTCAAAGCCGTTGATATGTACGATTACCGTGAACACGCTCCGTTCAAGCTTTCGGGCGGTCAGAAACAGCGTATTGCAATTGCCGGAATTCTTGCAATGCAGCCGCAATGCATAGTTCTTGACGAACCCACGGCAATGCTTGACCCTAACGGCCGTGACGAGGTAATGACAACGCTTATAAAACTCAACCGTGAAAAGAATATGACGGTTGTCCTCATCACACACTATATGGAAGAGGCAGTCCTTGCCGACAGAGTTGTCGTTATGGACGCAGGAAAAATCCTCACTCAGGGTACACCCGAAGATGTTTTTTCACAGGCGGAGCTGCTCAAAAAGCACCGTCTTGATGTTCCGCAGGCAACAGAGCTTGCATACAGACTCAGGGGGTGCGGAGTGAAATTTGACAAACTTCCTCTCAATGCAGAGCAATGTGTAAAAATGCTTGAGGAGGTGCTGTCATGAGCAAGGTGCTTGAACTGAAAAATTTAAGCTATGTTTACGGAACAGGCACTCCGTTTGAGAAAACCGCTGTCAATAATTTGAGCCTTTCAATTGAAAAAGGCGAGTTTATCGGCATTATGGGACACACGGGCTCGGGCAAGTCAACACTTGTTCAAATGCTCAACGGACTTATGAAACCAACTTCGGGACAGGTTCTTCTTGACGGCGAGGATATCTGGGCAAATCCCAAGGATATCAGAAAAATCCGTTTCAAAGTCGGAATGGTATTTCAGTATCCCGAATATCAGCTTTTTGAAGAAACCGTTGCCAAGGATATCGCATTCGGCCCTACGAATATGGGCAAGAGCGGTGCAGAGCTTGAAAAAGCGGTAAATGACGCCGCAAGATTTACCGGACTTAAAGATGAACTTCTTGAAAAATCTCCGTTCGACCTTTCGGGCGGTGAAAAGAGAAGGGCGGCAATTGCAGGTGTTATTGCAATGAATCCCGAGGTTCTCGTTCTTGATGAACCGACCGCAGGTCTTGATCCTATGGGCAGAGATGTGCTGTTGAGCCAGATTATGCAGTATCACAAGGAACGCAAAAACACCGTTATCCTTGTATCCCACAGCATGGAAGACATTGCAAGGGTTGCCGATAAGATAATCGTTATGAACAAGTCAAACCTCGTTATGTTTGATAAGACAAAAGAAGTTTTCTCAAAGGGACGAGAGCTTGAAAAAATAGGACTTCGAGTACCGCAGATAACAAAGATTATGCTTGAACTGCGTGAAAAAGGTTTTAATGTTCCCGAAGGAATACTTACTGTTGATGAGGCAATGGACTGTATTTCCTCACTGCTTGACAAGGAGGGTAAAATATGGTAAGAGATGTTGCGTTCGGTCAGTATTTTCCTGCGAACAGCGTAATCCACAAATGTGATCCCCGTGCAAAGCTGATTATGCTTGTCGGATTTCTCGTAATTATTTTCTGTACTTTTAATTATGCTTCGCTTGCGCTTGTTGTGCTTTTTACCGCACTTTTCGTTGCGGCAAGCAAGGTGCCTGCAAAGTTCTATTTCAAAAGCATGAAAGTAATTATATTTATTATAATAGTAACCTCAATTCTCAATGTGTTCTACGGTTCGGGTGATCCGCTTGTACAATGGGGAATTTTCAAAATTACCTTAAACGGCATTAACAGAGCAATTTTTGTTTCGGTAAGAATCATCTGTCTTATCCTTGCAAGCTCCTGTCTTACATTCACAACCTCTCCGACAGAGCTTACGGATGCAATCGAAAGACTGATGAAGCCGCTTGCAAAACTGCACTTTCCCGTTCACGAGATTGCAATGATGATGTCGCTTGCTTTAAGATTTGTTCCCACACTTCTTGAAGAAACCGACAAAATTACTCAGGCTCAAAAGGCACGAGGTGCCGATATGGAGTCGGGTAATATTATTCAGAGGGTAAAGGCGTTTATCCCTATTCTTATTCCGCTTTTTGTTTCGGCATTCAGAAGAGCCTATGAGCTTGCAACAGCTATGGAGTGCCGTTGCTACCGTGGCGGAACAGGAAGAACACGAATGAAAACTATTCATATGGCAAAGCGTGACTATGTATCTTTTGTAATGGTCGCACTTCTAATCGGCGGAGTGATTTTATGCAACATATTCCTGCCTGCGGCAGTTTAAGAAATCTTCTTCTCACAATTTCATATGACGGAAAAGAATTCCACGGCTGGCAGATTCAGCAGAACGCAATGACGGTTCAGGAGGCTTTTCAAACTGCTCTTTCTAAGATTATCGGCAATGACTTTGATGTAAAGGGCTGTAGTCGCACAGACAGCGGAGTTCACGCAAATATGTACTGCATCAGCCTTAAAACAGAGCATCCCATAAAGCCCGAAAGGCTCAAGGCGGCGCTTAACCGCTGGCTGCCGCTAAGCATTGCGGTTCTTGACTGCAAAGAGGTTGCACCCGATTTTCACGCCCGCTATTCCTGCACAAGCAAGGAATATATCTACAAAATCTGGAACAGCGAGGTGCGAAATCCGTTTCTTGACGGATACGCACTTCATTACAGATACAAAATTGACGAAAATCTGCTTGACAAAGCCGCTCAGGCATATGTCGGCAGACACGATTTCACTTCCTTTTGCACGCTTGATAACCGTGAAAAAGGGGATATGACCAGAAATGTAAAAGCCTTTTCGGTAACCCGTGAGGGCGACCTTGTTACAATGAAGGTTGAGGCTGACGGCTTTTTGTACAATATGGTTCGTATTATGGTGGGAACACTTCTCAGGATTCAGCAGGGTAAAATTGCTCCCGATGAAATTCCCTCCATTATAGAAAAGAAAAACAGAAAATATTCGGGTCCCACCGCACAGGCTTGCGGATTGTACCTGAATCGTGTGAATTATGAAAATGACAACAGTTCACAAAAAAGGAGTGAACGCTGATGTTTAAAAAATTTAAAGGACATTATTCAAAACGAAAGACACATAAAACCGACAGAGATGTAATGAGCTATGAGGATATGCCTCTTGACGATTATGAACAGGAAAAAACCGAAATGTCGCCGCAGGCTGTCAAGAAAATCGTACTCGGTGCGTGTATTGCCATTGCGGCAGGACTTATAGTTTTTGCCTTTGCAAACCGTGACAAGCTCACATGGGAGAACATCTCAAACTGGTGGACTTATGATGTACTCGGAAATGCCGGTCACGGCTATCCCGTTGACATTATTGGTTCCGAGGTTTCATCTGGCAACTTTGCAGTGTCACAGGGACATGCCGTGTATGCGTCGGACACCTCATTCGTAACCCTTACAAATTCGGGTACAGAGGTTGCACGACTTCAGCTTACACATTCAAATCCCGTAATGAAAAACAATGAAAACAGATTTCTCACATACGGAATCGGCAGTGCAAGCTATGAGATAAGCAGTTTTGACGAAACGCTTTACTCAGGCAATGCCGAAAATAAAATATACACAGGTGATGTTGCCTCAAACGGTACATACTGTCTTGTTACCGAGGACAACGGTTATCTTACAACGCTGTATGCCTACAGCAAAAATAATAACAGAATTTACAAATATTCTTTTTCGGAGTATTATATAACATCGGTAGCAATTAACAAGGACGGCTCCGGTTGCGTTGCCACAGGTGTGTCAAGTGATAAGGGTTCGGCGGTAACGGGCGTTTATGTGCTTGATTTTTCACAGGAAAAGCCTGTTTCAACCTACAAAATTTCGGGTGACAGCGTGCTTGATTGCAAGTGTCTGACCTCAGATACGGCGGTTCTTGTGGGCTCACAGGCAAGCTATATTGTTAAAAAAGGTGAAAAGAACTACAAAACAGTAAGCTATGAGGACAAAACTCTTTCAAATTACTGCTTTAACACAGATACATCAACCTATACAATGGCTCTTTCAAGGAGCGGTGACGGAAGAAGTGTTGCTCTCATAAGCTATAACAGTAACGGCGAGGCACAGTACACAATAAATACCGAACACAAAGCCGATTCGCTTTCTGTCTACAAGGGTACGGTTGCAATCCTTGACGGAAATGTTGTTTACGGTTATAATCAAAATGGTGATTTGCTTTATTCGACAAATTCGGGAACCGGTTCAAAAAAGATTGTGCTTGCCTCGGATTACACCGCTTATATTCTCAGCGTAAATCAAATTAGGTTTATTGACCTTGTCAGTGTATCGAGCGACGATACCGCTCAAACTTCAAAACAGGAGTAATAAATTTGGTTGCAGATATAATTATTATTGCCGTGTTTGCGCTTTTGTTTTTTATTGATTTCAAGCGTGGCATAGCAATTACAATTCTCAATGTTGCAGGTGTGGCTCTCACGGGCTTTCTTGCATATCACATTTCAAATTTTCTTGCATCGTGGGTTTATACGGCATTTGTTCAGCAGACCTTAACAACAAATCTGCAACAAATGATTGACACTCAGGGCATCAACTCAGCCATTGCAAACAGTTTTTCGGCTTTGCCAAACTGGGTTATGGGAATGCTCGGATTCTTCCTTTCAATTTTCGGATTGGATTCAAGTGTCTATACAAATGATTTTCAGGTTCCGAACTCTGCCGCAGCGGCGGTGTCAGCTTCGGTGGAAAATCTTATTCAGCCGGTTATCACAGGAATGTTCCGCTTGGTTATCGGTGTAGTTATTTCAATAATTATCTTTATAATTATAAAAATTCTTGTTAAAAAACTTGCAAGAGTGTTCAAAATACCCGTGGTGAAACAGATTAATAAGCTTCTCGGCGGTGTGTTGGGACTTGCGGAGGCGGCAATCCTTGTATTTTTTGCCGTTAATATCTTTTCGGGAGTGCTTGAGTTTTCAAATCCCGAAATGCTTAATAACCCGATGATTTCGGGTGCTGTTTTTAAATTTTTCAGCGTTGCAGTCTGAATGAAGAAACAGGAGGGAACAGTAATGGAAAAAGAAAAAGATGTGTGGAGCTTTAAAACATCCGATTTGGTTACTATACCTAATATTATAACTTATGTAAGATTTGTGCTTATAATCCCGTTTGTATATTTTTTCCTTGCGGAACAGTATATATATGCGGCAATATGTATAGGTTTATCGGGACTTTCCGATTGCTTTGACGGAATGGCTGCCAGAAAACTCAATCAGGTAACTCCTCTCGGAAAAATCCTTGATCCCATTGCAGACAAGGTAACGCTTTTTGCGGTTGTTATCTGTATGGTGATTTATGTGCCTATGGTTCTTCCGATTCTTGTAACACTTCTGGTCAAAGACCTTATTATGCTCCTCGGAGGTGCCGATTTAATCAAAAAAAGACTCACTCCGCCTTCTGCAAATTGGTACGGAAAGGTCGGAACAATTATTTTCTACTTTTCCGTATGTCTTATCGTATTTCTCAAGGCCTTTTTTGCCTACGAAAATATGGTGCTTGATCTGATATTGCTTTCGGTTACAGCCGCATCCATGCTATACGCTTTGTATCGTTACGGCAAAATCTATTTTGCAATGATTAAGGAGTACAACGAATCACTTAAAAAGACAGCTGACATTAAAAATAAATAAATTCCGACAAATAAATATTGAATTATTTGTTAAACAGTTGTATAATTCTTATATTACCATGACAGCAAATGTGCAATTTGGTGTCCTAAAAAGGAGTATGCTATGCTTTGTACAAGATGCGGAAAACGGCCTGCGGTTGTTTTCGTTTCAAATAATAATTCCAAAGACGCCCCAACGGCAGGTTATTGCCTTACCTGTGCAAAAGAGCTTGGAATCAAGCCGGTTGAGGATCTTATCAGCAAAATGGGTATCTCGGACGAGGACCTTGAAAATGTTCAGGATCAGATGAACACACTCATGAACAGTATGGGTGACGGCGATATGTCACAGCTTATGGAACAGCTTGGTGCGGATAACCTTGCCGAGCAGATGGGCGATTTTGCTAAAGACGGTGACGGCAGCGAGGATGATAACTTCTCTCACGGTGCACCTGCATTCCCTGCATTTTTCAACAGTATGTTCGGCGGACAGAACAACAATGCGACAAATCAGGATAATAATAAAAAGGGCAAAAAAGAGAAGAAAGAAAAGAACAGAAAGCACATCAATCTTTACTGTGAAGACCTCACACGCAAGGCGAGAGAGGGCAAAATCGACCGCATTGTCGGCAGAGACAGCGAGATTGAGCGTGTAATTCAGATTCTTTCAAGAAGAACAAAGAACAATCCTTGCCTTATCGGTGAACCCGGTGTAGGTAAAACCGCTATTGCAGAGGGGCTTGCTCTCCGCATTGCCGCAGGAAATGTTCCTCAAAGACTTAAAAACAAGGAAATTCAGCTTCTTGACCTCACATCACTTGTTGCAGGTACTCAGTTCAGAGGTCAGTTTGAAAGCAGAATCAAAGGACTTGTTTCCGAAATCAAGGAGAACGGCAACATAATTCTCTTTATTGATGAGGTTCACAGCCTTGTCGGCACAGGTGACAACGAGGGTACAATGAATGCCGCAAATATCCTCAAGCCGGCTCTTTCAAGGGGCGAGGTTCAGGTCATCGGTGCTACAACATTCAACGAATACAGAAAATATATCGAAAAGGATTCTGCTCTTGAAAGAAGATTTCAGCCCGTAAAGGTCGGCGAGCCTACAATTGCTCAGTCAATTGATGTTATCGCAGGCGTAAAAGGCTATTATGAGGCACATCACCGTGTAATTGTTGACGATGATATCGTTCGCAAGACGGTTGTCCTTTCCGAAAGATACATAACAGACCGTTTCCTTCCCGACAAAGCAATCGACCTTCTTGATGAAAGCTGTGCCTGTGCCGCTCTCCGCAATAAAAACATGGAGCGTCACGATAAGCTTGAGGACGAAAGACAGAAGCTTCTTATCAGAAAGGACGCTCTTACAAATGCCGATGAGGTAAACTATGAACAGCTTGCCGAGGTCAACACAAGCCTTGCAAGAATTGACAGCGACCTTAAAGAAATTGATCCCGAAACTCTCGTTTCAAAGGTTACAGAGGAGGATATCGCCAAGGTAATCGAACTCTGGACAGGCATCCCCGCATCAAGAATCAAGGAAAATGAGCTTTCAAAGCTTGCTGACCTTGAGAACGAGCTTAAAAAGAAAATTATCGGTCAGGACGAGGCTGTAAAGGCTCTTGCATCTGCAATCAGAAGAAGCAGAGTTCAGATTTCACCTCGCCGCAGACCTGCATCGTTCATCTTTGTAGGTCCTACAGGTGTAGGTAAAACAGAGCTTGTAAAGGTTCTCAGCAAGGAACTTTTCGATACTCCCGAAACTCTTATCAGACTTGATATGAGTGAATTTATGGAGAAACATTCGGTTTCTAAAATTATCGGTTCACCGCCCGGATATGTCGGTTACGATGAGGCAGGACAGGTAACGGAGAAAGTTCGCCGCAGACCTTATTCGGTTCTCCTCTTTGATGAAATTGAAAAGGCTCATCCCGATGTTCTCAATATTTTGCTCCAAATTCTTGACGAGGGCAGAGTTACAGACGCTCACGGCAGAACAGTAAACTTTGAAAATACTGTTATCATTATGACATCAAATGCCGGTTCTGCATCAAAGGACAGCGCATTAGGCTTTGGCAAGACTGAAGAAGATGCCTCAAAAGAAAAGGTTATGAAGGCACTTTCCGAGTTCCTCCGTCCCGAATTTATCGCAAGAGTTGACGAGGTTATCGTATTCAACAGCCTTAAAAAGGATGATTTTGTTAAGATTGCAGACCTTATGCTCTCTGAGTATGTACCGACTCTCGAGGAAAAGCACATCAAGTTCACATTTGACGAAAAGGTTTGTCAGCTCCTTGCAGAAAAGTCATGCAACGGTGCAAGCGGTGCTCGTGACCTCAGAAACACAATTCGCAGAGAGGTTGAGGAGAAAATTGCAAACGCAATGATTGAGGCAGGTGCAGGCGGTGTTACTGCAATGCACCTTACAGCCGAAAACGGTAAGCCTGTTCTTCAGTCAATCTGATTTTTACGGTAAAAGTTAACACATAAAATTATCGCATATCGGGCAGTCATCACGATTGCCCGATTTTTTGTATGCAGTATAATTCTATTAAAGAACAATCCCACACGGCGAGCCGCCATACCCTGTTCGTGTAGATAGTTTGTAATGTCAAAAAACATATTGTACCCGAGCGGAAGTTTTTTTAAAATTGAAAGTTGAAAATTGAAAATGTAAAATTGTGGTCGGGCAGACAGTTTGCAAAATGCAAATCATTGTTGCCCGATTGTTTTTGTATATAGAAAGTTGCGTTTAAATGTAGAGGCGGATATTATCCGCCCGCACGGCGAGCTGCCGTACCCAATTCGTGTAGATAATTTGTTTTGCATTATACAAACTGTCTACACGAGAGAAAAAACACGAGAGAAAAAAACGGCTGTGTAGCATAATGTACACAGCCGTCTTTTGAAAATAAAATGAAAGAAAGATTAACCTTTTACAGCACCTGAAACAACACCTTCGATGATGTATTTCTGACAGGCAAAGTAGAAAATAATAATCGGGACGATGCTCAGAACGATAAGCGCCATAATAGCACTTGTGTCCGTATGACCGTAACTGCCGTTAAGATACTGAATATGAATCGGAATAGTTTTGTAATCCATATCAAGAATAAGATAGGGGAGAAGGTAGTCGTTCCAAATCCACATTGTTTCAAGTATTGCAACCGAAATAAAAGTAGGTTTCATAATCGGAAGAACAATACCGAAGAATGTTCTCAAAGGACCTGCTCCGTCAACATCTGCGGCTTCCTCAATTTCAACAGGAATTGATTTAACAAATCCCGAGAACATAAATACCGCAAGTCCTGCTCCGAATCCGAGGTATATAATCAAAATACCCCACGGAGTTGTAAGCTTGAGACTGTCGGCTGTCTTTGAGAGGGTAAACATTACCATCAGGAAAGGAATAACCATTGAGAAAATGCAGAAATAGTAGATGATTTTGCATATACGAGAATTTGAACGCTGCAAGTACCACGCACACATTGATGTGCAGAAAAGAATAAGCACAACACCGCCGATTGTAATGAAGAAGCTCCATACAATTGACTTCCAGAACGGATAGTTGCCGTGGAACATACCTGTCATATAGCTTTGAAAGCCCTGAAAACTGTTTGCATTCGGAAATTCAAAGATTGCACGGCTGATTGCCGCATTGCTCTTGAAGGAGTTCATCAGTACAATGAAAACGGGAGCAACATAGAATACTGACACAATAGAGAAGAGAATTGTTAAAATTTTCATTCCTACGGTTTGTTTTTTCTTTACAGGCCTATCCTTAGCCTTTGCTGCAACTTTTGCCATTACTGCTGAACCTCCTTTCTTCTTGTGAAGTAAAGCTGAATAAGGGCAATGATAACAACAATTACGAAGAAGATAACGCCCTCAGCCTGACCTACGCCACGAGAATTCTGGTTTGCATAGAATGTATTGTAAATATTGAGAGCCATCATTTCCGTCTGATAAACCATTGTACCGCTTCCCTGTGATACAATACCCGGAGCACCGCCTGTGAGGGCAAGGTTCTGGTCGAACAGCTTAAATGAGTTTGTAAGTGTAAGGAATGTGCAGATTGTGATGGAAGGCATCATCATCGGCAATGTTACATTTGTAAGCAACTGTTTTTTGCCTGCGCCGTCAATTTTAGCCGCCTCATAAAGATCATGAGGTACGCTCTGGAAACCGGCAATGTAAATAATCATCATATAACCTGCCTGTTGCCAGCACATAAGAATTACAAGTCCCCAGAAACCGTAGTTAGCATTAAGCGCAAGGTTTGTTCCGTAATACTGAAGAATACCGTTAAAAATGTACTGCCAGATGTAGCCGAGAATGATACCGCCTACAAGGTTAGGAACAAAGAAAACAGTTCTGAATACATTTGAACCCCTTATTCCGAGCGTAAGTGCATACGCCACAAAAAACGCAATGAGGTTAATGAGTATAACCGATACTATAACAAACAGTACCGTAAACCAGAATGAATGTAAAAAGCCCTCATTCTGAAAGGCCTTGACATAGTTTCCGAACCCAATGAATACTGCGTCGCTTGTTGTTCTGAATTTACAGAATGAAAGGTAAATGCCGTTAAAGAACGGATATACAAAACCTATAAGGAAAGCAGCAAGAGTAGGAAGAACAAATATAAGAAAATAAATTTTTCTTTTAGGTTTTCTAAACATAATATTTTGCCTTTCCGTTCATAAAAAAGGGGGGCGGAATGCCGCCCCCCTACCGAACCTGTTAAATTAAAACAGAAATTTTACAATCAGCCGTTAGCCTTTGCATATTCTGTTTTCCAACCCTGTACAAATGCAGTCTTAACAGCGTCCCAGTCGCCTGTACCTGCTGCATACTGTGTAAGAGCTGTGCCAACACCGTTTTTCCAATCTTCACTTGGCATTGTTGTGAAGTTCCAGCTTACCGGAGTTTTGCCTGCTGCTGTGAGCTCGTTATCAGCCTTAACAAACACATTGGTTGCTTCCTTAGCATTCTTGAAAGGAATTACAAAGCCCATATCATCAGCAAGAGCAGATGTACCTGTTTTGTTTGTTACACACCAGTTCAAGAATTCAAGAGTAGCTGCCTGATCGTCAGCACTTGCCTTGTTGTTTACACACCAGTAGTTCTCTGAACCTGTGCAAAGACCCTGATTAGCTTCATCGCCTACGCCGATGTAAATCGGGAGCATGCCGAGTTGGTCGTCCTTCATACCTGCCTTGGTAACTGTTGAATATTCCCAGCTGCCGTTCTGGAAGAATACTGCTTCGCCTGATGTGAACTCAGTTTCAGCGTCTGTACCCTTCTTGCTTGCGAGGTCTGCAGGATCACATGTTGAATCTGTGATGTAGAGATCCCAGATGTTCTTATAGTTTTCAAGGTATTTACCCTCGATAGCGTCTGTTGATTTGATGCCCTTATCCTTGTACTCAAAGTAGATAGGAAGGTTAGCAAGGTGAGTTTTGAATCTCCAGTCAGATGAAGAATCCATACCTGCTGATGTGAACGCACCCTTAACGCCGAGCTTATCCTTATTCTTCTGGATTTCATCGGCTACAGTCTTTAACTTCTCAAAGCTGTTGATGTCCTCAATCTTCTTAACCGAAGCAAAGTCAGAATCGCAATACTTCTGGAGAAGAGTCTTGTTGTAGATAATGCCGTATGTTTCAATTACATAAGCAATACCGTAAACCTTGCCGTCTTCTTCAAGCGCATAATCCTTTGAAGTAAGCTGATTGTAAATTTCTGATGAACTGAGGTCTGCACAATAGTCTTTCCAGTTTGCAAGACCTACAGGACCGTTAACCTGGAAGAGTGTAGGAGCGTTGTCCTTGTCCATCTCTGCTGTAAGTGTTGACTCATAAGTACCCTCGGCAGCTGTCTTAACAGTTACATCAACACCTGTTTCTTCCGTGTACTTCTTAGCAAGAGCCTGCCAATCCTTGTCCTGCTCAGGCTTAAAGTTAAGATAGTAAACTTTACCGTTTTTTGCGTTGCCTGCTGCATTTTTTGAATCATCTTTTGATCCTGATGATGAAGAACCGCCGCAGCCTGCAAGAGCAGTAGCAGTCATCATACCTGCAACTGCAAGAGCTGCAGCTCTTTTGATTGTTGATTTTTTCATAGCTTTCACCTTAATTAAAAATATTTATCCGCTAAACCCGGATATTGGCGAGAGAACAACATTCTGTGTTCTCTCTATTGCCACAATCATAACACACTATTTATGAAAATACAATAGATTTTTTTAAAAATTTTCTCTGTGATTAGTCAAAACGAAGGTATTAACCAAATGTAATTTCAAAATCAAACAAAAAACAACCGCATATTATCTGAGTTTTGTGACTTATTTGTCAAATAAGAAATATTAAAGTAACATTAAAGTTACAATATTGTAACCTGTCAAATATGGTCATTCTATTGAAAATGACAAGCGTTTTGTGCTAAGATTATGTCAAATTTGTTTTTTAAGAAGGTTAATTTAGCAATTATGAAAAATTTCAATCAATCATCACTTGCACGATTTTTCACCCGATTTCCTAAGCTGTTATTTGCGGGATTGATGTACTCAATTCCGTTTGCCGTATTTTCCGGAATATTCATTCTCATAAGCTTTCTGTCCGGATTCAACAATGTAATATTATGGAGCTTGGGTATAATTCCCGCAATGCCGTTCTATTCCGGACTTGTAATGGTAATCCGCAAAATTTCGGTTGAAAAAGAGGATGTAAGTGTTTTCAAAACTTTTGTACAGGCATTTCGTGAAAATCTGAAAAAATCAATTTTCAACGGATTTGTCGCTTACCTCATAGTAGCATGTTCGTTTTTTGCAATTCTCTATTACGGAACACTTGCTCAGACAGACATCGTTTACGGCTCTGTCTTTACAATATATATAGTGTTCTCAATTGCAATGCTGATTATGCTGTTCTATGTACCCCTGCTAACAATTACCTATGACCTCAGACTCCGTGACATTTATAAAAATTCACTCCTGTTGATTTTCGGTAAAATTCTCAGAAATATTGTCGCACTTGTGCTTGTCGTAATAGTTTCATTCGCAGTATTCCTCGCAGTAATCTATGCAAAGGGTGCAATGCTTGTTGTTGCAGTTGCTCTCTCGGTAATTTTCTACCCGATGATTGCAACCTACATAATAGTATCCGTAATCGCAAAAGGCGTGCAGGAGTCTGTCGGTTACTTTACAGGTGAGAATGTGCAGTATGTCCTCACGGAAGAAGAAGTTCAGCGTGAAACCGAAGCAGTCGAAAACGCAAACTCCGATGATGACTACATCTTTGTCAACGGCAGAATGATTAAAAATCCGGCTAAAACGAATACGAAAGAGTAATTTTTAAAGCACTTTGCAGAATGCAGGGTGCTTTTGGTTTTATATGCATAATGTGTTAGGCATATATGTGTGATTGATGTGATTGCTGTTTTTTGACTGACATTTGACTAATATTTAAGCAATATTATGCGATATTTCGCAATATTTTACGGTAAAAATAAACAAATAAAAACCGCACCAAAGAGCCTGAAAACGGCTTTTTGATGCGGTTTTTGTTATGGAGCTGAAGAAGGGACTTGAACCCTCGACCTACTGATTACGAATCAGTTGCGCTACCAACTGCGCTACTCCAGCGTTTAATTTTTTGGTTGTTCGGCTGTAATAAAGCAAAAAATACAGAACGCAGAAATTGCATAAAAACATACACACCAACTTCCGCTACATGATTATACATCAAAAATTTAAAGATTTCAATACCAAATTTGAAAAAGAGGTTTACAAAAACCGGAAGAGAGGCATAAAAGTTTTACGAATCAATAATAATAGATGCAGGTATAATTCATCAAAAAAATATTTATGAATACAAAATAATGCACAAAAATCATGCCGATTTTTGTTTAGTGAAGTGTTATCACATTTGTGGAATATTTTATTTAAAAGTATTATAATTGAATCGCAGTGTGCAAAGCGGAAATACTTTTATGTGATAGGATGTGCAGAAGATGCCCAAAAGAAAGTGCAGTAATATCGACGCTTCGGTAGGACTCAGAATGCGTTATTACAGAATTCAGTGCGGACTTACCCAACAGCAGGTTGCGGACGCATTAAAGATAAACAGAACAACTTATACAAAATATGAAACGGGAGTTTCCGAACCAAGCCACGAGCTTCTCGGAAAAATCGTTAAAATGTTCGGTATCGATTATAACGCAATTCTTGACAACAGAGATTATTTTGAAAGAAGAGTTGCCGACGGTGACATGACGCTCAATGTACTGACTCTTTCCGAAAGAGCAATCATTGCAAGATATCGCTCAATGTCTAAAGAAGATCAGAAGAAAATTTGTGAATATATAGATATGCTCTACAATGAAAAAGCAAAGAAGATTTTGTAAAAAACACTTTACTTTTGACTTTGATTGTGATAATATAAAACAGATGACCGTGTCTCGGAACAGGGAGTATGCCGTTTATCGGATTTTCACAGCCCTGCCCTGAGATGTTGGCGACTATTTTTGAAAGGTGGAATTTTTAATGCTTAAAGAAGAAAAGCAGGCTATCATGGCTGAGTACGCAACTCACGAAGGCGACACAGGTTCTCCGGAGGTTCAGATTGCTCTTCTTACAAAGAGAATCAATGACCTTACCGAGCACCTCAAGGTTCACAAGAAGGATCACCACAGCAGAAGAGGTCTTCTCAAGATGGTTGGTCAGAGAAGAAGCCTTCTCGCTTACCTCACAAAGGTAGACATTGAAAGATATCGTTCTATCATTGCAAGACTCGGTATCCGTAAGTAATTTTTTAAGTACACAAGGGCAAGCGAAAGCTTGCCCTAAATTCGATTTTCTGCGGGATTTTTATTTGCTGTTTTTTAGCGGTAAAACGATTAAATAACATATGCTTTTGTGTGTTTGTCAGTTTTGTTTAATGGTTTTATTGCTAAATCGGCGTAAAATCCCGTTTGAATAAATTTGAACTTTATTTAAAATGTGAAACTTATGTTTCGGAAAGGATTTTACTAAAATGAATCGACTTATGACATTCGACAAATACAGAGTATTTGAAACAGAATTTGCCGGCAGACCTTTAAAGGTTGAAACAGGCAAGATGACACAGCTTGCAAACGGTGCGTGTCTTGTTCACTACGGCGACACAACAGTTCATGTTGCTGTTACAGCATCAGAAAAGCCAAGAGAGGGCGTTGATTTCTTCCCGCTTTCGGTTGACTATGAAGAAAAGATGTACGCAGTAGGCAAAATCCCCGGTTCTTACCTCAAGAGAGAGGGCAGACCTTCGGAAAAGGCTATCCTCACAAGCCGTGTAATCGACCGTCCTATCCGTCCTCTTTTTGACAAGAGCATGAGAAACGATGTTTCAATCGTTTGTACGGTAATGAGCGTTGATCCCGACTGTCAGCCTGAAATTGTTGCTATGATCGGTGCTTCAATCGCAATTTCAATTTCTGATGTTCCGTGGAACGGACCTATCTCGGGTTGTTCTGTAGGTATGGTTGACGGTGAGTACATCATTAACCCGACAGAGGAGCAGAGAAAGGTTTCACAGATGGCAACAACAGTTGCTTCAACAAGCACAAGAATTGCTATGATCGAGGCAGGTGCCAACTGCGTATCTGATGACGATATGTACAATGCTATTATGGCAGGTCACGAGGCTAACCAGAAGATTATCAGCTTTATTGAGGAAATCAAGGCTGAAATCGGCAAGCCTAAGTTTGAGTTTGCAAGTCTTGAACCCGACCATGATATGTTTGAGGCAATCAAGGCATTTGCAGAAGAAGATGTTAAGGTTGCTCTTGATACAGATGATAAGAGAATTCGTGACGAAAGACTCAAGCCTATCTATGAGGCAGTTCATGCAAAATTTGACGAGATTTATCCGGAAAGCGAAGCTCTCATTGACGAGTGCCTTTATAAGACACAGAAGTTCATTGTTCGCCGTTGGTTACTCGATGAGCAGAAGCGTGTTGACGGCAGAGGAATGGACGATATCCGTCCTCTCGCATCAGAGGTTGGCGTAATTCCGAGAGTTCACGGTTCGGGTATGTTCACAAGAGGACAGACTCAGGTTCTCACAATCGCAACACTCGGTCCTGTTTCCGACAAACAGCTTCTTGACGGCATTGACGGTGAAACAGAAAAGAGATATATCCACCACTACAACTTCCCAAGCTACTCAGTCGGCGAAACAAAACCAAGCCGTGGTCCGGGCAGAAGAGAAATCGGTCACGGTGCTCTTGCAGAAAGAGCACTCGTTCCTGTAATTCCTTCGGTAGAAGAATTCCCGTATGCACTTCGCCTTGTTTCGGAAGTTCTTTCTTCAAACGGTTCAACTTCACAGGGTTCAATCTGCGGTTCAACTCTTGCTCTTATGGACGCAGGTGTTCCGATTAAGGCTCCTGTTGCAGGTATCTCATGCGGTCTTATCACAGAGGGCGACCGTTGGATGACAATGGTTGATATTCAGGGTCTTGAGGACTTCTTCGGTGATATGGACTTTAAGGTAGCAGGTACACATGACGGTATCACAGCTATTCAGATGGACCTCAAAATCAGCGGTCTTACTCCCGAAATGGTTAAAGAGGCTCTTGCCAAGACTCACAAGGCTCGTAACTACATTCTTGATGAAGTAATGCTCAAGGCTATTGCAGAGCCGAGAGAAGAGCTTTCAAAGTACGCTCCCAAGATGTTCACAACAACAATTCCTGCTGACAAAATCAGCGAGGTTATCGGTAAGAGCGGTAAGGTTATCAAGGAAATTCAGGCTGAATGCGAAGTTAAGGTTGACATTGAGGAAGACGGCGAACTCGGACAGGTATTTGTTTCGGGTATTGATTCCGACAAGTGTAAGCGTGCAATCGAAATCATCAACACAATCGCTGTTGATCCTGAGCCGGGTGCAATGTACCTCGGTAAGGTTACCCGTATTATGGACTTCGGTGCTTTCGTTGAAATTGCTCCGGGTAAGGAAGGTCTTGTTCACATTTCTCAGCTTGATGTTAAGCGTACAGAGAATGTAACAGATGTTGTTAATGTAGGCGATATTATCCGTGTTAAGGTAATGGAAATTGACGATAAGGGCAGACTCAACCTCTCTCGCCGTCAGGTTCTTATTGATGTTGACGGTCTTGTTCCCGAAAACGACATTGACGCAGAAAGAGCAGCTCGTCCACGCAGACCTCACAATGACCGCAGAGGCGGCTTTAACAGAAACAACAGAAAGTAATTTTTGTAGTCTGAAATCTAATACTTTTTAATATTTATACAAACAGTCCCTTTCAATTTGCAAATGCATTGAAAGGGACTGTTTTGTTAATTGAAAATTGAAAGTGGAAAATTATGCTTTGCTGGGTAAATGTCATACACTCAAAATATTAAAAACTAAAATAAAAAGCGGTGGTCAATGCCACCGCTAAATTAATGCAATTATTTAGTTTGCATATCTTGAAAGATTATCCCAATCAATATCGTCTTCGGAAACAAAGTCACCGTTTTCCGCTTCTGTAATATCTTTATACTCCTGTTCGGTAACTTTTGTGTAGTCAGGATCCCAAGCAAGTACGAGTTTCTTAATCAATTCGTAGGCAAGTTCCTTGTCACTGTCGGGAAGCATATCAATCATTTTAGCAATTTCAGCTGTTTTCGTACTCATATACGGCAACTCCTTTCATTTATAAATATCTCCACGAGAACCTATATCCATAATAAAACCAATTTGTATTTTCTTTAACAATATTATATCATCGCTTTTCTTTTAAATCAATAGCAAAATAATTTCATATACAATCAGACACATGAACAAAATTTGCATAGTGTTTAAATTATCCTAATCATCTTGATTTCAACTTGATAACATAGTATAATTGACTTAGCCAAAATTTCCGACAAATACGGACACAGATTTATAAAGGAGAGAATACAATGCAGGTTAAAATTTCCGATTCTATAAAATACATTGGCGTTGATGACAAGACAATCGACCTTTTTGAAAGTCAGTATCTTGTTCCCAACGGAATTTCTTACAACTCATATCTTATTGTTGACGAAAAGGTTGCAATTATGGATACGGTTGACAAGAGAAAAACTAACGAATGGCTTGAAAATCTTGACAGAGAGCTTAACGGCAGAACTCCCGATTATCTTGTAATCAGCCACCTTGAACCCGACCATGCGTCAAATATTAAGGTTGTTTCCGAGAAATATCCATCAATGAAGCTTGTTGGTAATGCAAAGACTTTTTCAATGCTCCCACAGTTTTTTCCGGATTTTGATTTTGCCGATAAAACCGTTACAGTCAAAGAGGGTGACCAACTTGAACTCGGTTCGCACAAGCTTACATTCATAATGGCTCCCATGGTTCATTGGCCTGAAGTTATGGTTTCATATGAAAGCACAGAAAAGGTTCTTTTCTCTGCGGACGGCTTCGGCACATTCGGCGCACTTGACGCTCAGGAGGATGATTGGGCTTGTGAGGCAAGAAGATATTACTTCAATATCTGCGGTAAGTACGGTGTTCAGGTTCAGAATCTTCTCAAAAAAGCCACAAAGCTTGATATTCGGAAAATCTGCCCGCTTCACGGCCCTGTTCTTGACGAAAATCTTGGTTGGTACATCGGTCTTTACGATACATGGAGCAAATATGAGCCTGAAACCGACGGTGTGTTCATTGCATATTGTTCGGTTCACGGCAACACAGCCAAGGCTGCCAAAAAGCTTTGTGAAATCATCAAATCAAAAACCGACAAAAAGGTTTCGATTGCTGACCTTTCACGCACAGACCTTGCCGAGGATATTGAGGACGCATTCCGCTTCAGCAGAATGGTTGTTATCGCACCGAGCTATGACGGCGGCGTGTTCCCGATAATGAACGATTTCCTGCACCACCTTAAAATCAAGGGCTACAAGAACAGAAAGGTTGCTATGGTTGAAAACGGCTCTTGGGCTCCTTCGGCAGCAAAGACAATGAGAACATATCTTGAAGAAATGAAAAATGTTGAAATTTGTCCTACTGTTGTGACAATCCGTTCTGCTATGAAAGAAGAAAATATTCCTCAGCTTGAACAACTTTCTGACGAAATTCTTGGATAATATCATAATAAATTGACATAAATGCAATAATAAAAGGATATAAATATATATTTATAGCTTCAATAATTACACCTAAAAGATGGCGAATTTTGTTCTGCAAAGGTTGAGATTGTTATTTTTGTAACAATTAGATAAAAATTCCAAAGGATATTTTACATCAAAGATTTAATTCCGTTGCAAATGCAATTGAATTTAAAACTCTTTTGTTGTACAATAAAGCTAAAGTTGATGCCCACGGAATAAGCGTTGAAACAGATTCGTTTTTAGGTAATTTGTTTTGGAGTTTTGAAATTAGTCGTGAAAAGTTCTTTCTTCTGCCTGTATTCAATGCTTATTTCGTTCATTCATATTGATATATTCCTTCTATAACCCAATATACCCCGAAAATGACCGACGCTTGTTGTCGGTCATTTCACTTTTCGGCAACCATTTGCTTTGCGAAGGCTTTATAACACAGCCTGTATCAATATGATTCAAGCAAGTTTTCAATTTAAAAAAATTCATAAATAATCATTTTCCGCCTTTGATTTCGATCGGAGGCGGATTATTTTTGTCCGAATCAAAAATATTTTGCTGAAATCTTGTTTGTTATGCGTCATTTATCTTGTAGAATGCAGTTATACAGTGAAAAATATAAAGATGTACATCATTTGTTATAAGATTGTCGATTGGTAATATTGTCAGTCTTATGTTGTTAAATGCCGTAAAAAATTGGTTAAGATTTTATGTGCAGATTCATTGACTTTAGTGTACTGAATTGTTATGATTATGTGGTAAGTGTAATGCCTGATGAAATATTGTATTCTTTTGCGGAATGGTTTATTGCTTTGTATATAAAGCAATAAGTATGCAATATCTCATGACTTTTTGCCGTAAATCAACAACATATTTTTCGTGCAAAGCTTTTGTGTGCGTTTCAAGCTGTCCTGTTGTGCGCATAAAGCCGGGACACGGAATTTAAGGCTTGGTTTTGGCAGAACAAGGGGCATTACGAAAAACAAAAAATTAGGAGAGAAGTACATGAAGAGAGTAATCAAAAGAGCGGTTTCATTTGTTCTTGTGTTTATGACTGTTTTCAGCGTGTTTACAATCCTGCCGAGCGAGGTTTTTCACACGGCATATGTAAAAGCGGCTGAAATGTTTTCTTCGGAAACAGGCGCAAGCGCACAAGAAACCTACACAACCGACGATTTCACCTACACGCTGATTGATGAGTATTCAAAAGTCCAAATTTTGAGCTACATCGGCAGCGACACAGATGTCGTCATTCCGGACAGAATTGACAATAAGAAAGTAACCTCGATAGCCGACAGCGCTTTCCGTGAAAAGTCAATCACCTCCGTAGTTTTCGGACAGTATGTAGAATCAATCGGTAACTATGCGTTCTATAGTTGTCAGTCACTTAACAAACTCGATTTTTCAAAGAGTTCGGTTAAAACTATTGGTGACTATGCTTTTGCCATTAATAAGGTGCTTGAAAGTGTAGAATTTCCTGATACTATAGAAAGTATAGGAAATAATGCTTTTATAACTTATACAGATGATTACAGTTCATATGTGGAAAATAAACTTAAGAGTGTTAAATTTGGCAAAGGATTAAAAACAATTGGTGACAATGCTTTTGATTATAACCGAAAATTGACAAATATTGTGTTTACAGGGAAAAATACAACTTCAATTGGGGCAGGGGCTTTTGCTCATTGTTCAAAAATTACAGAATTTACTTTATCTGGTAATAATGTCTCAATTAGCAATTCTGCATTTTCTCAAAATTATGCACTTGAAGAAGTTACTTTATCAGGTGTTAAAACTATTGGTAAATATGTTTTTTATGATTGTAGAGCTTTGAATAAAGTGAATTTGGGTGATGACTTAAATTCACTTGGAGACTATGCTTTTGACGATTGCACATCGCTTGAAAGTATAAATCTACCTGAAAGTCTTACAACAATAAATGCTAATGTATTTAAAAGTTGTACTAAACTTAATAGTATTGAAATTCCAAACAATGTTACTAAGTTGAATGACAATACATTTTTTAACTGTTCATCACTAAAAGATATATTAATTGGAAGTGGCTGTACTTCAATTTCATCAACAGCATTTTTTGGTGCATCCTCAATTGATAGGATTACTGTTTCGGAAGACAACAAAAACTTTACGGCTGTTGACGGTGTTCTTTACAACAAGGATATGACGACACTTGTTTTGTACCCTAAAAATTGTTCGGGTGAGTTTGCAGTTCCCGACACGGTTACAACTATTGCAGATTATGCGTTCTACAATTCTCCAAACATTACAAAAGTAACAAGCGGGGCAAATGTAAAGACAATCGGTGCAAGAGCATTTCAAAATTGTAATTCACTTGCAACTGTCATTTTTGAGGACAGTGATACTATAAAAAAGACAATTGGTGATTACGCTTTTTATAACTGCCCTGCATTGTCTAAAGTC
>ENA-UOIZ01000540-UOIZ01000540.1-human-gut-metagenome-genome-assembly--contig:-P88-NODE-540-length-37734-cov-7.132275_pt1 | contig 37734 bp, 37 predicted proteins | sample MGYA00242336_ERZ723883 | MGnify/ENA metagenome assembly ERZ723883 | reverse complement strand
TGGTCTTACCATGCCTCTCGTGATCCTTTTGTAATAATCTTGTATATGGCAAGGCACATTCTTTGATTCAAGGCATATCTGTTGTAAAATAAATAAGAATGCAAGAAGTACGCGGCATGTATTCAGCCGCTTCGCTATAAAAGGAGATTTCATGGACCGTATAGCTATTATTGATCTGGGTTCCAACTCTATCCGCTTCATCGTCATGCAGATTGGAGAGCAGGGATCCTATAAACTCATTTATCAGGAAAAGAAATCCATCCGCCTTGCGGAAGGCATGACACAGGAGACGCGTCTCCTGACGGAAGAAGCACAGGAGCGTGCGCTGAAATGCCTGACTGTATATGCGCATATTATTGAAGTCCAGAAGGTAAAGAAGGTTCTGGCTGTCGCCACTGCTGCAGTAAGGAATGCTGTAAACGGTGCTTCCTTCCTGAAGCGTGTCCACATGACTACAGGCATTTCCATGACGATCATCAGCGGGCGCGCAGAAGCCGCCCTCGGTTTTTCCGGTGTCATCCACACGATCGACCGCAAGGATTTCCTCCTCTTCGATCTGGGCGGAGCCAGCGTGGAAATTTCTCTTGTCAAAAATAAAAAGCGCCTTCACTCCGTCAGCATTCCCTACGGTGCTGTTACATTAACGGAAATGTTCCAGTCCTCCGGGACGGTCTCCCAGTCAAAGCTTACTGAAATGAAAAAATTCATTCAGGCCAAGCTCGATAAAATCACCTGGTTCCCTGACACGCCGCTTCCAGTCATAGGAGTCGGAGGAACTGTCAGAAACCTTGCGAAAGTCCACCAGAGAAGCACAGGGTATCCGCTTCCAAAACTGCATAATTACAACCTGCCTTCCGAAGATCTTTTTGAAATGGTAAAGGATATTACCTCCAAGACCTTCGAAGAGCGCCAGCGCATCAGCGGTCTTTCTTCCGAGCGCGCTGATATCATCATTGCAGGCGCCCTGACTGTTCAGGAAATCATCAGGAAAGCCAAGTCGTCTTATCTTACGATCTCCGGCTGCGGCCTTCGTGAAGGGCTCTTCTTCCATTACTATGATCCGATTTATGACAAGGACGGGGATAAGCGCCAGCATATGCTGATCAATTCTGTCAAGAATTATCTCCATACGGTTACCGGGGAGTACGCATTCCATTCCCGTTATGTCACTGCCCTTGCCCTTTCCATGTTCGATCAGTGGAAGCATGTCCACGGACTCAGCTCCCGTATGCGTACACTCCTGATGGCTGCAGGCTTCCTTCATGATGCGGGTTCCATGATCAACTATTACAACCATGCACGCCACAGCGCATACATTGCGGCCAATGCACACATTTTCGGCTGGTCCCAGAAGGAACAGGTCATGTGCTCTCTCCTCTGTGCTTTCCACCATGGATTCTCAGGGAAATACACAAAAAATAATGATGCTTCGAAGATCCTTTCTGAAGAGGAAATGCTCGACGTCAGAAAGGCAGCCCTCTTCCTGGCACTTGCCGAGGGACTCGATGAAAGTCAGGAACAGTGCATTACCCAGGTCATCTGCACATCTGCTAAGGATGCCATGGATCTCCGTATTTACACAAGCAGGAATAACTTCGACGTACCGGCCCATGCAACAGGCCATCTTCTCCGCGAATTTGAAAAGGTCTTCCGCGTGCCCCTCCGTGTCCAGTGGTTCCCTGGAAGCAGGAATGCCAATAAGCTTGTCCAGACTGCGAGAAAACTGTAATTTTTACATTCCGGATGAATTATGGTATACTTAGCAAATATAGAAATTTATTTATTTGAGGTGAACAATGAGCCAGAGAGATGATTTAGACAAGCTCAACCAGCTTGGAAATAAAAACACGAAGTATTCCTATGACTATGACCCGAGCCTTCTCGAGAAGATAGAGAACAAGCATCAGGACAACGATTATTTCATCAAATTCAACTGTCCTGAATTTACGAGCCTCTGCCCGAAGACAGGCCAGCCGGATTTCGCTACGATTTACATTTCCTATATTCCTGATAAATACATGGTGGAAAGCAAATCACTGAAGCTCTATCTTTTCAGCTACAGAAACCATGGCGACTTCCATGAAGACTGTGTCAATCAGATCATGATCGACCTGATCCGCCTGCTTCGCCCGCGTTATATCGAGGTATGGGGCAAGTTCCTGCCAAGAGGCGGCCTCTCCATCGATCCATTCTGCAACTATGGCATTCTCGGAACGGAATGGAAGGACTTCGCACGTTACCGCCTGCTGCACCATGATCTGAATCCGGAACGCATCGACAACCGTTAAAAAGGCAAAAAAAGGCATCCCGATGGGATGCCTTTTTAGTGTTTATAACCTTTTTTATGCGCTGAGTTTCAGCCTTGCATATATCACGCCGGCAGTAATGAGGACGATGAGGATCATCATAAGATAGTCTGTTCCTTTGGGCGCCACACTTTCCATGAAGGTTCTGTTCGATCCGCCGAATCCGCGAAGTTCCAGCGAAAGCGCCATGGTCTCGCTTCTTCCGAGGGAGCGGAGCATCAAAGGACGGATAATGGACATGTATCTTTTAATCTGCTTGAAGAAATTTCCTTTGACAGAAATCCCGCGGCATGCCTGCGCTTCTGCAACGGCCCTGTTTTCATCCACAAAGTCAGGAATAAAACGAAGTCCGGCCGTAAACATGAACGCATATTCATAAGGCACCTTCATCTGCTGCACCATGGCCGCCGTCAGATCCTGCAGGCGGACAGTGCCAAGAAGGTAAATGAAGATAATCGTCATGCCCAGCATCCGCAAGGCAGCTACGACAGATTCCACATTGGAACCGCCCCCGATTTTCTCGATGAGTCCAAGAAATGCGGCAAATACCGTAAGCATAACGAGAGCTTTGATGCTTCTGAAGAGTTCTCCTGAGACAAGAAGAATCAGGATTTCAAAAAGGCAGAGAAGAAGAAGGCTTTCAGGCTTCTGGAGAACGATCGCCCAGACGGCTGTTCCCAGCGTCAGTATTATTTTCGTCAGCGGAACAAGATTTCTCATAAAACTCCCTCTCCTTTCAAAGCGATAAATGTCCTGCAGAAGCTGTCCATATCACGGCAGTAAGGTGCGCCTGGCAGTTTCCTTCCCAAAAGGACGGATGCCGGGTAAAGAAGCCCCCAGTCTTCCGGACGGTTCTTTGCGGAGAATAGTTCTTCCGGCCTGCCGTCAAAGGCAACTTTATGGGATGCGATAACGATGACTCTCGCGCAGTCGCGGGCTACGATATCCATATCATGCGTGACAAGGATGATTGTAATTCCCCTCTGCTGCAGGCTCTCCATTAGACGCATCAGCATTTTCTTTTCATGCCCGTCCTGCCCGCTTGTCGGTTCATCGAGGATCAGATACTCAGTATCCATGGCCAGGGCAGATGCGATGGCGACACGCTGCTGATCGCCGCGGGAAAGGGTCCTCGGATATGCTTCCGCAAGAGCTGTCGTGTCCGTTTCCATCATGGCTTTTTCAACCATGCGGTTGAGCTCCTCGCCCCGTTTCCCCTGATGATACGGTCCCAATGCAATTTCCTCGCGGACAGTCGGCATGAACATCTGCCTGTCCGGCTGCTGGAATACATAACCGATGAATCGGCTTCTTTCTGATGCCTCTTCCTTTGTTATATCTTTTCCTTCGTAAAGCACTCGTCCTTCCGTCGGTTTTTCAAGCCCGGTCAGAAGGCGGGTGATTGTCGTCTTGCCGCTTCCGTTCCTGCCCGTGATGGCAATGAATTCGCCTTTCCCGAATTTCAGGGATGTGTCTGAAAGAACGACCGGCATATTCTTCGCATATCTGAATGTTACATGATCAAATTCAAGCATTGTCCCGGCCTCCTTCAAACGAATGGATGATAGATTCCTTGGCTGCCTCTACATTCAGAAAAGGATTCTTGAATGTGAAGCCATGTTCTTCAAGTTCGAGCTGCGCTCTGTACATATCCGGAATCGCCTCTTCATAGACATGGCTCTTTCTCATGAAGCGCATGACTTTTTCCGGATCCCCGGAGCTGATGATTTCGCCCTGATCCATCAGAACGAACTCCGTTGCGTAAGGAAGAGCCGCTTCGAGATGATGCTCAGCGACAATAACGGTGAAGCCTTCTTTCTGGTTCAGTTCTCCGACCATTTCATAGAACTCGCGGATACCTTCCGGATCCAAGGCCGATGTCGGTTCGTCGAATACAAGAACCTGCGGTTCTTCTGCAAGGACAGCTGCTGCCACGAGTCTCTGGCACTGTCCGCCAGAAAGTGTGGCTACCTTTCTGTCTTCAAGTCCTGTCAGATGGACTTTTGCCAGGGCCTCTTCTGAACGGCGGCGGATTTCCTCAGGCGGGAAGCCATGGTTTTCCAGCGTAAATGCCATTTCCTCCCCGACAGTCAAAGTAACGATCTGCGCTTTGTAATCGGCAAGAATGACGCCGATGGAAGAAGCAAGGTCGGCAATCGTGTGCTGTGTGACGGCCTTGCCGTCTGTATAAACCATTCCCTGCATCGTTCCGCCGTAGTAATGAGGAATGGCGCCTGCCATGGACATGAGAAGTGTCGTCTTCCCTGCTCCGTTAGGTCCTGTAACTACAATGAAATCTCCCTTCTGTACTGTCATGGATACATCCTTCAGTGCCGGCTCTTTTGAGAAAGGATATGTGTAAGTCAGATGCTCTACACTGATGACGCCTTCATTTTCCTGCTTCAGGATTATTTTGCTGTGATCGCTGTCTTCTACATCCGATTCCGCCATATAGTGCATCGTCTTGAAAAGGCGGAGCGCCGGGAAGTAAAGGAATGGTGTAATGATTCCGTTGCCTACGCCGACCAGAAGCACCATCGGAAGCATACCGTATACATATACGCTCATAGGAAGCCCCATGACAAGTGTCAGAATCGAGACGAAGACGAAGCCCGAAACCAGTGTCGTCACAAAGCCTGCAAGTGCCGGGCGGAGTGAAAACTTTCCAATGCGGATCGGAGGCACGGAATGGGCAAAGAATCCTGCCACATAAGCGCCAAAGAATTCAGAAGCAAAATCTCCGTACGGAAAAGCGGATTTACTGGTAAATACCTCCATCAGAGCTGCCACCATACAAATCCCCAGACATTTTTTGTAATCCGGTTTCGTCAGAAGAATCGCAACGACATAGGTCGCAATCATCCAGTTTGGCGTAAAGCCGGCTACAGATGGGGAAACCAAGTGCAGCAGCATACCGATTGCCAGCATCAGCGTAGAGATCGTCAGCCAGCGGAAACGTCCCCCTCTCGCCTTGGTAAAGACAAGCTTGGATACATCCTTCATCGCTTCCATAATATTTTCTCCCTCCGCTGTAATCAATAAAAAAACCTTTCTTCCAATTGCCGAAACGGCAAAGGGACGAAAGGAAATAATTCCGCGGTACCACCCTTGTTGGCCAAAAGGCCCAACTCAGTGCATATGCATCTTCTGTAACGGAGAAATCCGGCGGCGCCTACCCCAATCATGGCTCAGACCGCACCTCACAGGCCCATTCGTATGACTTCGCGTACCGGACTTGCACTCGACGCCGGCTCCCTGAAACGATTCCATCATAGTACTCTTCCTGATCACAGGTTCTTTCTATTAAACAAATTATAGCATTCACAATTCGCACTGTCAAAGAAATTTTCCAAACACTTTGGGACAGAAATCAGCAATTCGACTCTTTCCATTAAAAAGAGCCCTGCTGCCGCAGGACTCCTTTTCCATTATTTGATTTCGTGAATTTTTGACGGATCGAATCTGTCGTGCGCTTTAGGCTCTCTTGCAGGGTACCCATAGGCAAAAATAGCAAACGGCCGGACTGAATCGGGAAGATTCAGGATTTCACTCACTGCATCCATCCTGTCTTTGAACGGAGAGACGCCAAGCCATACGCCGCCCAAGCCAACATCTCCCGCTGCCAGCCACATATTCCCCATAGCAAGGCTCACATCGTAATCGGAAACCTGCGGCCATTCGCACTCATTCCGGACAGCAGCTGCAATCGCTATAGGTGCCCTTGCGGCAGGCCCTGCATAAGGGCTGATCTTGGAGAGTTTTTCCAGGATATCCCGGTTCGTGATGACGTAGAATTCCCATGGCTGCTGATTGCCTGCCGACGGCGCCTGCATGGCAGCTTTCAGGAGATACTCTGTTTTCTCTGCCTCAACCGGCTGATCCAGATAACGCCTGATACTGGTCCTTTTAAAAATCTGATCCATTTTTTACCCCTTCCATAAAAATTTATTCAAAACACAGATTTTGTAATTTCTAATCTTATATAAGTATAGCAAACTATGATTTTTACGACAAATACTTCGTTTTATTCATTATGTCTTGCGCTTTCCTCAACTTCTAAACCAATGATTAATTGGAGCAAAAATTTCAATAAAAATAATATCATGCAGTATAAAAATTACCAATTTTACTTTTATATTTTCTTGTGTTCTAATTAAGTTAGAAGAGGGGAAATACGGCATAGTCCGCAGTGTGAGTCAAATCATTTTCATTATATTTTGTAAGAGTAGGTGATTGATATGGAATTCAAAAAAATCCTTATTCCGGTTGATGGTTCCGATCCATCCATGAACGCATTCCATTGTGCACTGGATCTGGCAAAAGCACACAAGACAGAAATGATTCTGCTCTATGTCATCGATGCCAATGAAATGTTCTATGCAACCAATCAGGTCATGCTGTCTGGCGAATTCTTCGAAACCATGAAGGGTGTAGGCACCAAACTGATTGAAAAACTGGTGAGCGAGATTCCTGAAGATGTTCCCCACAAATCCATCTGTGTCGTAGGCATTCCTGGTGAAACAGCATCGGATATTGCCAAGTCAGAAGAAGTAGACCTCATCGTCATGGGCAACAGCGGCAAGGGCGCATTCAATGCTTTCGTCACAGGCAGTGTCAGCCAGTACGTCATCCACCACGTAGAATGCCCGGTTCTGATTGTCAAGTAATCAGAGTTTACAAAAGAATCCGCATGTTTCTTCCTGAGAAGTGAATTATCGTGCATGCGGTCTGTCTTTTCCCTGATTTGAATTCATAAGGAGAATGATCAAAATGGAATTCAAAAAAATTCTCGTTCCGGTCGATGGCTCGGAAGCCGCCGGAAACGCTCTGCACTATGCTGTAAACATGGCAAGAAATCATGGTTCTTCCATTACCCTGATCAGCGTTGTTGATGCCAATGATCTTCTGAGAGAAACCAATGACGTCATGCTGACCGATGAATTCATGGAAACCCTCAAAGTCGAAGGCAAGGAAATCGTTGCCCAGGCTGCCAAGGACATTCCGGAAGAGATTCCCCATGATGAAGTCACTGTCCTGGGCACACCAGGCTATCTCATTGCCAAACACGCTGAAGAAGAAGGCGTAGACCTCATTGTTATGGGCAACAGCGGCAAAGGTGCATTTTCTTCCTTTCTTACCGGCAGTGTCAGCCAGTATGTCATTCACCACGTAAAATGCCCTGTACTGATTGTTAAATAAATAATGAGCCCGGATATCCATCTTCCGGGCTCATTTTGCATTTCGAAGGATATAAAATTAATTCATTTTACTTTTCCAGCCGATTGTGCTGTAATAAAGACAGGAAAGCTGGTATTTCTATTCATTTTCATTATCCGGAGGGTGTGTGATCATTATGGAAATCAAGACAATTCTAATCCCGGTCGATGGCTCTGAACCTGCCGAGAATGCATTCCGTTACGGCGTAGAGCTGGCAGAAGAGAATGGAGCCACTATCGTTCTTCTCCACGTTCTGGATGCCAATGAAACATACTATGCAACAAACCGTGTGATGCTGGCTGGCGGTATGCTCGACGAAAGAAAAGAAACAGCACAGAGAGTCATGGATCAGATGAAATCTCAGGTTCCGGAAGGAATCACCTGCAAAACAGTCATTGCAGCCGGCGTCCCAGGTGAAACAGCGTGCCGCACTGCAAAAGAAGAAAATGCTGATTTGATTGTAGTAGGCAACAGCGGCAAGGGCGCCATTTCCTCCTTCGTTATGGGAAGCGTCAGCCGTTACATCATTCATCATGTACACTGCCCTGTCCTTGTCGTCAAATAAACAGAATTTCCAAAGACCGCTTTTGCGGTCTTTTTTTTATTCCTCTCCCCCCTATTTTCTTCTGTACTTCATTGAAATACCTATGCACCACTATAAAAATAAACAATTTTACTTTTTGATATCTATATGTTGTAATTAAGATAAGAGCGGTGTTTCCAAAATCCTTTTGGATTTATTAATTTAATCAAGACAAGAAGGTGTCCCCCATGGAAACAAAAAAAATTCTAGTTCCAGTCGACGGATCAGAACCTGCAAACCGTGCTTTCCACATTGCACTCGATCTGGCTGCCAAAGACAAAGCAGAAGTCACGCTTATTGATGTCGTCGATGCCAATGACATGCTCTATGCAACAAGCAAGGTCATGATCTCCCCTGAGTTCTATACGACCATCAAGAGAAAAGGGAAAGAACTCATTACGAAACTGGAAAAGGAAATTCCTGAATCCATCCCCCACTCCACTGAAATTCATGTCGGCCTTCCGGGCCAGATGATTGCCAGTGTCGCAAAAGAAGGGCATTTTGATCTGATCATCATGGGCAACAGCGGCAAGGGAGCTCTTGATGCTTTCGTCACAGGAAGCGTCAGCCAGTATGTCATTCATCATGCCAACTGCCCGGTCATGATTGTTAAATAAGGAAGCGAGATAGAATCCATGGAAATGAAGAAAATCCTTGTCCCGATCGACGGGTCCGAACCATCCAAAAATGCATTCAAGCTGGCTCTTGCGCTGGCTTCAAAAATGGACAGCGAAGTTATCCTTCTCAATGTTGCTGATGTCAATGAAATGACATATCCGGTCGAACAATTTGATATCCTGACCGATTCTTATTTCGGCAAGAAGGATATGCCTGCCGGCGAGTACAAAGATTACCGTGCAGACGTATTCAAGGCAGCCAACGAAAAAGGCAATGAATTGACAAGGGAACTCGTTGAACAGATCCCGGAGGGCATTACCTATACCGTTACAACGAAGATCGGCACCCCGGGCCCAACCATTGTCAGAGCTGTCAAGGAACTGGAAGCAGACATAGTCGTCATGGGAAACAGCGGCAAAGGCGCCCTTTCCTCCTTCGTCACCGGCAGCGTCAGCCAGTACGTCATGCATCATGTAGAATGCCCGGTAACAATTGTTAAATAATCACCCAGTAAAAAAGACTGCGAACACGAATGTATTCACAGTCTTTTTATTGCATATCAGTCTTTTGCCTGATGGACGACGACCTGCGGGAACGGGATATCGATTCCTGCATCATCAAGTTTCTTCTTGATGGCTATATACAGTTCATTCTGCGCCGTGAAGTAATCTTCACTCGGAACCGTTGCACGGATGTAGATATTAATGGAAGAATCCCCGAGTCCATTGACATAAATGGCGATATCATCCTTGTTCATGACATACTTATTCTCATGGAACACTTCTTTCAGAAGCTCAATACAGTGAGCAAGGTCCGTACCATAGCCTACACCGATATTGAACTGCAGGTTTCTCGTATTGAACGAAGAATAGTTCATGATGACACTATTTGTGAGTGAGGAATTCGGTATGACGATCATCTGATTTCCCATTGTGGAAATCTCCGTGTACATAATCCGGATATCAACAACCGTTCCCTGATTCGTTCCTACTGCAATATAATCTCCCACGCTGAACGGGCGGAAAATCAAAATGAAAATGCCCGAAGCAACGTTTCCGATGTTGTCTTTAAGACCGAGGCCGATAGCAAGTCCGATACCGCCAAATGCAGCTGCGAGCGTTCCTGCTGCCACGCCGGCTGTGCTCAGTGCGATAATGGTAACGATGGCCAGGCAGAAGAAAAATGCAATCTCACTGACGAAACTTCTGGCCGATGGATCGACCTTCCCTTTTTCAAGAATCTTGATGATTCCCTGACGGATATACCGGCAGATCACATACCCGACAATAAATATGATAATTGCTTCAAGAAGATCGATTCCCCTGTTGAAAGCAAAATTTTCTAATCCGTTTATTACTTTGGCCGTGATTCCGACTTCGTCAGTAACCACTTTTGTAACTACGTTTGGTTCCACAGTCTCTTCCTTTCTTAATACTTATATCAAATCATTCCTCTTTATTCTAACATATGAGAAAGGAGCAGGCAGGGAATTCATGAAATTTTATAAATCCATAGAAAAAGAGCCGCAGATTTTGCGGCTCTTTCGTGTTCTTTAATCGCGGATGAATTTCTCTCCGGCTTTGATAATATTCTCGATGACCATGGCTGTCGTTACGCTTCCTACGCCTCCTGGAACCGGAGTGATGCATCCGGCTTTCTCAGAGACATTGTCGTAATCGACATCGCCAACGGTCTTTCCGTTTACACGGTTGATGCCCACATCAATGACGACGGCGCCTTCTTTGACCATATCTGCTGTCACGTATCCAGGTCTTCCAACAGCAGCGACAAGAACATCAGCCTCGCGTGTCAAACTTGTCAGATCCTTTGTATGAGAGTGGCAGATCGTTACTGTTGCATTCTCCTTCAGGAGCATAATGGAAACCGGTTTCCCGATGACATTGCTGCGCCCTATGACGACGACGCGCTTTCCATTCATTTCAATCTTATAATGCTTCAGGATTGCCATGACGGCGCGCGGTGTATTTCCGAAGAGTCCGTCTTTCCCGGCAAAAAGTCTTCCTGCATTCATGTCCGTCAGCCCGTCTACATCCTTATCCGGATCAATGAGTGCAATCATCTTTTCAGGATCGATCTGCTCCGGAAGCGGCATCATCATAAGAATGCCTGTTATTTCATCATCATTGCTGAGATCGGTGATTAATTTCCCAAGCTCATCTTCGCTGACATCTTCTGCTTCCTTGAATATGCCTGAATTGATGCCATAACTTTTAGCAGCTTTCTGCATGAAGGATGCATACATGGCAGAGGGCTTGCTGTCTCCCGCCAGAATGATGGCAAGCTTTGGTTCATACCTCTTCGCCTTCAGTTTTGCCAGGCGTTCTGCCAGTTCCTTTTCAAGAGCTGCTGCTACTTCTTTTCCATCTAAAATCATTGCTACCATATCAGAAGAGCCCCGTAATATTTCCTTCGTCATCTACATCGATACGTTCAGCAGCCGGACGGCGCGGAAGTCCCGGCATCGTCATGATCTTGCCAGTCAGGGCGACGACGAAGCCTGCGCCGGCAGATACTTTGACTTCTCTGACATGGAGTGTAAATCCTGAAGGTGCTCCCAGCTTGGACGGATCATCACTGAAGGATACCGGTGTCTTTGCAATGCAGACAGGCATCTTTCCGTATCCCATTTCTTCAATGTGCGCCAGTTCTTTTGCAGCGGCACCGTCAAATGCCACGCCGTCAGCGCCATAAATTTCTTTTGCAATGGTTTCAATCTTTTCCTTAAGGGAAAGGTCCAGATCATAAAGCGGCTTGTAATTGGATCCCTGATCAATGGCTGCCAGTACTTTTTCACCCAGATCAAGTCCGCCTTCACCGCCGTCAGCAAAGACAGTGGATTCAGCAACAGGTACGCCGGCTTCCTTGCATGCTTCGAAAGCGACTTTCTTTTCTTCTTCTGTATCGGATGGGAACATGTTCAAAGCAACTACGATCGGCAGGCCATACTTCTTCAGGTTGTGCATATGGCGAAGCAGATTCGGAAGGCCTCTCTTTACAGCTTCCGGATCGGATTCTGTCAGTTCGTTCTTTGCCTTTCCGCCGTTCATCTTTAGTGCGCGGATGGTAGCGACGAGGACTGCAGCATCTGGTTTGAGACCTGCGAAACGGCACTTGATGTCCAGGAATTTTTCTGCGCCAAGGTCAGCACCGAATCCTGCTTCCGTAACGACGTAATCAGCAAGATGCAGAGCTGTTCTTGTTGCCAGGACAGAGTTGCATCCGTGAGCGATATTGGCAAACGGGCCGCCGTGAATGAAGGCCGGGACATGTTCGAGTGTCTGTACCAGGTTTGGCTTCAGTGCATCCTTCATCAGTGCGGTCATAGCGCCCTGTGCATGAATGTCGCCTGCAGTAACCGGTTTATTGTCATAGGTATAGCCGACAATGATTCTTGCAAATCTTTCTTTCATGTCATGGATCGAATCTGCCAGGCAGAGGATAGCCATAACTTCGGAAGCGACGGTAATATCGAAGCCGCCTTCTCTTGGCACTCCGTTTGCATGGCCGCCGAGACCTACAACGATATGACGGAGAACACGGTCATTCATATCCATGACGCGATTCCATACAACGCGTCTGGGATCAATGTTGAGTTCATTTCCCTGCTGGATGTGATTGTCGACCATAGCTGCCAGAAGGTTATGCGCAGCTGTGATTGCATGGAGGTCTCCGGTGAAATGAAGGTTGATGTCTTCCATCGGTACGACCTGGGAATAGCCGCCGCCGGCAGCACCGCCTTTTATGCCCATGCATGGTCCAAGGGATGGTTCACGCAGGCAGATCATCGTCTTTTTGCCCAGTTTGGACAGAGCCTGTCCGAGGCCGACGGTCGTCGTTGTCTTGCCTTCTCCGGCAGGTGTTGGTGAAATAGCTGTCACAAGAATCAGCTTTCCCTGTGGTTTTGACAGCACCTCATTCGTGAATTTCAAGGATAATTTGGCTTTGTACGGTCCGTAATTTTCCAGATTTTCAGGAGCAATACCGACTTTCTCACCAATTTCAACAATCGGTTTCATCTCCGCTTTCTGTGCGATTTCAATGTCACTCAGCATCTCTTTTTTCCCCTTTCATGGCAACGGTGAAATAAAGGTAAATCTTTATTTATTATAGCATGCAAGACACTATGCCGCATAAAAACGTACAGGAAATATGGTCATTTTATGTTTTGGAAAACCGCCAGCAAAAAACTCTCCCCGAAGGAAGAGTCTTTTATTACTGCCGGAAATATACGTGGACGCTTGAGCCTCTCTTTACAGTTGCCCCTATTCCGGGATCCTGCTTGTAGGCATAGCCGCTTCCTTCAGGCTGGAAACCGAGTCCTGCGCGGGTCAGCCATTCTCCCGTGTCGCGGATCGTCCATCCTGTAAAGCTTGGAAGCCTGAATTCTTTCACATCCTCTGATGGAATTGCCGGCTTGTACGTTTCAATATCCTTTGCTTTCGGCTTTGCATGCGTTGCTTCATCTTCCAGTGTCGGTACTGAAAGGTAATGCATGATATGCGTCATGGCTTCCTTGAAAACAGGAGCTGCTACCTGGCCGCCATAGTATACGCCTTTTGGTGTATCCAGTACGACAAGGCATATAGCCCTTGGATCTTCCGTAGGGCCGAAGCCGCAGAAGGATGCGATGTACTGGTTTTTAAGATACCCGCCGTTGACTGCATCGATTTTCTGTGCCGTACCGGTTTTCCCTGCCATATGGTAGCCATCAACCTGCGCATTTGTGCCGCCGCCGGATGCGACTTCCTTTTCCATCATGTCCTTGACTTCATCAGCCACTTCCTTGGATACAGGATTTCCGCTGATTTCCGTCTGATTGACCTTGTAATCGCTTCCATCCGGATTCTTGATTTCCTTGATGATATGCGGCTTGACCATTTGTCCGCCGTTTGCCAGGGCGCTGTATGCCTGCACCATCTGGAGCGGTGTTACCGCAATGCCCTGCCCGATGGACATGGTCGCCACATCGATAGCACGCATTTCCTTCGGATTGAAGAGAACGCCCGATCCCTCGCCAGGAAGATCGATTCCGGTCGGTTTCCCAAAGCCGAATTTCTTTGCATATTCCGTCAGTATATCTCCGCCGGTCAGAAGCCCTATATGGGCAAAGCCGGTATTGATGGAGAATTTCAGGATATCAACGAGACGGACATCGCCATAGGATTCATCATCCCAGTTCCTGATGGCATGGCCGGATGCCCAGACTGCCCCGGGATCGTGCCAGACACGCTGCGTGTCATATGTTTTGGCTGCCAGAGCAGCCGCTGCAACGACAGGCTTGAATGTCGATCCTGGTTCGTAAATATCGACAACGGCACGGTTCTTGAATTCTGCTTCTGTCGCCTTGTCAAAGTGGTTCGGGTCATAGGAAGGCCTGTTTCCAAGCGCAAGGATAGCCCCTGTCTTAGGATCCATGACGATAATGATGCCGCCGGATGCTTTGGTGCTTGTCATAGCGCGGTCGAGCGCTCTTTCTGCATAGAACTGGATATTCTGATCGATTGTCAGATACACGGATCGTTCATTTTCAGCCTTGTACGGAGCAAGAGCCGACTCCAGAATCGGATTTCCCCGGGCATCGGTCAGAAGCATCTGCTTGCTCTTGCCTCCGCGGATCAGGTCATCCAGCGACATTTCAAGCCCGTCGAGCCCCTTGTCATCGAGACCTACAAAGCCCAGCACATTCGCTGCCATAGGGCCATTGGGATAGAATCTGCGGCTTTCATCGAAGAAGCCGAAGCCTTTCCACCCTTTTTCCTTGATCAGAGCCTGCACTTTATCGGAATCTTCCGGATCCATCAAACGCTCCAGCCATACGAAGCGTGTTTTCCTCGACATGGCCTTCGCCAGGTCTGATTCATTTTTCTTCAGAATCGGAGCGAGGTCTTTCGCTGCTTCTGCTGCGCTGACGTTCATTGTCCCGGGGTCTGCATACAAGGATTTGACCATGATGGAAAAAGCAAGTTCCTTGCCGTTCGTATCGTAGATCGTTCCTCTTGGTGAATAGAGTGTCTGCACGCCTTCGGTCTGGTTCATCGCCATTTCCTCATACTGGCTTCCGCGGGCAATCTGGATCCAACCAAGTCTTCCGGCAAGCAAAAATCCGACGATGCATAGGATGCCCGCCATCTTCCTGCTTCTGGATTTCATGATTTTTTCAGGACCTGATTTACTCATGCGATCTTCTCCTCATATAACGGACTGCTGCATCGTAGATGGCCGCAGGTTCATTTTCAAGGCTTCCGCTCTGCACGCGGATAAGAAGGTTCTTCATTCCTTCAGGCGTCTTCTCTCCTAAAAGGAGGGGAACACGCTTGTCATAATGAAGTTCCTTTGTTGAAACAGGGATTTCCAGCGCAAGCCGGGACATGTATTCTCCGATTTCCTGATGTCCCCTTGTATCGGCGTCCGGATTTCCGCATCCTATAATGTCTGCGATGGAAAGATCTGTCATCTGCAGCATGGCTTCCGATACATCGGCCGACGTCGGGAATGCTTTTTCTCTGGCAATCTGCCTTATCCACTTGTCGGGATGTGATTTCGGATCGTTGGCAATGGTATGGAATCTCATATGATTTTCTACCAGCCAGGTTACACGGTTGACAAAGGCTTTCGGACGTTTCCAGTGCTTCAGGAGCGCTCTGGTCATTTCAGCCCCTTTCTTATCATGGCCGTAATCAGTAAGCCGTCCCTTGTGAATGCCCCTGACACCAGGCATTCCTTTGCCTACGTCATGAAGAAGAGCCGCCCAGCGGTTGATGAGTAATGGTTTTGATGCATCAAGAACGGCCAGTGTGTGATACCAGCCGTCGAACTTATGAAATTCTTTCTGCTGCGGAAGTCCCACCAGGTGAGAGAGTTCCGGAAGAATGGCAATTTCCGTTTCTTTGCCGTATTCCGTTGCATGGCAGAAACATTCATTAAGCCCTGTACGCACAAGAAGGTCAAAGCCGCGCGCTGCATGCGGCGTCACAATCAGCCGGTCTATTTCACTTTCCACTCTCTCAAGCGAAAGTCCCTTCACCCGTTCAAAGGCGGAAGGCATGCCGTCAATCAGTGAACGATCCGCCATGAAATCCAGCTGTCCCAGAAAACGGCAGGCACGGAAAAGGCGGAGCGCATCCTCTGAAAAGCGCTTGGATGACTCACCGACCGTACGGAGCCTTTTCCGGTCCAGATCAGAAACGCCATCAAAGTAATCATAAATCACGCCGTCTGCATCGACAGCCATGGCATTGACAGTGAAGTCGCGGCGCATCAGGTCTTCCTTCAGATCGGATGCAAAATGCACTTCACTTGGACGATGTGCATCCTGCCCGTACGTTTCGCTCCGGAAAGTCGTCACTTCATAGCTCATGCCATCAATGACGATGATAACTGTTCCAAAGCGGCGTCCCTCTCCTCCAATGGCTTTCCATCCGCGGCTTTCTGCCACGCGGATCGTTTCATCCGGAAGAGCAGACGTTGTAATATCCCAGTCATGAGGCTCAAGCTTCATCATCAGATCCCTGACGCAGCCGCCCACGATAAATGCTTCAAATCCATCTTCATGAAATGCACGCAAAATACACATCGCACCCTTGTCTATGAGTCCGATCCTTTCGTCAGAAGACAGATTTTCAAATCCTTTTTTATGAAAGTAAGAAGAAACCGCCCCCAAGAATCCCATGGTTCTCCCTCCTGTATGAATGTATATCTATTATTATATACTGAATTGGAATGGCGGGCAAAAACAGTTATGCGAAATATTTCGATTTTATAATTCAAATATTTGATAAAAATCCCGTTTGAGCAAAAAAAGACCCATATCCTGAAATGGACATGAGTCTTTTTATTATCGTATAAAATTACATTCAACGATTAGTTACATTCAACGATTAGTCTTTGTACTGAGCTGGAAGTTCAGTTGCTCTTGCTACGCCTGTCTTGATAGCAGCTTCTGCTACAGCCTTTGCAACGACATGAGGAACTCTCTTGTCGAATACGTCAACGACAACATGCTTCGGATCCAGTGTGCACTGTGTAGCCAGATCAGCCAGAGCATGAGCAGCAGCCAGTTTCATTTCTTCATTGATCTGGCGTGCGCGTACGTCGAGAGCGCCGCGGAACAGGCCCGGGAATACGGAAGAGTTGTTTACCTGGTTCGGCATATCGCTTCTGCCGGAGCCATAGATGTAAACGCCTTTTTCTTCAGCTTCTTCATACATGATTTCCGGAACCGGGTTTGCCATAGCGAAGACAATGCTCTTGTCTGCCATGGTCTTCAGAGCGTCATTGTTGAATACGCCAGGAGCGGAGCAGCCGATGAGTACGTCTGCGCCTTTGACAGCATCAGCAAATGTTCCCTGCTTGTTTTCCGGGTTTGTTTTCTTGATCAGTTCCATCTGGACTCTGTCGCGTTTTCCATTGTCAAAGAGAATGCCTTTGGAATTCAGGATGGTCATGTTTTCAGCCTTTATGCCGTCTTCCAGAAGCAGTTTTGCAATAGCTGTGCCTGCAGCGCCTGCGCCGTTGATAACGACTTTGATGTCTTCGATCTTCTTGTTAACGACTTTCAGAGCACCGAGCAGTGCTGCGAGAGCTGCAATAGCTGTGCCGTGCTGGTCATCATGGAATACCGGAATATTCATGATTTTCTTCAGTTCGTCTTCAATGTCATAGCATTTCGGGGAAGAGATATCTTCGAGGTTGATGCCTGCGAAGTTCTTTTCCAGAAGCTTTACTGTATGAATGAATTCATCTTTGTCTTTGGTGTCAAGAACGATCGGAATCGCATCAATGTTGCCAAATTTCTTGTACAGAGCAGATTTGCCTTCCATAACCGGCATGGAAGCAGCAGCTCCGATATCGCCAAGGCCCAGTACGCGGGTGCCGTCGGAAATAACTGCTACGACATTGCCTCTCCAGGTCATGGTCAGGGACAGATCTTCGTCGTCCTTAATAGCAAGGCACGGAGCGGAAACGCCCGGTGTATATACGATAGCCAGATCGTGGCCGTCGTTCAGTTCAGCATTCAGTTCAGTCTTGATCATCTGATGCTTTTCTTTTCTAAGCTCAATGGCTTCCTGTCTAAGTTTCTCGGTATCCATAAAAAACCTCCTGAATAATAAAATTAATCTTTTATAGCCGGCATATTCCTGCCGTTGAAGATTTCATACATTTCCTGCTTGAGCAGGCGGCGGATTCTCTTTACTTCCTTCTTGTCGAGTTCCTTTTCCGTCGTGTCAAACAAATAGTTGTCCAGCTTGAAATCATGAATCAGCATCTTTGTGTGGAAAATATTTTCCTGATAGACGTTGACGTCAATCATATCATAGCGGTGGCGGAGATCCGGCGACATATAATTCTGGATGGAATTAATTCTGTGGTCGATATAGATCTTCTTGCCATTGACATCCCTGGTGAATCCCCTGACACGATAGTCAGTGATTACGATGTCTGCATCAAATGACTTCAGCAAATAGTTGAGCGCCTTCAAAGGAGAGATTTTCCCGCAGGTCGATACATCGATGTCTGCGCGGAATGTGCAGATCCCATCCTGAGGATGCATTTCGGGATATGTGTGAACAGTGATATGGCTCTTGTCCAGATGCATGACCACATCCTGCTTTTCCACTTCTTCCTCTGCAATCAGCATCGTCACGCTGGCGCCCTGCGGATCATAATCCTGCTGGGCCGTATTCAGCACGATGGCACCGATCGTATCAGCAACCTCATTCAAAATCTGGGTCAGTCTTTCTGCACTGTACTGCTCATCAATATAAGCAATGTACTTTTTTCTTTCCTGTTCTGTACTGGCATAACAAATGTCGTACATATTGAAGCTGAGCGTCTTCGTCAAATTGTTGAAGCCAAACAGTTTAAGCTTACCTCTTTTCATGAAGTAAACTGACACCCCCATCCTTATTCTTACCCGGAATGGAACATTCCAATTATAACATAGAGTCAAATAGATTGAAAACGATTTATATCTTGTATACTTATTCTGTATAGATATCGATTAAGACTATAATTTTTTTAGCTCATTGAGCAGCGCCTGGATGGCTTTTCCGCGATGGCTGATCTTGTTTTTCTCCTCCATGGAGATTTCTGCCATCGTCTTGCCATACTGCGGCAGGTAGAACAGCGGATCATATCCAAAGCCGCCGTTTCCTTTGTAGAAATCACGGATGATGCCCTCGCAGGTACCTTCTGCTGTGATTTCCTTTCCATCCGGCCATACAAGTGCAATGACGCATACATAATGGCCCTTGCGGTCATCTCCGGTATACGGTTTCAGGTCTTCCACAAGTTTTCTGTTGTTGGCCTCATCATCGCCATGCTTTCCTGCATAACGGGCGGAATAAACACCCGGGCGGTCGCCTAAAACATCTGCAATGATGCCGGAGTCATCTGACAGCACGGGAAGATTTGTGACTTTGGCGTAATAATGCGCTTTCTGCAGTGCATTTTCTTTGAAAGTTTTTCCGGTCTCCTCCGGATCTGGTGCATCAGAGACATCAGCAACAGGAACGGCTTCCCAGCCTATTTCAGAGAATACTTTCTGAAATTCCCTGATTTTTCCTTTATTATGAGTTGCAAGAACCAGCTTCATTAATTTACCCTGCCTTTCATTTATGACCACTCGATTTATGCCTGACCATGTCCCATCATCAGGGCGACGGAATCTCTCTTAGCATTTCTCCAGGCTTCTTCTGCCTTTGCCAGCGATTCAGCTGTCTTGCGGCAGAGCGCATCTGCTTCGCGGATAACCATATCATCCGCCTTGGGAAGCGGCAGCCTGAGAATCCGTTCCGTTATTAAATGGTATGAATACCCTGCTTTCATCGTATTAAGGAAAAGCTGGCCGACCGGGCCGTCCAAGTACAGTTTCAAGTACCAGGAAGTGTACCTGCCTGAAGGGCGGAGTGCCAAGATGCCAGGTGCAAGAACGCAGGATGTCCCTTCCGGAATGACGGCGGTCTTCACACTTCCATCCCTGACTGTAATGACAAGATCGCCGCTTCTGACAGCAATCCCTTCATCGCCTTCTTCTGCCGGCGCTGAGGAAATAAGGTCTTTCCTGATTCCTGAATCAGAAATGCCTTCTGCAGAAAGGCCGTCATAATATCCGGCGGAAAGTCTTCCAGGCATGAGACCTTCGAACACTTTTCCTATGGAATGATCGAGATCCAGAATATTTCCTGCAAGGATCGACTGAAGCGCAGGAGATCCATTGTATGCGTAGATATCGATATTCCAGTCGTCAGCTGCTGCAAAATCTTCAGAAGAAAGCTTAAGCGTATCATACCCATGGAAAGCGCCGGCTTCAAATCCGGATTCGCCAAATGATACGGCAGGCGACTTTTCTCCTGCAAACCGGAGGAATGCGTACTCCTTGCCGCCTAAATCTGTATCATAATAAGAAACGAGTTTTCCTTCAGCGGCCAGAGCCTTTCGTGCGTCTTCTGCTTCCTTACTGTCTTCAAGAAGAAGCGCATATGGAATCAAAACATCCATCGTGCCCTTCTCTGAAAGTCTTCTGGTGATCGAGGCAGCATGCGCAATGCTGCTTGTTTCCCAGTTGAATATGTAATTATATGCTTCCGTGTCAGCATCAAGTTCTTCCTCCATCATCATCCGCCCTCGAGGGAAGACCATATGGAGCTTTTCTTTCCATTCCGGCGAATTCATGGCAAGAGCTATTCTCTTCGTCGTCAGATCCTTGAAAAGATCATCCAAAACAGGAAGGTAGTTTTCTGCGCCGGAGAAAAGGATTGTCTGTCCTGCTTCTTCTGCCTTCTTTCCTGCTTCCTTGAGAAGAGCTCTGACTTCCTGACGCGCTGTGCCTGCTCCCGGTGCAAAGGCCATCGGATCCACGCGTAGCGCGAGTGTATACACTCTGGCATACGTATCGGCATCCCCTTCATAAAGGCCCAGGCGGTCAGCCGTCTTCTTCATATTTTCATACAGATCTTCAATGGAAATGCCATACTGGGCATTCGACGGATTGCTGAAAAGGAAATAGTCCAGATACCTTGCACGCATGACTTCCTGGAAGATATTTTCTTCCGGTACGCCATAGCGTCCAAATGTATTCGTTGCATCAATAATATCCTGTGGAGTCATATCCAATCTTCCTTTCGTTTTTGACTTCAATTGTTATCATTATACTTCACAGAGCCATTGATGCGCTACCTTGCGCAAATACGGCTGTCTTAACCGAAAAAAAACGCACATGGAATTCCATGTGCGTTTTTGCCGTAATCCAACGATTAACGCTTGGAGAACTGGCTTGCTTTTCTTGCTTTCTTGAGACCGTATTTCTTACGTTCTTTCATTCTCGGGTCACGGGTCAGAAGACCTGCGCTCTTCAGCAGTTTTCTGTAGTCAGCGTCTACGTCGAGCAGTGCGCGGCTGATGCCATGACGGATAGCACCTGCCTGGCCTGTACGTCCGCCGCCTTTAACGTTAGCAATAACGTCATATGCGGAGGTTGTGCCTGTCAGTTCAAGTGGCTGTTTAATGATCAGTTCGAGAGTTGCAAGATCGAAATAATCTTTCAGTTCACGACCGTTGATTGTAATGTTTCCCTGTCCCGGTACCAGACGGACTCTGGCAACGGATGTTTTTCTGCGGCCAGTGCCGTAGTATGTAGCTTCTGCCATTTCTTATATTTCCTTCCCTTCTGGTTAACGGATATTGAGCTTCAGTTCTTCAGGTTTCTGAGCTGCGTGCGGATGTTCTGCACCAGCATAAACATGAAGCTTACGATACATCTGAGCGCCAAGTTTGTTCTTCGGAAGCATGCCGCGAATAGCATGTTCAACAACCCAAGCTGGTTTTTCACGAAGAGCGTCCCCGGCTTTCTGGTATCTATCTCCGCCGATGTAACCGGTGTAGTGGAAGTATACCTTCTTCAGTTCTTTCTTGCCTGTCAGAACGACTTTATCTGCGTTGATGACGATAACGTTGTCGCCTGTATCAACATGCGGTGTGTAAGTAGGTTTATTTTTGCCTGTGAGGACTTTAGCTACACTAGCTGCCAGACGGCCAAGTGTCAGTCCTTCTGCATCAACAATATACCATTTACGGGTGATGTTTCCCGCATTGGCCATAAATGTGCTTTTCATTATAAATGATTCCTCCTGAATACTAAACAGAACCGCAAGATATTGTCTTTCCTCCGGGGCTAGTGGTTTCCGGACAAATCTCACAAGAGGTATTATACCTTTTACGGAGAGTTCATGTCAAGTAAAAATAAAGACTTTTTTCTTCATTTCCTTTAGATTTCATAGGAAATTCTTTTTATATTTTACTATACATTATATATCAAGGAAATGAACAAATCTTGGATGATAGATATGTGCTGTTCCTCAAATGATTTCAATCCGCCAATTAAGGCTACATCTTAAGATAAACTCATCCTCAACGTGTATATTTATTACTAAATGGCATATGTTTTTGCTATTGACGTATAGGTTGGTGTGTTGTATTCTAATATTCGTAAAGTGCAACGGATGAGAACATTAAATCATGTTTCCGATAAAGGCTCATCCAACATTTAATTACGAAACACAGGAAAGAAGGTGTCACGCTGCCGGATGCGGCTCGAAACTCCGTTTCCATGATTTGAGATGAAGTATGCCGCTTGTGCCGATAGCCGCAAGGCTTTCTGCGGTTCTGGGCAGAAGCGCCGGATTCATCAGGAGTGTATTCATTATTTTTTTATTTGGGGAGGTATTTCCTTTGATAACCTTTTTACTTGCGCTGGCCGCTTTAATCACAGGCTACTTTATCTACGGCCGCATCGTTGATCACTTCTTTGGTCCTGACGACCGTCAGACGCCTGCCACGATCCACAACGACGGCGTTGACTACATTCCGCTTCCTACATGGAAAGTTTTCCTGATCCAGCTGCTCAACATCGCTGGTCTGGGACCGATCTTCGGCGCTCTTGGCGGCGCTCTCTGGGGTCCATCCGTTTACTTATGGATTGTCCTCGGTACCATTTTCGCCGGCGGCGTACATGACTACCTCTCCGGCATGATGTCCATCCGTGAAGACGGACACAGTATTTCTGAAATCGTTGGCCACCAGATGGGCAGCACCATGCTGAACATCATGCGTGTCTTCTCTGTCATTCTTCTTATCCTCGTCGGCACCGTATTCATGACAGGCCCGGCAATGCTCCTGGCAAAACTGACCAGCTGGGAAGTTCTCCCTTGGCTCATCGTCGTTCTTGCCTACTACTTCCTGGCTACTATGCTCCCGATCGATAAGATCATTGCACGTTTCTATCCGATTTTCGGTATCTGCCTCATCATCATGGCTGTCGGCATCGCAGGCGGCATGCTCTTCGGCGTAGGCGGACACACAATGCCTGAAATGGTTTTCGCTAACCTGTATCCGGGAGAAAACCAGCTCCCAATCTGGCCGTTAATGTTCATCACCGTTGCTTGCGGCGCTATTTCCGGCTTCCATTCCACCCAGTCCCCTCTCATGGCCCGCTGCCTGAAAGATGAACGTCTCGGACGTCCAGTATTCTACGGCGCCATGGTTGCAGAAGGTGTCATCTGCCTGATCTGGGCAGCTGCAGGCGTTACATTCTTCGACGGCACAAGCGGCCTTCAGGCAGCTCTGAAAGCCGGCGGCCCTGGCGGTGCAGTTTATGATATCTGCGTCGGCTACATGGGTACCGGCATCGGCACAATCCTCGCTATGCTCGGCGTCGTTGCATGCCCGATCACCTCTGGTGATACTGCATTCCGCGCAGCTCGTCTGACCCTTGCTGACTGGTTCAAGATCGATCAGGTCGGCCTTGTAAAACGTCTTGCATTCGCAGTTCCGCTTCTCGGCATCGGTGCCGTTCTTTCTCAGATGAACTTCAACATTATCTGGCGTTACTTCTCCTGGACAAACCAGACACTCGCTATGATCGTTCTCTGGACCGGCGCAGTTTACCTCTATCGTCACTGTGAAGGCAAAGCATGGCTCATGGCATGCATTCCGGCAACATTCATGTCCGTTGTCACCTCCACTTACATCCTTCAGGCTAAGGAAGGCCTCGAACTGGCTACTTCCATCACTTACCCGACAGGCATCGTATTCGGTGCAGTCTGCCTGGCACTCTACCTGAAAGCGACTGTTTTCAAGAAGAACTCTTCTTCCAATGAAGAACTGGAAGCAGCTCCTGTTGAAAACAACTGATCCATAATAAAAACACTCCGCGAGGGAAGGCGCGGGGTGCTTTTTTATTGCTCTTCTATCTATTGCAAATTCATTAGTATCCCAAATCCTCATTGATCAGGATGACTTCCATTTCAATATTCCTCATCTTCTTATAGTAAATGGCAAGGACATTGCAGATTCTGTCAGGCGCACCGCAGTCATAGCAGCGGTCTCCTCCCTGAAGCGAGCATCCGCACTTGTATCCGTGGCGGAGAACATTTTTCGGCGCTGCCACGTTCCTTGCACGGTAAATGGCCTCTTCCAGAGTCGGCATGATTTTATTGACCCCCAGGACAAAGTACACTTTTTTATGCCCGAAGAGCGAGCCTGCCACTCTGTTTCCTGTGCCGTCCACGTTGACCATGACGCCAGTTTCCGATACACCGTTCACCGATGTCAGGAAAACGTCAGTCACCATGGCCTTTCTCGCCAAATCAAGAAAGGCTTCGTTGCTCTTTTCAAACCCGTCTCTTTCCCTGTTGATCTGGTGCACATCAAATATGGTGTTATGGCGGCTCAGTTTCTCATACATGCCATTGCCTGAAGTGTCAATGAATCCCCGAACCCCACCGTCTCTCCGTCAATCTTCCCGTCAAGATACTCTGCCGCTTCTCCTGCCGTTTCAAAGACGCTGCACTCGAAGCGGTTGCGCTTGAACGCTCTTCTCACTTTTTCAAGGTCCATAATGATTTCCCCTTTTACAATAAAAAAGGGAAGCCTGAACAAGGCTCCCCTGCAATTTATACTTCTTCAGAAGGCAGTACTGATTCAGGATGTCTTCTGTGATAATACTTCAGATAAAAGCGGACGAAATTCGCACCGATAAATTTAACAATGATAATGAGCACGATAACCACGCCCACGGGCAGTATAGAGATAGGAAGAAGTGCCGCCCCGGAAGCGATGGTGTTATTGATGACGGCGGAGCCTGCATACTGATACGCAGCAAAAATCGTTCTTTCGTCATCATTCATCATGCCTTCTTCAAAAAGGTTCTTTGTCATGAAAGCGCCGATATCGGAGCTGGTAAAACTGGATATGAAGGCAAGTCCGGCTACGCCAGGAATTCCCAAGAGGAAACGGAGGAATGGCTGGAAAAGCTTGCCGGCAGCCTTCAAGGCTCCTAAATGCTCGCATGTTTCAATCAATCCCTGCGCGAGCATGGTAACCGGCACCATTGTCAATGCAAAGGCAAAACCTTCCCTTGCACCAAATCCGCCTGTTCCCTGCATTGCAATCTTCGCACCATCGGCATGGCCAAACTGCCCCATCAGGTTCATCAGGTCGAATGCTTTCAGGAAATTATCCTGATGCGCTACAAGCCCTGAAAAGGAGATGGTCAGGAAAGCGAGGGACACCCATCCTTTCCATGTCACCTTGTATTCATTTTCCTTCTGCAGCGCTTCCTGTTTATTTTCTTTTGATTCACTCGTTGGCTGTTCCTCCTCAGTATCCCATTAAAACAAGCACGAGACGCGTCAGGAACATGACAATAACAGCGTCAATGATCGGCGTTGCAAACATGACCGGATAATAAAGAGCGCGCACTTTGCATACTAAAACGATTCTGGCAAAATGCCCGATCAGCGTTCCCATCGTAATGCATGCCGGAAACAGGATTGTTGCTTCTACCGCGGTCAGATTTCCGCTCATATACATGCCGGCAGCCGTAGCACAGCCTGCAGCTTTTGCGAAGAACGCCGCCAGAAGGACGACGGAAGCTTCACCCGGAAGTCCAAAAATTCCCATGACCGGGGCCAGCAATTTTCCAATCAGCGGCATAATCCCTGACAGGTTCAAGAAGGTAATCAGCGTATACGCCATGACCATTGCCGGAGCAATCAGTTCAACGGTAATGTAAAACCCTTTCTTGGCTCCCCTCATAAAATATTCCGGAAGTGACAAATCCTCTTCTTTTTTTACTTCTGCTTTTGCTGCTGCCATACTGCTATTCTCCTTTAAACTTCATTCATTTTTAAAATAACGGCGCCAAGAAGCTTTGCTCTTTCAAACAGGCTGTCCTTAAGCGCATATTCATCTCTTGTATGATTGATGCTGCCCTTGTCACCCATGGCGCAGACGGTCGGAACGCCGGCATACACAACGTAGCCCGAATCACTGCCGCCGCCTACAAGCTTTCCTTCTGATACCGGGATTCCATTTTCTTCTCCGGTCTTCTTTACAAATTCGAACAGCTTCCTGTTTTCTTCTGTCATTTTCATGGGAAGCATGCCCTCATGGTATAAAAGGAGTTCTGTCTTCGTTCCTTCTATATAGGTATGATTCAAGACCTTGAGAAGTTCTTCCTTGACGAATGGTGAAATATCCGGATCCTGGAAACGGATATCTCCTTCTACTTCACAGTAGTCCGGAATCGCGTTTGATACGGTGCCGCCTTTAATGGTACCGACATTGAACGTAATTCCCTTATCCCGGTCCGTCATATTCTGGATATCATCAATCTTCTTTGCCATTTCCCAAATGGCACTTCTGCCCTGGCGCGGATTATTTCCTGCGTGAGCCGCAATGCCATGCACAGCGGCCTTGAATACGACGCCGCCTTTTCTGCCAATGACAAGTGAATTATCTTCGTACCCTGTCTCGCAATTAAAGCAGGCTGCGCATCCCCTGGCTTCACGCTGCAGCATAACAGTCGCTTTCGATCCGTTATGGGCGATTTCTTCATCAGAAACAAGAATCACCTTTAATGGACGTCCGGAAAATCCAGCACTGTGAAGAGCCTTCAATGCAGAAAGCATAACAGCAACGCCGCCTTTCATATCCAGTGCGCCGGGTCCGGTAACACGACTGCCTTCTACGGTAAACGGCCTTCTGGCTGCCTCGCCGACAGGAAATACGGTATCCATATGCCCCAAAAGGAGGACGGGCGCACGGGAATCTCCAGGAATTTCAGCAATCAGTGCTTTTCCTTCCTCATCCCATCTGGTACTTGCGCCTGCTTCTTCCAGTTCTTTGAATACCCTTTTGGCGACAAGGTCTACGCCTTCCCGATAAGAGGCAGGACTGTCCTGATTGACGAGATCCTGCCAGAGATCCATCATCTGGGCTTTATGGTCATCTATATAAGCAAAAACATCCTCTTTCATATGATTCCCCCGATTCTTTTCGGATTAGAGCTCAGACAAAAGAGCCATCAGCAGTTTTGTTCTTTCAAAGAGAGATTCTTCCTCTGCCCATTCTCTTTCGGTATGGTTGAACTGTCCTCTGACGCCCAGTGCGCAAAGAGTCGGGATGCCGCAGGCAGTCAGGTGAGCGGAATCGCTGCCGCCGCCGACAGCAATTGCCTTTGCTTTCGGGAATCCATATTTTTCCGCAATGGCTTCCGCTCTTTCAAACAGTTTCTCAGAACTCTCCAGTCTTTCCATCGGCGGGAATACGACGAGCTTCTTGCAGCAGGTCGTTGTCGATTCGACGTACTGCTTCTTGGCAATCTTCTGGAAAGCTTTCTCAATGCGTTCCATTCCGGCTGTTGTCTTGAAGCGGACGTCAACCTTTACCCAGGCATGTTCCGGTACAGCATTGGCTACGGTGCCTCCGGCAATAACGCCGCAGTTGACCGTCGTGCCTTCCTGCCAGTCTGTTTCAGCCTGGATATCAAGGATCTTATGAGCCAGTTCTTCTACAGCACTTCTTCCGTCTTCCGGATTATTGCCTGCATGGGCGCCTACGCCGTCCACTTCGAAGAGGTACTGGGCAACGCCCTTTCTCTCGATAACAACGCTGTTGTCCACACAACCTGTTTCCAGATTGAATCCCATGACAGCGCCCTTTGCTTCTTTTTCATAATCAGCAGATGCTGTGGAATTTCCATGAGCGACTTCTTCATCGCCTGCCAGGATAATCTTGATGCGGTAGCGGTTATAACCGGCTTCCAGAAGGAAACGTACTGCATAAAGAAGGATCGTTACGCCGCCCTTCATATCAAGAACGCCCGGGCCTGTTACCTTTCCGTCTTTAATGGTAAACGGTCTTGCTGCCGCTGTCCCATCACCGAATACCGTGTCCATATGACCTGTCAGGACAATGAACGGCTTACTTGCATCACCGTATTCAGCAACAAGCATATTGCCTGCCTTTTCGTATTCATGGAACCAGACTTTGAATCCGCATTTTTTCAGGAAATCTTTTACATCTCGGCCTACACCGTCGACGCCTGCCTTGTTTCCTGATCCGCAGTCTCTGTCTACCAGAAGCTTCCAGGTATCCACCATAGCTTCACGATTCTGATCTACCTTATCAAATAACTGAACAACATCTTCCATACTTCCCAGCCTCCTTGTGCTTATCCGCTTAGCGGCCTAAACTTTTATTCAAATTGATATGGCAGTTGCCTGGGTATGTAACCCGCAGCCACTATATCTATGATTATATGTCATCCTACTCTTTTTAAAAAAGTGAAAATTGTAATAAGAGCCGACATTGTAGATAAATTTCATTTTATGATTTTTTTACATTCGCCCATGAAAAAAGCAGCCATAACGGCTGCGCTGATGTATTATTTCTTTGATCTTGGCTGACTCCGGGCTCTTGCAAGAAGCTGAGACCTGTTTTCCACATGAAAATGATGCATCAATTCCTCGACATGGTAGCGGACCGTGCGCGGACTGATGTCGAGCGTTTCTCCGATTTCCTTATACGTTTTCCCATCGCAAAGTTCGGAAAGAATCTGCTTCTGGCGGCGCGTCAGATCGACATCTGTCTTGAATCTTTCCATCGCAAGAAGCGTCCTGGCATATTCGTAATTGGCCCGGCCGGCAGTAATGGCAAATTTTTCATCTTTGCCGACAGCAAACCAGGGATTGGACGCATGAATATGCGTGATGAAAATATGCTCCCCGTCTCTTCTCATCAGCATGGTCACTCTCTGCACTTCACTGATGACCAGTTTGTACTCCTGAGGCACATAGACATGGCATTCGCAAAGAACAAGGCCCGCGTTTTCCCCAATCATCTGCGTGTCATAACGGTCGCCGTCCGCCTTCATCATCGGAATTTCCTTACGAGCCTGCTTCTTGATGTAGTAATCCCGTGCTTCTGCCTCTGTGCGGTTGAATCCGGGCGCCATATATCCGATCCAGCTGAATCCCTGCGGATCTGCCAGATCAAGCAGCTCTTTTATGGTGGCTGACTTGTCATACCATTTATGAATAAAGTTTTTTGCAACGTCCGCGGACTTCTCCCGAAAGTCTTTATTATCCATTGGTTACTCCCCACAATCCAATATGTAACATAACGTACATTTTTCATTAATTTGCTTTATTTCTCTCTATTGTATCGAATTTGCACCAATAAGAGCACTGTCATTTATGACAGTGAGGATAATTTTGACCCTTAATCTTTTTTATAAGCCATTATGCATTATAAAAAGCTCTGACCAGGATTTGACCGAATCAGAGCTTTTATACTTATTTCAGGCAAATGAGCCCTTTTTAATCTTTCGCGATTCTTTTTATGAATTCACTGACAGCCGCAAGCCCGTTTTTCAAGGTTTCCCTGTCTGCAGCGTAGCCGATTCTCATGGAATGCGGTTCTTCGAAGCAGTCGCCTGGTGTAACGAATGCGCCTGTTTCATGATACATATCACGGCAGAAGTCATAGGAGTCCATAGGAAGATCGTAGTAGACAAGAGAAGTCGTACCTGCCTTCGGACGTACGTAGGAAACATGCGGTTCACTCTTGACCCACGCATCAAGGACGGAAAGGTTTTCACGGATCAGAGTCCTGTTGCGTGAAAGGATCTCATCTTTGTGGCTGAGAGCCAGAGCGGCAATCGTTTCATCAATCATGCCGCAGCTGATCAGATCATAGTCCCTGTGGCTCCTGCATGCAGCAAGAACAGATGGATCCTTTGTAGCAATCCAGCCAAGGCGTACACCGGCAAGGGAGAATACTTTGGACATGGAGCTGACGGAAATGCCTTTTTCATAAAGATCCGCAGCAGAAGGAGACCAAACATCTTCCTGTGTGAGGTGGCGGTAAACTTCATCGACCATCAGGTGAGCGCCGCATTCCCTGGCGATTTCCACGATTTCCTTAAGAAGGGCTTCATCCATCAATGCACCGGTCGGGTTGTTAGGGTTATTGAGACAGATCATCTTGGTTCCCTTGACGGCAAGACGTCTGAGTTCATCAAGGTCAGGCAGGTAGTTCTTATCTTTTTCCAGATGCATGACTTTGACATCTGCGCCAAGCGATGCAGGAATGGAATACAGCTGCTGGTAGGTCGGCATGACGGAAATGACGCGGTCGCCCGGTTCCACGATTGAATAGAACAGATGGTGGTTTGCCCCGGCTGCGCCATGGCAGGTCACGATTTCATCTGTATTCACGGTCTTGTAAAGAGAAGCGATTCCTTTCAAAAGTTCCGGCTTGCTGTAGATATCCCCGTATGTCAGTCTTCTGGCACAGATATCATCCAGGAATTCCTTCTTGTCTGTATGAGTCAGTTCAAAAAGTTCATCCAGTGAAATGGAATCCACGCAGGTTTCCGCTATATTATATTTCGCACCGACTTCATACTCATTCATCCATTCTTCCACGGCAAATGGAGCAATTTTCATAACAATCCATCCTTTCATCAATGACCATCACTCAGAAAAAAAGGTGCTCCAAAATCTTCCTTGTAACGCCGAAGCGCCGTACCTACGGAAAATCTCGAAACACCTTTTTACGCCCCCATCCGGTGACAGGGACAGTGTGGATATACATTTATGGAATTAAGTTACCATATCCTGCATTTCTTTGCAAGTTCTTACATCATAAATCCTATTTCAGACGCTGCGGACCGGTTTTTGCTTCTCTTTTTGAAAGCCATTCGCTCCACTTCATACGGTATCCCGTCTTGTGGTTCTGCTGTACATACTCATAGAAAGCTTTGATCATTCTGGCTTTCTCTTTGTAGTATGGATTCTTCCACTGGTTTGTGCCGTTGCCTTCGTAATTGACGATATTTCCGCCAATGGCATGCTGTCGTTCAAGAATTGTTTCCATCGGAAGCTGCGGGTTCCGCATCATGTCATACATGGCCATGAAGGCAGTCGTCCTTCCCTTTCCTGCTTCGCAGTGGAAATGAAGCCAGCTGTCTTTGGGCAGGCGTCTGTAGAGCGCAATCATCTGATCAATCGTATCCGGATCGGGCCAGATATGATCCGTGGCTGGAATGCGGACATAGCGGATGCCTAATTCGCGCGTCAGTTCTTTTTCCGTCGAAGCCTCAGAAACGGTCAGCGGCTGAAGGCGGTCTTCGCGCACTCTTGCCCCTGGCGGGCTGATCAGGATTGTCTTCCCCGGAAGGAAAGCAAATGTCCGGTTTTCTTCTGCCAGAATCTGATCGAGGCTCTTCCCGACATTACCCCAGTTCCTCTTGCCATACCGGCTCACAGCCTCGCCATTGGCAAAGCCATGCGTTTCCTGCTTGAGATCTATATCATAGATCGGACCGTTCGTATGCTTCCTGATTTCCTTGATCAATCCGCGGAATCCATCGGCAGAAGGCTGAGCGCTTCCTGAAATATGAAGAGCTTCAAGTCCCTGATACATCTTTTCCCCGGCATGTTTCTTGACAAAAGGATCAGAAGTGCTGCGGAAATTCACTGGAAATTTCTCTCCTACCGGCGCATCGAGCCTCCAGACTTTTGCTTCATAGGGAGTTCTAGCTGCATTGGCGTAACGGATATTGGGATTCAGAATGACCTGTGGTGCTGCCAGAACCATTTCCTGCTCAGCCGTCACGACTTCATGCGGTGCTCCTGCCAGATCAGCGGCATCTGCTGCGCCCCATCCCATAGAAAGGCAAAGGGAAACTGCGGCTCCCAAGTAAAGTAAACGTTTTGCTGCCCGGTTCATATACATCCCCCATTCCTAATTCCTGACTCTTACCAATCAATGCGATATTCTTACTACCAGTATACACTTTCGCCGCGAGGAAATCAGCAGGATTCATTGATGAAGGCCACAGCAGATTCCCGTATTAAACGCTTCAGCCTGAAGTGTTACAATAAAGACAGCCCGACGGAGCCTTTATTCTTATGGCTCCCATGAAAGTTATTTCTGTCATTTTTTGTTCAGGAGGGATGCATCATGAAAAGCGGTATTTACACAGTCAGCCACGGCGCTCACATTTATTATGAAAGAGAAGGAAAAGGCCGCCCCATTGTTCTGATTCACGGCTGGGGATGCTCAGGCCGTTTCTACAAGAAAAATGTAGAAGGATTAAAAGACAGGTATGAAGTCATTACCATGGATATGAGGGGACATGGCCGGTCTTCCAAGATGCTTGACGGATACTCCATCGACCGCATGGCAAAGGACATCCATGAAGTCATTGAATACCTGGGACTGAAGGATGTCCTGCTCATGGGCTGGTCCATGGGCGGCCCGACCATGCTCTCCTACTGGAAGCAGTTCGGAAAAGACCGCGGCCATCTGGCTGGTCTTGGACTTATTGATATGACGCCATTCCCGTTCAGCCCGGGTGAATGGAATTCACACAGCCTCAGAAATTACAATACGGAAGGTTTCAACCAGTTTGCAAAATCTATCCAGACCGACCATGCTGCTTTTATCAAAGCATTCTCTCAGAATATTTTCCAGGGAGGAAAAATTCCGGAAGGATTTGACTGGATGAAGGATGAAATGATGAAACTTCCGGTTCCGATAGGAATTGCACTCTACTGTGATTACTGCTACAGCGATTACACTGACGTCCTTGGTACGATCACCGTTCCAACCATCGTTCTTTCCTCTAACAGCGGTATTTTCCCGCGGAGCATAGAACAGGGGACCTGGATTGCTTCCCAGGTTCCGCATGGGGAATTCGTTCCTTTCGAAAAAGGCAGACACCTCCTCTTCTGGATTGAATCCGAAAAATTCAACAAGGCAGTTTCCTCCTTCTTTGATAAAATCTAAACTTTCATAAGAAAAAGGATGCGAGATAATCATTCGTCTCACATCCTTTTTTGAATGCTTAAATGGCTGTTTACAACTCTTCCTTTTCCGGCCTTAAGAACAAAAGGATCAAAAGAACCGGCAGCCCCCATACGTAAGCAAAGGAATAACGGAAGGCATATCCCGCAGGCGTTGCGGCAAGAAGCGTCGCGGTATTCAGTAAAAGCGGAAGTGCTGCAAGGATGCACCAGCTCCTGCGATCCGCATAGAATGCAGCCGACAGAAGAATCGTCAGCCAGAAGGCAAAGCCGGCTCCCAGAAACTGGCTTCCTGCATACTGGAAATTGGCAAGGAATGATTTCAATCGGGAAGGCATGGGAAAATTTCCTACGGCCATCCTGTCATTGTCCGCCGGAAGCATATGTTTCGTATTCTCATCGGTCAGAGCCCAGCCAAATCTGGACTGCACATCATAAGCGCCTGGAATCAAGGACCAAAGGCCATAGGTCTGTGTCATCCAGCCCTCCAAATATAAGCGCGGATTTTTCAATCCCGTATCTGCCCATGCAAGGAGGAATTCTTTCTTATGGTCATTCAGCCAGCCGCGTCTGAAATCATCATTCCACTTGACGTAATCAACCGTATATGGCTGGTAATCATTTTTCCAGTTTTCTTCAGGAAGGAGATGGTCCATCAGAAGAACCGTGCTCTCACTCCGGCTGCCGTCAAGCGCAAGCACTCTTCCCATCTGCTGCAGAGGGATTCCCATGCTTTCCTGAAAAAGAGGCTCCTCATTCATTTCATGAAGAATCATGCGGCCGGGGACAATTGAAATGACCAGGCAGCAAAGAATGACGGCCAGAATCTTTTTCCATGACGGGTTATGGTACATGAGAAAGGCCGCCATAAGAACAGCGGCAGCGGCGCCATTGCTTCGAAGAAGCATCAGACCAAGCGCGGCGGCTGTCAGAAGAATATACCTGCCTCTCTCCCATTTCTCTTTTCTTTTCGTGATAAAAAGCCACATCCATACTAAAAGGGCGGCAGAAAAAAGCCCGTCCCTGACAGCTGCGATAGCATAATTTCCAGACATCGGAAAGAGAAGAAAGTATAGGTAAAGAATGTACCCTGCATTTTCATCCACGTGCTCCTTCACCCAGAAGGAAAATCTTGTAAGCACGGCTGAGATGACAGCAAGCTGCAGACAGGAAAGGATAAAGATGGATACTTCCCGCGTGCCGAATAGCTTCCTTGCTGCTTCCGCTCCATACCCGTAAATGAGGGAATAGAGCCACGGAAACTGGACGCCCGCATATTTCGGATTATCCATCATGAATACCGTATCATTCATCCCGGGTGCCGGGTAGAATGCGAGAAGGAAAATCAAATCATAAAGAAACATGGTGCCAGCAAGAACAGGGAACCATTTCCGCCCCAGGCTTTTATGCGGCAGTATCCTTACGCAAAGGAGAAGCTGCACGAGACTCTGCATCAATGCAAAGCCAATGAAAGCAAAGAGAACGAGGAACGGGATATCTGACAGCGCCAGCACCGGATCAAGAGCAGAGCGCAGCAGTTCCTGATCATCCATCCGGAAAATCTTAATCGTATACCAGATGGCAATCCCTAGCGGAATCCCGCCAAAGAGGCTGGCCCTTCCCAGTCTTCCATGAATTGTCAGATAAGGCATGGCCGCCTCCTTTCAAATAATCTGTTATACCTTCAGGTTAAAATGTAATCCGCCGTTTCTCTGATACAGGTCTTAATCTTTCCAGTGCGTATACCCATCACCGCTTCTGTCCCTCGGCTCGGGAAATACTGCTTTCTCATCATGAATGGTATTTCGCATTGGTTCCATCGGAATGGTTTCCGTGTCTGCCCTCCAGTGCATCCTGCTGTAGCGGCCTTCAGGAAGGAACGGCAGCAAGAGGAAAAGCGGCATGCAAAGCGGGAAGAAATATACATAACGGAAAACAAAGGCGGCCGGCGCAGCAATCATCAGCGTCCCCCAGAGAAGACAGGACGGAAGAAGCACAAGGAATCTCGTGTACTGTCGTCTTCTGAAAAGAAGAAGTCCTATGCAAAGAGTAATCCACAGGCAGGTGCCCGCTCCAAGATAGCGGCTGTGATCCCACAAGTACGTGCCCAGGTTTTCCTGCGTCTTCGGATCAAAGAATTTCAGGATGGTTGCTGTATGATAGGCATTATTATGCTGCGGCGCAAGGCCGTTCTTCAGATCATTTTCCGAAAAGGCCCATCCGAATCTCGACTGCGTCATTTCGTCAGGTGCGGGGAATGCCCAGTATCCGTATGTGGCAAAAAGCCATGCTTCTACATATGTTTCTTTATTTCTCTCTCCTAATGATTTCCAAGCTTTCCAGAATTCATCCGGGTGGTTATTGAAGTAATAAAAATCGAAATTACTGTTCCATTTGATCAGATCTGCCGTAAACGGATCGTACCAGGTCTTGATCTGTTCAGGCATCATCATACGGATCGTGTAGTTTTCCTCCGCTTTTGTCAAAGGCGCCCCCACTGCCACGGTCCTTGAATACTGCTGAAGCGGAATCCCCACTCTTTCCTGAAAGAGCTGCGGAAGATCCAGCGTCTCTTTAATCACTATAACCGGCGTAATGGAAATAACAATCATGACAAGAGATGTAAGAAGGACTTTCATTCGGACATGCTTGATCAGGATGATAATACTCAGCATCATGGGAATAAAGACGAAAATGCCATTATTCCGGAGCATCATCATCCCAATGCCGGCAAGCGCATAAAGATATTTGTTCGATTCCCACGCATTTTCCTTGTATCCGGATACAAAAGATGTCATAAGCGGAACCCAGAGGAGAATCACTGCGGAAAAAGGGACATCCTTCACGTTGGAAAACGACATATTGACAATCATAGGAAGGAATCCGTAATAAAGTGCCAGTCCCCAGGAAAGCCACATGCGGCCGGTCTTTCTGTATACCCAGGAAAGGGTATAAGAAATAGCGCAGGCAAAAAGAAACATCTGCACAACGGATATGAACGCAAGTCCGTAAGACGCACTTCCCGTCAGTTCTTTGGAAAGCTCCGTCGGCCCGTAAACGGCCATGCAGTAAATAAATGTATGCTGCCCGGCCGCCCAAATGCCTGCTCTCATGATATCCGTCGTATCATTCATTCCTGTTCCCGGATAAAACACGAGAAAGAAGGGCATCCATGCCAGAAAAAGAAATGCTGCAATCAGCGCAAAAGGCGCATCGAGAGGACTGCCTCCAGGTCCTTCCTTTTCCGGAATCGGAGGAATTTTCTCAAGCAGCCGGAGAAGCAGCGTAAGTACGATGAAAGTGGCAGCGCCTGCCGCCAGAACCATAGGTATATCTTCAACATGAAGCAGCCTTGCCCTGTTCCACGGATTGGAAAAAGGGTGCCAGCCGATTCTGTATGTGTAAAACTCACAAAAGCCCATGAGCAGCGCAATAAATCCAGTCAGTGCCGTCAGCCATGGTCTTCCCTGATGCGTCATGTCATCACCTCTTGCCTTTAAATGTAACCTATATTATACAAAATTTTATAAGGAGTGTCGAAAACAAAGGCGATCATCCATGGACGCTTTATGAAATCAGTCCATTCCTATGGTATAATAAATAAATAGAGAAATTTCGGTATTTGGAAATCGGATTTCTGAAAGGAGTATATGATGAATAGAGAAGAAAGAGTAAGAGCCGCTCTGGCTTCCAAAGATGTAGACCGTGTTCCGGTCGCTACCTGGATGCATCTTTCCCAGTTTGATCAGGACCCGATCTCTCTGGCAGAAGCAGAAGTTGAGCTGACAGAAAAATATGATTTCGATTACATCAAAATGATGCCTTTTGGATTGTACAGCACACAGGACTTTGGCAATCAGCTGACGATCTACTGTGATCCTTATGAAGAACCAATCGTTAAAAGATTCGCCATCCAGAGCCCTGCTGACTATGATGCATTAAGAGCGATTCCTGCCATTCAGGGTACATATGGCAAGCAGATTGAATTTGCAAGGGAACTGATCCGCCGCCGTACACCGGGCACCCCCTGCATCCAGACAATCTTCAGCCCATTCTCTACCTTGAAGAAAATGGCGGGCGACCGTCTGCTGAAAGATATGATTTCCTATCCTGAAGCCGTTCATCATGCACTGGCTGCCATCACTGCAACCACACTGGATTTTGTCAGCTACAATATCGATGCCGGTGTCGATGGCTTCTTCTTTGCCACACAGAATGCCGTCCGCACGATGATGTCACCTGACCAGTTTCAGGAATTCGGCGCATTCTATGACCTGCAGGTCATCAAATCCTATGCGAAGAAAACCTGGTTCAATGCTGTTCATATCCATGGCGAAGACATTTACTTCAATGAAGTCGCCTCATATCCGGTCAATGCCATCAACTGGCATGACCGCCACACCTGGCCGACACTGAAAGAAGCCAGAAATCTGACTGACAAATGCCTCATGGCAGGCATTAAATCTGCTCCTTACTTCGTAGACGGAGTTCTCCAGTATGACGATATCGTCCTCGATGGAACCCCGGAAGAAATCACTGCGCATGTCAAGGATGCCATCGAACAGGTGGATGGCAAAGGCCTGATCTTAGGGCCAGGCTGCGTCGTCAATCCGAAAGCTTCCGAAGAAAACCTCCGCGCTCTCCGCAAAGCAACTGAACTTTAATAAAAAAATAAATGAAGGGGCTGTGACAAAATGTGTAACCATTTCGCCACAGCCCCTTTTTCTATTAGAAAATTTCGGCTTATAGGACATTTCGTGTTGGTTTTAATGCCGATGAAACCCGTATTTATCGGGCTCCATCGGCATTTTAAGATTTTCAGTGATTCTTAAAG
>ENA-UOIZ01000532-UOIZ01000532.1-human-gut-metagenome-genome-assembly--contig:-P88-NODE-532-length-38257-cov-7.903408_pt1 | contig 38257 bp, 38 predicted proteins | sample MGYA00242336_ERZ723883 | MGnify/ENA metagenome assembly ERZ723883 | reverse complement strand
TTAGAGTCGTTAAGGTCGTCAGAGTTCTTGAAAAACCTTAAAACTCCGTTGGGGGCTGCCGAAACAGCCCGTAACACGGACGTCGGGGAAGAGGAGGTCGATAGCGTGTGTTGTGTGACGCATCGAATACTCCAGAGGGCGGTATATTGCATATTTTATATGTATTCTGTTATTATATAAGTTTAGATATTTGGAGAACCGCCCTCCTTTTTCCCCATGTCTTTCCCGAGAAAGTCCTTATGGTCGCGCGGCGGGATTATGCCTGCCCCATTTTGTTGAAATTCTGCGGCGATGCGTGCTGCGGAATCTCGATCTTGCCTATTGCGTTCTCGTAACGCTGGATGTTCTCCTGCAACGACAGCAGCAGCCGTTTGGCATGTTCGGGGGTGAGGATTATGCGGCTGCGCACTTTCGCCTTAGGTATTGCGGGCAGTATAGCCGCGAAATCGAGGATGAACTCCGACGTCGAGTGCGAGATGATCGCAAGATTGGAGTATATGCCCATTGCAGTTTCGGCATCGAGTTCGAGATCGATGCCCATCGGGTTGTTCTGATTGTTTTCCGCCATAAGTCAAAAGGTCCGTTTAATAAATTATTGCTAATATAGGCTCTTATTCGTCATCCTGAGCGCAGCGAAGGATCTGAAACAACAGATGTTTCGCTTTGCTCAACATGACGAATGATAAAATTTGCATCAATTATCATAAATTGCATAGTTATAGTAATTTATCTGCAATTCGGTGTAAATAGTATATAATTGCCTAATAATATTTGCAAATATAGTTGTCGGTTCCGATATTTTCCGCGGGACAATATCGAAAACATCAACAAATTATCAACCTTTTCGATAAGCCGAGACCAGAGCCGAACGAATTCGGGCTGTGCCGAGGCGGGAAAAGGAAGAAAGAATTTCAACCGTATAACGTGCCGGCTGTCCGTAATGTTGCGGATAGTGGCAAAAAATGTGCGGAAAAGACAGGTTCGGAATATTTTTTTCATACCTTTGTACGAATTTCCGCACGTTGCGCCGCAGGCGTTCGTGCGACATTGTACGAGGATATATATGTTATTGACAACCATAGAAATACTGCTCCGCGGAGTGGGAGTGGGACTGGCGGCGTCGATTACCGTAGGTCCGGTGGCGGTGTTGTGCATCCAGCGGACGTTGAGCAAGAGTCGCCGTTCGGGTATGGTGTCGGGCATCGGCGTGGCGTGTGCCGATACGCTCATGGCACTGATCGCATTTTTCTTTTATTCGATGTTGCAGGCTCAGATCGAGCAGTACAGCCAACTGCTGCGAGTGGTGGGCGGTGTGTTCGTCGTCGTAGTCGGAGTGGTGATATTTTTCCAGAATCCGGTGCCTCAGATCCGCCGCAACCGAGCGGGAAAGACGTCGTTGTGGCAGGATTTCGCTTCGATGTTCGGATTCACGATAGCCAATTTCGTGGTGGTCATACCTTATATTCTCGCATTCTTCGCCATGTTCAGCGTCGGCACCGTCGGCGAGAACAACGATGTGGCGTCGATAGTGTCGAGTGCGCTGATAATCGGCGGATTTTTCTGCGGAGCGCTGGTGTGGTGGTTCGTGCTTACGTCGCTGATAAGCCTTTTCCGCCGCCGGTTCCGTCCGCGCCACATGCTTACGATAAACCGAGTTGCCGGAATAGTCATAGGGCTGCTCGGCGTATATACGATTCTTTCGACATTTTACACCATAATGCCTAATGGAGTTCTGCACTGATAACAACAGCAAGAAGATAATCATCGCGATCGACGGATTTTCGTCGTGCGGCAAGAGTACGTTCGCCAAATCGATCGCTGCCCGTCTGGGTTATATTTTCATCGATACGGGCGCAATGTACCGAGCCGTAACGCTTTATGCGCAGGAACACGGCGCCATACGGTCGGGTATTGCCGACGAGGAGCGCATCGTGGCGCTGCTGCCCGAGATAGCGATTACGTTCCGGTTCAATCCGCAGCGCGGGGCGAGCGACATTTATGTGAACGGCGATCTGGTCGAGGGCAAGATCCGCACCATCGAGGTGAGCAACTGCGTAAGTGCGGTAAGTTCGATACGCGAGGTTCGCGAGAAACTCGTCGCGATGCAGCAGCAGATGGGCGAGCGCCGCGGAGTGGTCATGGACGGTCGCGACATCGGAACGGTCGTTTTCCCCGATGCCGAATTGAAAATCTACATGACGGCGGATCCGCGAGTGCGAGCCGAACGGCGGTACGAGGAGTTGCGTGCGAAGGGCGACGAGGTGTCGTTCGACGAGGTGCTGGACAATGTGATTTCGCGCGACAAGGCGGACATGAGCCGTGCGATTTCGCCGCTGCGCAAGGCGGACGATGCCGTGGTGCTGGACAACAGCCGCATGACGGTCGCCGAGCAGATGGAGTGGTTCGCGCGCGAGTTCGCGCGGGTGCAGGAGGGACTGAAAAATTAGGGAGAGAAAAGTCGTTAAGGTCATTAAGGACTTTATGTTGGTTGAGATAGACGATAAATCGGGTTTCTGTTTCGGGGTCGTGAGGGCGATTTCCGAGGCGGAACGCGCTCTGGCGGAGGGCGGCAAGGTATGTTCGCTCGGCGACATCGTACATAACCGCATGGAGGTGCAGCGGCTCGAACGTCTGGGGTTGCGGACGGTATCGCACGCCGAGATACGTTCGCTCGGAGGCGATTGCCGGCTGCTTATCCGCGCACACGGCGAGCCGCCTTCGACATACGCGCTGGCGAAAGAGTGCGGATTGGAGATTATCGACGCGACATGCCCGATGGTCGCCAAGTTGCAGGAGCGCGTCAAGTATGCTCACGACAGGGTGAAACACGGTAACGGACAGGTCGTGATTCTCGGCAAGCGGGGGCATGCCGAGGTGGTCGGGCTGACGGGGCAGGTCGAGGAGCCTACGACGGTTATCGAGAGTGCTGCCGATCTGGATGCGATAGATTTCACGCGACCTATCTATTTTCTGTCGCAGACGACGCAGAGTCCGCGGCTTTTCACGGATCTGTTCGAAGAGATGCGCCGCCGGCTGCCCGATCCCGATATGATATGCGCCGACTACACGATTTGCAACCGAGTGTCGTCGCGCGAAGCGCATCTGCGCGAGTTCGCCGCGCGTCACGATGTCGTGGTGTTCGTCTGCGGTCGCAAGTCGAGCAACGGCAAGGTGCTTTTCGGCATCTGTCGCGACACGAATGCCCGCAGTTACAATATCGAGGAGGCACGGGAGTTGCAGCCGGAGTGGTTCGCAGGCGTAAGCAGTGTGGGGGTGTGCGGAGCGACGTCTACTCCGGAGTGGCTTATGCGCGAAGTCGCCGATGCGATTGCAGCAATGGGGAAATAAAGAGTCCTTAAAGTCCTTAACGACCTTAAAGTCGTTAGGTCGTTAATCAAATAAGTGCTATGAAGAGATACCTTACCCGAAGTTTGAAATATTTTGCGGCATTGTGCGTTTTGTATGTGGCGTTCATGTACGCGATGCACGAAGCGGGGGCGACTATGCTGACGCTCGCCGATGACTGGGCGATACTCGTCGGTACGCCGCGTGGATGGATGATGATAGCGGCGGTGGTCGTCATGGCGGCGATATACCCTAAACTGTCGTTCATTACGCGCCGTGTCGAGGGCGACATGACGGAAAATCGCGAACAGATCGTCGCGGCATTCGATGTCGCGGGCTATACGCTCGTCGGCGAGGAGGACGGACGCATGGTGTTCCGTGCCGGTCGGATGCAGCGGCTGCTCTACCTCGGCGAGGACGAAGTGGCTGTGGAGCAGTACGGACAGTGGCTGGAAATCAAGGGCATTCGCCGCGCGGTGGTGCGGACGGCGATACGGCTCGACGGATATATACGTAATTATAATCGAAGAAAGAATGAATAGACGGTCATATATGAGAATCGCTGTGGCGGCGGCGGCATCGGCGACGATGTTCTTCGCCGGTGTGTTCGCGACGAAGAACGATTTCGGATTGGGACGCAACATGGAGATCATGGCGAATCTGATGCGCGAACTCGCGACGTACTACGTGGATGAGGTGTCGCCCGACGAGATGATGCGCAACGGAGCGCGCGGCATCACGTCGAAACTCGATCCTTATACCGAGTATCTGCCCGAATCGGAGATGTCGGATTTCGAAACTCTTACGACTGGCAAATACGGCGGTATCGGCGCGCTGATACGTCAGGACGGCGATTATGTGATCATCGCCGAACCATACAAAGGATCTCCCGCCGACCGTGCCGGATTGACGATAGGCGACAAGATCGTCGCTATCGACGGTGAGGATGCCAAGGGAATGACGACGGCGGATATAAGTTCGCGTCTTAAAGGTGAGCCGAATACGATCGTCAAAGTCGCTGTCGAGAAACTCGTCGGCGGCAATCGCGAGGAGGTCAGGATCCGTCGCGAACGCATCGTGATACCGAGTATTTCATATGCGGGTTATGTTGCAGACGGTGTGGGATATATCCGCCACGCCGACTTCACCGATACCTGCTACGACGATATGCGGGCTGCGATTCTCGGGTTGCAGGAGCAGGGCGATCTTCGCGCACTGATTCTCGACTACCGCAACAACGGCGGCGGCGTGATGCAGTCGGCAGTGAAGATTCTGTCGCTTTTCGTGCCTAAGGGAACCAAGGTTCTCGAAAACCGCGGTCGCAATGCCTCGTCCGTCGAGGAGTTCCGCACCGAGTATGAGCCTTTGCTGCCCGACACTCCGCTCGCGGTACTCGTGAACGGCAATACCGCTTCCGCCGCCGAGATCGTTTCGGGAGCCATACAGGATCTCGATCGCGGAGTGCTTATCGGTCAGCGCAGTTTCGGTAAGGGATTGGTGCAATCGACCCATCACGTCGGCTATAACAGTTATGTGAAGATGACTTCGGCGAAATACTATATTCCGTCGGGACGCTGCATTCAGGCGGTGCGCTACTCGTCCGACGGTCGCGCCGAGATAGTCGCCGACTCGCTGGTGAACGAATTCAGAACCGCCGGCGGCCGCAAGGTGTATGACGGCGGCGGAATCATGCCCGACATAAGGACGTCGACCGAATACGTAAGCAATTTCGCGGTTACGCTCTATCTGACGGGAATTATCGACGATTTCGGCGACGAGTATATGCGCAAGCATCACGCCGACAACGTCGACAGCCGTACTTTCTCGATTACGGATGCCGATTACGACGATTTCGTGCGTATGGTCGAGGGGCGCGATGTCGCCTATAAGTCGGATTCGCGCCGTGCATTGGAGCATCTGCGAGCATCGCTCGCCAAGGAGCGTTACGACGACCGCATGGGCGATGCATTGAAGGCTATCGACGAGAATCTGCACGACGACAAGATGAGTAACCTCCAAACCTACCGCGAGGAGATTATCGACGCCATAAACGCCAATATTCTGTTGCGCTTCGCATATTCGGTCGGCGTGATCGAAAATTCGTTGGGATCAGACGCCGATGTAGCCCGTGCGATAGGTATCCTGCAAGACGAGCCGGAATACCGCCGGATCCTCGCCGAGCAGGACACGGAGAGGAAGTAAAGATTTTAAGAAGAAAGCCATGCTCGAATCTGTTCGCAACAACATCCTCAAAAACGGACGGACGCTGGTACTGCTTATGGGAGTGGCACTGGTCGCCGTATCGCTGTTCATCACCAACCGTATGGCGCATTCGTTGCGCGAGAAGGAGAAACACGATGTGGAGTTGTGGGCGGCGGCTATGGAGCGTGTCAATCGCGATGCCATGGGCGACTACATGAGCGATCCGCTCGTAGATGCCATTGTCAATAACCGCAACAATATACCGTTCATCATCACCGACGAGAATCTGCGTGTCGTGTCGTACCACCTGATCCGCGAAAAGGATATTCAGGATCCCGAACGGCTGCACCGGCTGCTCGACCGCATGTCGAGCGACAATACGCCGATCGTGGTGCGTTTCTGGTGGACGAACGAACACAACCATATAATATTCTACGGGCGTTCGACGACGCTGATGCTGTTGTACGTCTTTCCGTATATTCAGATGTTCATCATCATAGTATTCGTCATGGTGCTGTTCATCGCGTTCCGGTCTACCAAACAGGATGAGCAGAACCGTGTGTGGATAGGTCTTGCCAAGGAGACGGCGCATCAGTTGGGAACTCCGACGTCGTCGTTGCTGGGATGGATCGAGTATCTGCGGTCGCAGTCGGTAGACCAGATGGCGGTCGAGGAGATGAACAAGGATCTGGCGCATTTGATGAAGATCGTAGACCGTTTCTCCAAAATCGGTTCCGATACGCCGCTCCAAATCGCCAATGTGAACGAGGTCGTCAGCGATTCGGTGATGTATTTCCGCAAACGCATTCCGCGCAATGTTACGCTCGACTATAACGGACTGGCGATAGATCCCGTACAGGCGAATCTCAATGCGGCTCTGTTCGAATGGGTGATAGAGAATCTGATGAAAAATTCGCTCGATGCTTTGCAGGGACACGGCTCGATAGTGGTGCATATCGGTTCGGACGAACAGTTCGTGTGGATCGATGTGAAGGATACGGGCAAAGGTATCGCAAAATCGAACTGGAAACGCATTTTTCAACCGGGGTTCACCACCAAAACTCGTGGCTGGGGATTGGGACTGTCGCTCTCGCGTCGCATAATAGAGGAGTATCACCACGGTAAAATCGCCGTCGTGGAGTCCGAAATCGGTCGCGGCACGACGATCCGCGTAACGCTCAAACGGGCTTTCGGCTAACGACCGGTGCGTACGAGAAAACGACATTAAGGACCTTAAAGTCCTTAAATACTTTAAAGAGAAAAGAATTATGGAGAACCTTCTTCCCCTGCTTTCCCCCGACTCGCTGTCGGCGGCGGATGTCTTCGGAGCGGCGAGCGAACTCGTGCTTCGGGACGGGGCGACGCATGCCGTCAATGCGGGTGCAGGCGATGCGGTGTTGCAGTTCGCGGCACTCACGGTAACTCTCCTATATATATATACTGTCGTCCGCTACTCCGATGTCGTGCGTGCCATATTGTTCTCGGCGGTCGGAAGCGTACCGTCCAAACGCGGTCGTCAGCGGCATTTCAATTTCGCCGTTCAACGCAACGTGGAAATCGTCGTCGCCGTCTCAGGCGTCATCGCCGCGGCTGTCGTTGCGGTACGACTGTTGGAGGCGCAGACGGCGGCAGCGAATCTCCATACGAGCGTATTGACAATGGCAGGTACGGTGGTCGCCGGATTGGTGGCGCTTGCGGCATTCGAATATTCGGCGGTACGTGCTGTGGGTTTCGTAAGCGGACGCAGCGATGTATGTACGCAGATTCTCCAACTTAAATTACGTCATCTTTCAGCCGCTGTCGCAGTCGTGCTGCCGGTCGGGATACTGTTCCTTTTTGCGACTCCGAACATGGCCCGTGCGTGTTTTTATGTCATGGCGGTGCAATGTTCGATTTCGGCAATACTCTTTGCCAAAGAGTCTTTCTCGCTCTTTATTTCTCAAAGAGTTTCGATTTTATATTGGATTTTGTATCTTTGCACCCTGGAAATATTCCCCGTGTCGCTTCTGCTTGCTCCGTTGATGCGCGAAGGGTCGGGGTTCTGATGAGAAAATTATGGGTGTGAAAGTCAGTAAAATATTAGTATCGCAGCCCCGTCCGGCGATTATCGAGAAGTCGCCGTTCTACGAATTGGCGGAAAGATATAAGGTGCAGGTGGACTACCTGCCGCTTATCAAGGTTATAGGCGTGTCGCCTAAGGAGTTTCGCAGTCAGCGAGTGGATATTCTTTCGCATACGGCGGTGATATTCACTTCGCGTACTACGATCGACAGTTTCTTCCGGATCTGCGAGGATGCGCGGATTACCGTACCAGAAACGATGAAGTATATCTGCTCCACGGAGGCTATCGCGCTGTATCTTCAAAAGTACATCGTCTATCGCAAACGCAAGATCTCTTTTGCCGACGGTTCGTTTACCGGACTGATCGAACAGATCGTGAAGCAGAAGGACGAGAAGATCCTGCTGACACTCAGCGAACCGCACAAACCGGAAGTGCCTGAAACGCTTACGCGCCTTCACATAAACTATACTCCGGTGATTCTCGCACGCACCGTTGCGAGCGACATTACGCCGGAGGAGTTGAAGAGTTACGATATGCTGCTGCTCTACTCGCCGTGGGACGTCAAGGCTATCTGCGAGAAGATGCCGGTAGACGAACTCCCTACCATCGCCACTTTCGGCGAAGGTACGTTGCGTCTGGCTATCGACAGCAATATCGCGGTCAAGGCTTGTGCGCCGACAGTCGAGGCTCCGTCGCTCGCCAAGGCGGTCGATCTCTATATCTCGCAGGTTCGCAAGGGCAAGGAGGTCGCCGACGTGGAACTCGCATGTATGGCGACTGCCGAGAAGGAGGAGTTCATCCGTTCACAGCAGAGCCGCATAGCCAAGAAGGGTCGTCCGAAAAAATAGGCGTCGTTCGCCCGCACGAATGCGGGCGAATATGCTCCCGATAATTCGTTTTGACGTATGATGACACAGACAGACTGCAAGTTGCCGAAAGATGAGCGGTTGCGCTCGTTCGGTGCCATACGCCGTCTGTTCCGCGACGGTCGCGGCGGATTCATCTATCCGTTCCGTTATGTCGTCTATGCGGAACCCGATCCCGAAATGTCGGCGAGCGTACTTTTCTCTACTCCCAAGAAATTTCACAAACGTGCCAACAAGCGCAACCTGTTGCGTCGGCGTATGCGCGAAGCATACCGGCACAACAAGTCCTTGCTCGCAGAGTCGGGCAAGACCGGTACGGTCGAGATAGCGCTCATCTACTCCACCAAGGAGGTTCACGGATACAAAACAATCGAAAATGCGCTCCGGCGAGTTCTTAAAAACATTGCCGAGGGCTTGTAGACGCATTGCCGCGATGCCGCTTATCGCCATCGTGCGTTTCTATCAGGTGTGCATATCGCCGCTTACGCCGCCGTCGTGTCGCTATACGCCGACGTGTTCGCAATACGCGCTCGAAGCCTTGCGCCGCTACGGTGCGTTCAAGGGCGGGTGGCTCGCATTCAGGCGTCTGTGCCGCTGTCATCCGTGGGGCGGCAGCGGATACGATCCTGTGCCGTAGGAGGGTTATATCGTGTCAGTTTTTAGTGTCCTTAAAGTCCTTAGGGTCTCGGCTGCGAAAATTCGCCGCTTATAAGGTCGTGCAGGGTGGCTTTGCGTGTGGTTTAAAGCCCTTAGAGTCCTTAATGACTTTAAAGTCTTTAATGTCGCTAAATACGTTATATCACCGACTGGCAAATGCCCCCACCCCAAAAAAACGTCCGGCAACCCTTTCGGGTGCCGGACGCATATCGTGAACTGCTGTTCGATTACTTTATCGCTTCGAGATTTACGTCGTTCTTAGCCTTTGCTGCCAGAGTGGAATCCTTGGCGATAGCACTCTTCAACTGGCTCTTAGCCTCGTTGAGGTTGCCCTCTTTCGCTGCGATAACGGCGCGCAGGTAGTCTGCCTTAGCCGAGTTGTCGCTTGCGATGCTCTTCTTCGCTGCTGCGAGGTTGCCGTCCTGAACCTGTGCGATCGCCGCGTTGTAGCCCGAAAGACCCTTCGATGCTGCTGCGTATTCACCCTTGGCTGCTGCTACGAGAGCCTTAGTCTGAGCGTCGCCGCCCTTTGCATACTGCTCAGCCTTTGCAGTTTCGCCCTTTGCGAGGTAAACGAGAGCGTAGTTGTTGCTGAGTTCAGCCGACTTGTCGCCTGCCTTTGCTGCCTTGTCGAGTGCAGCCAAAGCCGCGTCATAGTTGCCGGCCTGAGCGTAAACCACTGCGAGATTGTTGTATGCGCGAGCGTCATTATAGGTCTTTGCCGCATACTCCAATGCAGTCTGTGCAACCTCCGAATTTACGGCTGCGATGTGGAGCAACTCTTCGAGATCGAGTTCTGCGATCTTGCCGCCGTTGATGAGAGCGACCATTTCGGCGTCGGTCTTGCCGGTGATGTCAGCCGAGTTTACGACCTGTGCGCGACGGAGTTGAGGGAGAATCTCGGTTTTGAGAGTCTTGAATACCGAAGACATGTTCTTGATCTCCTTCTCGCGCTCTGCCGACGACGAGTACATCTTCAACACTTGGAGAATGAGATCTTTATCCTCGATGTTCGATGCTGCGACAGCCTCTTGGAAACCTTCCCAGTCCTCGCCGTAAGCGGCAGCGTCGATGTTCAGACCCGAATCTTTGAGCAGTTTCTCGACTGCTTTGAGACCCGACTTGCTACGCTTTGCCGAGAGTTTGTCGTTGAAGTTCTCAGGACCGTCCGGCGAAGCGTAACCGTTTACGTATACCGACTGCGAAGCGCGGTCGTTTGCGTTGTTGGCATCTACGCTCTCTTTGAGTGCATCGAACTGCTCGCCCTTGACAGCCTTGCGAGTAACGTTGGACGAGTTGATTTTGTAGAGGATATCCGCCTTGACAACGTGAGTGGTAACGTTCTTGTAGTTGTTGGCCTCAACCTGCATAGCCTCGGCGAAATCGAGATCCTTCTGCAAGGTATTCAGACCTTTGGCGATGGTTTTTCCGAACTCCTTCTTGATGGCGATCGCTGCGTCGCCGCCCTTTGCGAGGATGGCAGCCTGCTCCTTTGTAGGAAGCGCGCCGGTGTTGGCATTCACGAGGGTGAACTCCTTGCACTTGCCGCTCTTGCACTTAACCTCGACGAGCAGTTGAAGTTCGCACATCTGCATTGCCGGCTGGTAAGCGAACTCTACGCGACGGTTGATCGACATCTTTTCGCCATTGGCAACCACCAGACCGTTGGACTGTACCTTCTCGCCCTGCAACAGAACGGTTTCGCCTGCTACCATTCCGCCCTCGAACGAGATAACCGGAGTAACTTTCAGCGAAGCCTTCTTGTCGAAATATTTCGCAGGAACTTCCGCCTTGATATCCACGGCGATCTTGCCGTTGTTCAGCGTCAATACTTCCGGCGTAGCCGAAACTTTGATTGCCGATGGATCTTTCGCCATCTTCTTGAAGCAATCGCAGCCCGTCAGCACCAAAGCGGCTGCTGCGAGCAGAGTTGTCATCTTAAATAAGTTTTTCATAACTCGGATTTTATAAATGTATGTAGTTAATTCTGTGTTTATTATCTGTTTATTAACCGTTCCGGATTCCGTTTCCGTCCGATTTGCGCAACGAGCGACCTTTTTGCCGCATCGGTGCGTTTCCTAAAAGTACTTTATTAGACAAAGGTATAATATTTTTTTCGGAATCGCAAAAATATTAATGACCTTAAAATCCTTAAAGACTATTACGGACATTATTTCATCCTACAAAAACGGGGCAAACCGAAAAGTCTGCCCCGTCGTTATCGCTGTTTTTGTAAGATTAGCGGTCGTTGCGCGGTTTGCGGTCGCGACGCTCGCCGCGATCATTGCGGTCGCCGCGACGGTCGCTGCGTCCCTCGCGCGGTTTGCGCTCAGGTTCCACCCAACCTTCCGGCTTAGGCAGCAATGCCTTGTGCGAGAGTTTGAGTTTGCCCGTCTTGGCATCCAAGCCGATGAGTTTTACCTCGATGATATCGCCCTCTTTCAATCCGGTTTCCTCCATGGTTTCGAAACGCTTGTAGTCGATCTCCGAGATGTGAAGCAATGCCTCCTTGCCTGGCATTATCTCGACGAAAGCGCCGAAAGCGACGATCGATTTGATCGGACCCGAATATGTCTCGCCGACCTCCGGAACTGCGACGATAGCCTTGATGCGCGCCATTGCGCCGTCGATCGACTCCTTGTTCTCGCCGAATACGTCCACCAATCCGTCTTCGTCGTTCTCGGTGATGGTAATCGTCGTGCCGGTGAGTTTCTGAATCTCCTGAATGACCTTTCCGCCTGGACCGATAACCGCTCCGATGAAGTCTTTCGGAATAGAGATCTGTTCGATGCGCGGAACGAACGGTTTGTAGTCTTCACGCGGCTCGGCGATGCAGTCGGTCAGTTTGCCGAGAATGTGCATACGGCCTACGCGTGCCTGCTCCAAAGCCTTCGCCAAGACCTCGTAGGAGAGTCCGTCCACCTTGATATCCATTTGGGTGGCGGTGATACCGTCTTTCGTACCTGTAACCTTGAAGTCCATGTCGCCGAGGTGATCTTCGTCGCCGAGGATGTCGGACAACACTGCCCAACGACCGGTCGCGCTGTCGGAGATAAGACCCATTGCGATACCCGAAACAGGCTTCTTGATCTTCACGCCGGCGTCCATCAGAGCGAGCGTACCTGCGCAGACGGTTGCCATCGAAGACGAACCGTTGGATTCGAGAATATCCGAAACGACGCGAACGGCATACGGATTCTCTTCGCCCAGCGGAATCATCGGCTTCAGGGCGCGCCATGCAAGGTGGCCGTGTCCGATCTCGCGGCGGCTGAGTCCGCGTGCGGCTTTTGCCTCGCCCGTCGAGAAAGGCGGGAAGTTATAGTGGAGTACGAACTGCTCCGAACCCTGACGGAGAACCTCGTCGTACATCTTTTCGTCGAGTTTGGTGCCGAGCGTAACGGTCGTGAGCGACTGGGTTTCACCGCGGGTAAAGATCGCCGAACCGTGAGCGCAAGGGAGATAGCCTACCTCGCACCAGATCGGACGGATCTCGTCGGTGCGGCGTCCGTCCAGACGCTTGCCCTCGTCGAGGATCATGTTGCGCATCGCCTTCTTCTGGACGTCGTCGTGGAAATACTTGTGGATGAGCGGAGCCTTCTCGACCAACTCTTCCTCGGTGAAGCGGGCTGCGAATTCGGCTTCCAGAGCGTCGAACGCTTCACTGCGCTCGTGTTTCATCGTTCCGCTCGTTGCGATCGCGTATGCCTTGTCGTAGAGTTCCGTGATGATCTGCTGACGCAACTCCTCGTCGTTGGTTTCGTGGCAGTAGGTGCGCTTAACGTCCTTGCCCAACTCTTTCGAGAGTTCGATCTGTACGGCGCACTGCTCCTTGATGGCCTCGTGAGCGAACTTGATGGCTCCGAGCATGACATCTTCCGAAACCTCTTTCATCTCACCCTCGACCATCAGGATGTTGTCGATAGTACCGCCGACCATGATGTCGAGATCGACATCCTTCATCTGCGAGAACGTAGGGTTGATGACGTATTCTCCGTCGATGCGTGCGACGCGTACCTCCGAGATCGGACCGCCGAACGGAATGTCCGATACGGCGAGGGCTGCCGAAGCGGCAAGACCTGCGAGGGCGTCAGCCTGAATATCCTTGTCAGCCGAGATGAGGTTCACGGTAACATAAACTTCGGCGTGATAATCCGCCGGGAACAGCGGGCGTAGCGCACGGTCGATAAGACGCGCGACGAGGATCTCGTTGTCGCTCGCCTTGCCTTCGCGTTTCATGAATCCGCCCGGAATGCGACCGGCAGCGGCGAACTTCTCCTTGTATTCTACCTGCAAAGGCATGAAATCGGTACCTTCCTTGGCATCTTTTGCGGCTACCACCGTTGCGAGCAGCATCGTGTCGCCCTGCTTGACTACCACCGAACCGTCAGCCTGCTTTGCAAGTTTGCCGGTTTCGATCATGATCTCGCGTCCGCCTGACAGCGGGATAAACTTTTGTACGGCATCGTACAATTTCTTCTCTTCCATAATTTTTTCGTCCAAAATGTATTGTGTTTTCTTCCAAATTCCGTTTGCGGGATAAAGTCTTTAAGGGTGTCAAAGACTCTTTCTCCGAGAAAAAATGAAGGCAACGCGCATCGTTGCGGCTGCCTTCATTTCCGACCTCTTACTTACGGAGGTTGAGCGTCTTGACGATCGCGCGGTAACGCTCGATGTCGATCTCCTTCAAGTACTCCAACAACTGACGGCGCTTACCTACGAGGCGCAGCAGCGAACGCTGCGTACCGAAGTCGTGACGGTTGTTTTTGAGGTGCTCAGTAAGGTGGCTGATACGGTACGAGAACAGGGCGATCTGGCTCTCAGGCGAACCGGTATCCTTGTTGGACTTGCCGTACTGACCGAAAAGTTCTTGCTTTTTTTCTGCTGTTAAATAAGCCATAACTTGTGAATTTTTTTAATGTTTTATACTTCATCCGCATCCCCCTTACCGTGGATAACGTTAAAGCGGTGCAAATATATGTATTATAAACCGAAAAACCAAATTTTTCGGGCGGGGAGGAAAGTCTTATTTAAACCCGCGTCCGCGGGCTTTTTCCTCCTTCGCACCTCGGCAGTCCGAGTAAACTCGACTGCTCTCGGTTTGTCGTCGGTTAAGGCCCTTAAAGTCCTTAGGGTCCTTAAAGACTTTTTGCCATCTTTACGACTCCGTCGTTCGGATGGGCTGCGTCTCGGGAAAGCCCAAATAAATTTGGCTTTCCTCTCGGCTTGCACTATCTTTGCCATATGAAACACCTTTTCCGATACCTGCTGCCGCTGATTGCCGCGATTGCCGGCGGCTGTTCGCAATCTGTACGATACGTTACGCTCGACGGTGCGATGCTCGGCACGACATTCCATGTCGTCGCCCGTACCGACGCTCCGACCGACCGCCTTTATGCAGGCATGATGCGGATCGACGCCGAAGTGAAATCGTCGATGTCGATTTTCGATGCGGAATCGCTGCTCAGCCGCGTCAATGCCGGTCTGACGGATTCGCTCGACGGACACATCATGCGCAACATCGCCGTTGCGGGCGAGATTAACCGTATCAGCGGCGGCGCATACGACATCACGGTGAAGCCGCTCACCGAGGCATACGGTTTTGCGGCGAAGGGAAAAATAGAATATCTGAACATCGACTCTCTGATGCGGTTCGTCGGCTTCGACAAGTTTCGTGTCGAGGGTGGCAGAATCGTGAAAGACGACCCTCGCGTGCAACTCGATCTCAACTCGATCGCCAAGGGCTATACTGTCGATCTCGTGGCTGAATTTCTCGAAGGCGAGGGGTGTACCGACTATATCGTCGAGATCGGCGGCGAGATACGAGCGAAAGGAGTCAATGCCAAGGGCAACGCGTGGCGCGTTGCGATCGATTCGCCGTTCGACGGCAACGATTCGCCGGGCGAATTCCGACAGACTGTGGTGGAGGTAAACGATTCTGCTATGGCGACTTCGGGCAACTACCGCCGTTTCTATACCGACGGCGAAGGACGTAAGATAACACATACGATAGATCCTCATACGGGACGCAGCGTCAGTTCGCGTCTGCTCTCGGCGACTGTCATCGCCGGCGACTGTATGACGGCGGACGCGCTGGGAACGATGTTCATGGCGCTGGGTGACGAACGGGCTGTCGCGACGGCTCGCGAAATGCGCGACAGTGTGAAAGTCTATTTCATTCTCGCTCCCGAGTCGGAGGGCGCGGCTGCGGGGGATTTCGAGATATTTTCGACCCTTGATGAAGATTGACAAAAACGACAAATCGGATATTTTATGAAACGTGCGCTAATCCTTTACAACGTTCGGGCGGGACATGCCAGAATCGGCAAGCGGCTCGATGCCATCGAAAATGTGTTTCTCGACGGCGGTTATGCTCCGCAACCGAAACTTATCGAGTTCGGCAAGAATCCGTTCGATGATACGGATGCCGCGACACTCGACATGGTCGTGGTCTGCGGCGGCGACGGAACGCTGAACTATGTGGTCAATGCGATGAAGGAGCGAGGTTTGGACATACCGATAGGCATCATCCCTGCCGGCACTGCTAACGATTTCGCGGGTGCTATCGGCATGAAGAAGGATTTCGTGAACGCTGCCCGTCAGATCGTCGGCGGCGAGGTCGAACCGATCGACTGCGGATGCGTGAACGGGTTGTATTTCGTCAATGTTTTCAGTTTCGGTCTATTTACGACGACCTCTCAGCATACGCCCGATGCGATAAAACACAAGATAGGCAAGGCCGCATACCTTATCGAGGGTCAGAAAGAGTTGCACCATCGCGAGTTCATACCGCTGCATGTGCGTTACGACGGCGGCGAACTGGATATACGCAGCCTTATCACGCTCGTTTTCAACGGCGAAACGGCGGGACGATTCCGCTTGGCGCGAAATGCGTCGGTGCGCGACGGACTGTTCGATCTGCTGATGCTCGACAAGTGCGGGACATTGGCAACCATGTGGGCGATGATACTTTATCTTATAAACGGCAAACCCAATTTCGCTGTGCGCCATATCCGTTCGGCGCATATCGAGATGTCGTCGCCGCTCTCTCCGCTGACGGATATGGACGGTCAGCACGGGGCGGATTTTCCGCTGGTAATCGACTGTATTCGCGGCGGAATCAAGGTCGTCTGCCCGAGGAAGTAAAGCCGGTCGCCGTATGGAGGATGGATCGCTCATCCCCGCCCGCAACGAATCCTCGATAGAAAACGGTCTTAAAAACATTAAGGTAATCAAGGACTTAAACCAAACAAGGTATGGACTCAATTCGTCTCGACAAATATCTGTGGGCGGTGCGCGTATTCAAGACGCGCAGCGATGCCGCCGAAGCGATTCGCAACAACCGCGTCAGTGTGAACGGCTCCTACGCCAAACCTTCGCGCGAAGTCAGGACCGGCGACGAAATATTGGTGCGGCGCACGATGATCACCTTCCGTTACCGCGTCCTCGAACCGATCTCCAACCGCCAACCCGCGAAAAACGTCGCGCAGTACTGCGCCGACATTACTCCGCAAAGCGAACTCGACAAACTGAACGTTCCGCACGAAACGATATTCGTGTTCCGCGAACGCGGCACCGGACGTCCGACGAAGAAAGAGCGGCGCGACATCGATTCTATGATGAATGAAATGTCGTTCGCCGACGAGGACTTCTTCGACGAAGAGGAATAGCGGTGCGTCTCCGCACCCCCAAGAACCCTAAATCACCCGCACATGACATTCCTGCCCGACCTTAAAGACCCTAACGACTTTAAGGACCTTAAACCGGCGGCACGTGAGACCCTTCCCCGCAAGTGAGCCAGCCAATATTAAGTTTAGGTTAAATTCCCCGACCTGCCGATGCAGGCGGGGAATTTGCATCTATCTTTGCGGCACAACAGACCTGAAACCCGTCCTTAACGGCTTTAAGGTCATTACGGAAAAGATTATGAGCGAAATTTACATTGCGGTAGTGGCGATTCTTGCGGTTCTTGCAGTTTCGGGACTCTATGTCGGCGTAACCAACGACGCCGTGAACTTCCTCAATTCGGCGATAGGCAGCAAAGCGGCTTCGCTGCGCACCATTCTCGCCGTCGCATCGGTCGGAATAATCATCGGTGCGATAACGTCGAGCGGCATGATGGAGGTCGCCCGCAACGGCATGTTCGATCCGTCGCGATTCACCTTCGCCGAGATAATGATGCTCTACGTCGGCGTGATGTTCGCCAACGTGATTCTGCTCGACCTCTACAATTCGCTCGGTCTGCCGACATCGACCACAGTATCGCTGATATTCTGTCTGTTGGGTTCGGCTGTTGCGGTCGCGACGTTCAAAATCGCAACGGACGACGCGCTGACGCTCGACATGCTCGGCGAATACATAAACTCCTCACGGGCGATGGGTATCATCTCGGCGATTTTGCTGTCGGTGCTGATTGCGTTCACCTGCGGAACCGTGGTGATGTATATCTCACGACTGATATTCTCGTTCCGCTACATCCCGATGCTGCGCCGCTTCGGTGCCGTTTGGTGCGGAGCGTCGCTCACTACGATCGTCTATTTCGCACTGTTCAAGGGTCTGCGCAGCGCACTTGCCGGCAGCGCATTCATCGAGTGGGTCGATGATTCGTTGTGGCTCGCACTGCTCGGCTGCTGGGCAGGCTGCTCGCTGCTGCTCTTCTTCCTGCAACTTTTTCGCATTAACATACTGCGAATCACGATTCTCGCCGGCACCTTCGCTCTGGCTCTCGCATTCGCCGGCAACGACCTCGTGAACTTCATCGGCGTTCCCGTCGCGGCATTCGACTCCTATTCGATAGCACGTGCGGCAGGCAGTGCCTCGATAACGATGGACGCACTCAACGAACCCGCTCCGGCGAACGTCCTGTTCGTGCTGGCGGCGGGGGCGATCATGGTGCTGACGCTGTGGACGTCGCGCAAGGCGATGCACGTTACCGAAACCGAAATCTCGCTCTCGGCTCAGAACGACGACGCTCCGGAGCAGTACTCGTCGTCGCTGTTTTCGCGAACGGTGGTGCGGGCGACGCTCAACATCGTCAATTTCTTCGACAAGGTGTCTTCTCCGAAGGTCAAAAAGTTCGTCGCATCGCGGTTCGAATGGGCGGATATCGAACATACGGGCGCGCCATACGACATGATCCGCGCAACGGTGAATCTGACCACGTCATCGCTGCTCATCGCACTCGCCACATCGCTTAAACTGCCTCTCTCGACCACCTACGTATGCTTCATGGTCGCAATGGGATCTTCGCTCGCCGACCGTGCATGGGGTCGCGAGAGCGCCGTGTACCGCATCACCGGCGTAATGACCGTAATTACCGGCTGGTTCGTTACGGCGATAGGCGGATTTCTGATCGCCCTGACGATCGGACTCATTCTGATGTGGGGCGGAATGGCTGCATTCGGCGTCATCACGGTACTGTGCCTCTACATGCTCGTGCGCAGCAACTTCCGCAAACCTAAGGAGAAAAGCGAAAAGCCCGAATTGCCGACGCGCGAGAATCTGGCTGAGAGCGTCGTGGAGAATGTCGGGGCGACGATCAAAAATTCGACCCGCATCTACAACCGTACTCTCGTCGCTCTGATGAAGGAGGACCGCAAGTCGCTCAAAGAGGCTATGCAGGAGGCGGAGCAGATGTATGAATACAACAACAAACTCAAATATTCCGTCGCGGCGACTCTCAAAGGCACCTATGGCGCCGATCTCAACGTGTCGCTATACTATGTGCAGATGTCCGACTATCTGAACGAAATGTCGAAGGCTCTGGTCTATATCACCAAGCCCGCATTCGAACATATCGACAACAACCACGAGGGGTTGAGCCGCGTGCAGACCGAGGATCTGATGTCGATAAACGGCGACGTGGACATAATCTACTCGCGCATAATATATATGATCGTCAATTCCGACTTCACCGACATCGACAGTGTTCTGGACATGCGCGACGAACTGTTCGACCGCATCGCCGATGCGACCAAGGACGAACTCGCCCGAATCACGTCGGGCGAATCCAACTCGAAATCGGGAATGCTCTATCTGAACATACTGTCCGAAACTAAAACTATGGTTTTGCAGTCGCGCAACCTGCTCAAATCGCAGCGTCTGTTCATGTCGCAGGAGGGTCGTCTGACCCACTGGGCAAGACGGCGTGAGTAGCCGCTCGCAGGGGCTTTATCGTCAGGGTTCTTAGGATCGTTCGGGCGGTTTATCCGCCCGCGCTCTTTGTAGCCGCCACCATTCGGATGGCGGTTGACCCTAAGGACTCTAAGGACTTTAACGACCTTAAAGACTTTAACGACGTATCTCGGCAATGCTCAAATAAATTTGGCATTGCCCTCATTTATTCTTATCTTTGCCGCCGATGCAAGCGGTTATGGGGTGCATACTTAGGGTATGTGCTGAGTGCCGCCCAAGGTAACATATTAAAAATTAAAACATTATGAAAACTCTTCAATTGAAGGCTTCGGCACGTGCCGACTACGGAAAGAAGGCTGCCAAGGCTGCTCGTCGCGAGGGCTTGATCCCTTGCGTAATCTATGGCGGTGGCGAGAACGTCGCTTTCGCAATCGACGCGAAAGCCGTTAAACCGCTCATCTACACCCCTAACTCCTACATCGTCGAACTCGACATCGACGGCAAGGTCGAGAAGGCGGTTTTGCGCGACGTACAGTATCATCCGGTACGCGAGCAGATCCTCCACATCGATTTCTATCGCATTCAGGAGGGCAAGCCGGTTTCGATCGCCGTTCCGGTACGTCTTTCGGGTACTGCCGAGGGTGTGAAAGTCGGTGGTAAACTGGCTCTGTCGGCTCGCAAACTCGTTGTAAACGCACTCGTAGAGAATCTGCCTGACGAGTTGGTGGTAGACGTAACTCCGCTCAACGTAGGTCAGACCATCTTCGTAGGCGACCTCAAATTCGACAACTTGCAGTTCGTATCTCCTGCGACGCAGGCGGTTTGCGCAGTCCGCGTAACACGTGCTTCGCGCGGTGCCGCTGCCGAGAAATAGTGCGCCCTGCGTACCAAAACGGTAACGGAATATGAAATATCTGATTGTCGGTCTGGGCAATATCGGCGCTGAGTACGCCGAAACCAGACACAACATAGGTTTCAAAGTGTTGGATGCCTTGGCTGAGGCATCCGACACTTCTTTTATGTCGGGACGTTACGGCTCGACCGCCGAACTGCGCTGGCGCGGACGGAGCGTAACGCTGCTCAAACCATCGACGTACATGAATCTTTCGGGCAAGGCTGTACGCTACTGGCTCGACACGCTGAAAATCGACCGCAGCAACCTGCTCGTGGTCGTGGACGACATCGCATTGCCGTTCGGCGAACTGCGCATCCGTCCGAAAGGCAGTGCCGGCGGACACAACGGCTTGAAGAACATCGCCGAACTGCTCGGTAGCGAAGACTATGCGCGCATGCGTTTCGGCGTGGGCGGCGACTTCGCCCGCGGGCATCAGGTCGATTACGTTCTGGGCGAATGGACGGCCGAGGAGCGCGAGAAACTGCCTGAGCGTCTGAAAGTCTTCGGCGAGGCGATACTCTCGTTCGTCGCCGTCGGAACCGAACGTACGATGAATGCTTTCAACAAGAAATAGGGGATGTCAAGTGCCTGTTTTTTAGGGGCTATAAGGTCTCTAAGGTCGGCAGGAAGATTTTCTTTAAGGGCTTTAAAGTCCCTAAGGTCCTTAAAGCCCTTTAACTCCACTGCCGAGGCTATTCCTCCGTCTCCCCGCCCCACTCCTTGTAGGGATGCTTGGCGATGAAGGAGTTGTAGTAGAATCGCACGCCCGTAACCTCTTTCAGTATCCAGTCAGGCAGCGGCGGCTGTTCGTCGGGCGAACGCAACTCGACTTCGGCGACGACCAGTCCGGCATTGTCGCCCGTGAACTCGTCCACTTCGTAGACGAATTCGCCGACGCGCACCAGATGACGCACCTTCTCGACAACGCCTCGGCAGCGTGCGAGCAGCCGTTCGGCACACGCGACCGGAATCGGACGCTCCCACTCGAAGCGGCTCAACCCTCCGTCGTGGCTTTTGCCTTTGATCGTCAGAAACGCTTCGCCGCCATAGATTCTCACACGCGCGGTAACCCTGCGCGAACAGAGGTAGCCCTGCGCGATTGCGGTCGAGCGGAAAGCCTCGGTCTTGAACCGGTCATCCCGCACCAGAAATTTTCGTTCTATCTCCTGCATGGTTTACACTATCGCGATGCGGTCTGTTTGGAGTCGTCGGCGATTACGCCTTTCGAATCCAACGCCCATTTACCCTGAACGCGCAACACCTGCTCCACTATATCGCGTACCGCTCCTCTGCCGCCGTCGTATTCCGACACGTACATCGCCGTTTCGAGTACCTCCGAGCAGGCATCGGCAGGCGCGACCGGAATACCGACCTCGCGCATGCACTCCAAATCGGGAATGTCGTCGCCCATATATATCGTTTTCGACAAATCCGTTCCCGTTCGCTCGGCGAAATCGTGGATCGCCGCGATTTTATCCATGCAGCCGAGGTACATGTATTCTATGCCGAGCCGTTGCATGCGCGATTCGAGCATACGCCCGAAGCCGCCCGAGATGATGCAGATTTTGTAACCGTGCTTCACGGCATAGGCTATCGCGTAGCCGTCCTTGGCGTAGTACTTGCGGATGAAGTCGCCGTCGGCGAGCGGAATTATGCCGCCGTCGGTCAGTACGCCGTCCACATCGAATACCAAAGCCTCTACCTCGGCTATTATCTCCTTGAAATTTTTCTTTGCCATATATATTCGCTGATTTTGTCGTAAATATCTGTCAGTTCGGCGTTTCCTGCCAGTAACGCCCGATGTCTGTCGAGCGTCGCACTGTCGCCCCTCACTGCCGGTCCCGTCTGTACCGACGACGGATCGCCCGACTCCACGGCTTTGGCGGCTGTTTCGGCGATTATCGCTTCGAGTACCCCGAAATCGAGTCCTGCGTCGCGCACGACCTCCGAAGCGCAGGCGAACATCGCGTTGGCGAAATTATTGACGAACACTCCCGCCAGATGAATCCGCGCGCGCAGTGTCGCATCGGCTTCGCCGACTCTGTCCGAAAGCCGTTCAGCCAGCGAATGTACCGCATCGAGCGTCGCGGCGTCCGATGCTTCGAGAAACAGCGGAATATTGCGCCAATCGACATTGCGACCTGCCGTGAACGTCATGAACGGATAGAAAACCGCTCTGTGTTCGGCAGTTATGGCGTCCAGACCGACACTGCCAGCCGTGTGAGCCACTATGGTTTCGCCGTTCGCCGGCAGAGATGCCGCGACTTCGGCGACCGCACCATCGCTTACCGCGATAATCACGATATCGGTCGGCAACAACTCTTCTGCCGTGCCGCACCATCGCGAACCTGCTATGCCGGCTACCTCGCGTCCCCTTGTTTCGTTGCGCGCATACACCTGCACGACCTCCACTCCGGCGCGGGACATCGCCCGTGCCAGCGACTCGGCTACATTGCCGCTGCCTGCTATCGTTACTCTCATTCTCTTATCGGTTAAAGTCCTTAACGACCTTAAAGACTTTAAGGATCTTATTTTTTCTCCTGCCTGCCCAGCCGCACCGCCCAGCCCCTGCCGCCGATGCGGGCGAAGCACCATCGTTCGTCGCCGCCCTCGCGGATGCCGAGTTTGGCGCACAGCGCGCCGTTCGTCAGCGGGAAATCACGGCGTATAATCTCTATCCTCTTGCCGCGCAACCGCTTGCGCAACATCTTTTCGTCGAACCGCACCGCCTCCTCTATCGCGAATGTCCGGCCCAATATCCCTTCTGGCATCTCCGTCGACAAAGCGACCGAATTGTCGCTCCACACATCCGCCCTGCCCGCGAATGCAACCGCAATGAGCCGCGAATGCTGCAACGCCGCGTCGGGCAGTGTCAGCCAGCGGTACTCCTCCATGTTTTTCGGTTCGGCGCACCACTCGGCGCACGAAGGGTAGGCGGTCGCGAACTCGCCCTGACCGACCGCAACTGCGGCTATCGTAGGTTGCGAACCGTCGGCATATATGTTCACCTCCTTGCACTCGCCGCGCATGGATACCGTTTCGACGCGGCAATCGCCGAAAATACGAAATGCCTCCGCAACGTCGAACAGCGGCGAACACTTGACGCACAGTCTGTCGGCGACCTCGGCGAGCCGTCCGCGCAGCGATACGATGTCGGGTGAACAGTCTTCGAGACGCACCAGTTTTCCACCGTTTGCTCCGCGACGGTCGGGGTCGGCATAGCACCAGTCGAACCGCTCGCGGCAATCGTGCAGAAAATCTTCGGACGAGGCGTTCACCACCTCGATGTTAGCGATTCCTAACCTTGCGAAGTTTTCGCGCGCCACGGCAGCCAGCACACTGTCGCGTTCGACGGTTACGACCCGTTCGAAACGACGCGACAGGGCAAGCGCATCTACGCCCAGCCCGCATGTCAGATCGAGTACCGACTTGCCCGACAGTAATTTACGCTCGGCGCAATCCTCGCTCGACGACTGTTCGTAAGCGAGAGGCGGCAAAATGGCGCGCACAGCGTAATACGACGGCAGTTTCGCGGCGGCGCGCTGCAATCGCTTGACCTGCGTAGCCACGGCGGTAGCCTCCGGCACACGCCTGTCGAGTGCTATTTGCACCGGATCGCGGTCGATATTAGCATCTATCGCACGTCGCACGTCATCGCGACGCAGTATGTCGAACTCCTCGGCTGTGAACATAGCGCAACAAAGATAAGCAAAAAAGAGATAGGGTTTCTAATGTAGCGTCGGCTATGCCGACTTTAAGGTCCTTAAAGTCTTTAAGGACCCTATCTCCTCCCCCTAATCCCCCACACCGCGAATGTCGCTGCGACGAACAAAGCATAGATCGCAACGACCGCACCGTCCGACATGCGGTAGTCGAAACAACCCCAAGGCAATGCGGCGGCACGGGCGACCGCTTCGTTCTGCACCCATGCGAACCGATATGCCGGAACCAGAATCCACGAGGCTGCCGGCGACGGCAGGAGCAGCGAAGCGACCGACAGAAACACTATCGCATTAGCCGACAGAACTACCAGCGGATTCAACGGAATGCCGATCAGCGAAACCAGCCCGAATACGTTGGATACCGACGGAATTACGGCGACGGTCGCTACCGAACCTATTATGAGCGACGACGAAAGCACATTCAACACGCGATAGCGGGTGCGAATGCGCATGTAGAGCGGTATGCCCCAAAGCAGGATTGCTGCCACGGCGATGAACGACAGCCGGAATCCTATGTCGAACACCAACTTAGGTGCGATCAAGAGCATGGCGGTTGCCGTAACTGCAAGTGCGTTCGCTCCCGAATACGCTCTCGACGACAATAACGACAGTTGCAGCACCGAAAACATTGCGGCTGCACGAACGGCACTCGGCGGATACTCGCACAAGGCGACGTAGAGCCATATAGCGACGATCGCCGACATGCTTCCGAAAACATTGCCGTAGCGCACGATCGGCACGAGCCGCAACAGTGCATTTACGAGCAGGAAGACTATTCCGACATGGAGTCCCGACACCGCCAGCAGATGCGCCGAACCTCCGCGGGCATACGTACGGCGCAGTTCGGCTCCTGCCGCGCAGCGTTCGCCGATCGTCATCGAGAGTATCGTGCGGCGCACATCGTCGTCGGGCAGCAACCGGCAGAGTTTCGCCGACGCATGATCGTGCATACTGTTGCGCTTAGCCGGACGAAAATCGCGAACATCGGCTCCGTATATCGATACACTTCCGACACAGCCGCTCCGAAACGCCCGATCTGCGAACTCGCTGTTCTTGCGGTCGAAAGGTCGGATTGTACCCTGCAATGTGATTTCGTCCCCTCGCGAAAAACCGAACGACGGATCTCCCCACACCGAAAGACGTACCGACGATAGGCGATGGTCGAAACCCTCGCACCGGATCAGTCGTGCCGAAGCCACCGCCGACTTGCCGCGAATCACGGTCGGTTCGTCGAAGCGCAGCGTCATGATGCACGGTTTGCCGTAAGGCGGTTGCGGCACCGTATCGAGAGCCATTCTCCAAGCACCCAGCGAGAACACGGCGACGCACAATGCAGCACCGACACCTTTACGTCCCGTCCGGATCGAGAAAACGGCGGCAGCGATCGAAACCGCGACAGCCGCAAGCCACAGTGCCGGCGGTAGGAAGAAGCGGTCGGAAACGACGATGCCGACAGCGAGCGGTACAACGACCGCTGCCATCGGCATCATATTCAGTCTACTGCGTATGTTGTCCAAGGAGAACTCCATACGGTAAAGGTAGCGGAATTTCCCGAGAGAAACAAGAGAAAGACAAAATAGGTTGTAAGTAACATATATTATCCGTTCTGCCTATATCGCCTGCTCTGTCTCTCCCCCGAAATCCTCGGCGAAAAGCAGCCATCCCTGCCGCACCTCCTCGCGAACGGCTTTTACGCCGTTTTCGACCTCCGACATAGCGGCGACGACGGGAATCATCGTATTGCCGTCGAGAGTGTCGATGACCTCGCGCGTATCGATCCTCGAAATGGCACCGACACGGCGAATATACGCCTCGGTATTGTTCTCCGACGGTGGCGCATAACGCGAAATCATGTCGCGGACGGAGCGGCATCCGTGCCGTCGCGAGTAGGTGTGCAGCAGCACGAACATCGCGCGGTAGCCCCACTCGACGGATTCGAACTGCCTGAATTCGGCATCGCTGCTTCGGCTGCATTCGCCTTTGTAGCGAACGTTCGAACGGCGTATGTTGCCCGGGTTACGGTTTCGCAATCCGCGGCTCATCGTTTTCGTATTCATCTCCCAATTCGTTTTTTATACGGCGGTGGACATAGCGTCGCAACCACCCGAAAAGCATTGCATCCGAGAGTTGGGCGGCATTTTCGAGGAACGACCACATCTCCACTCCGCACACGAATCCCGTGAACAGGCGCGTGAGATGCAGATCCATGAAGTCGAGAACGCAACTCTCCAAAAGCCACGACATGGCGATCGCGATGATGACGAATCCCGCCTTGCGGACGGTGCGCCAAGCCTCGCCGCTCTCGAAATACCACTTGCGACCCTCGGTTTCCGCCATTCGCCGGCTCGCGAGAACTCCTGTAACGAAGTCGATCGCTATGAAGAGTACCGCACAGCAGACGAGCGGTCGGACGGGTGCGAACATCGATACCAGACCGAGTGCCGTTGCATTAATATATCTGAACAAAGCCTCCATCTATCGAACATTTTTTCATTGCATCATCCTCCGGGCGGTACTCCGGAAACTCCTCCGCATGTGCCGAAAGATAGTCGGACAGTCGGTGCAACAGCGCGCGACGGCGACGGCACAGCGAGCGTTGGAGTTCGTCGCTCGCGCTTTTCAATGCCGTATCCGAGCCTCTGCCCGTCGGTATCGACAGTCCGACCTGACCCGTGCGGACGTTGAGCGAACGCTGAATGAGCGTCCGTACCGACATGGCGAGCGCCGGTGCGACAAATTCGTCCGCCAGTGCCGTGTAGCGTCCCTCTGCGAGTGCTTCGGCGAGCGGACGCCCGATGACAGGTTCGACATAGCGGTGCATTGCGGCGGCGATATCCGACTCACTGACGGTCGCCGGCGAAACGTACTCGCCATCGGTGAAGGCGAGTGCGACTACCTGCGATGGTGTGATAAGAGTTTTCATTGTTATCCGATGCTTGTTACGTTATACTTCGTGATTTCTGACAGGTACGCCTGCTGGCGCTCGTCGTCGGGGTCGTAGTCGAGTCCGTCCGCCTTGCGCGCCTCCCACACTTTCATATATATAGGTTTGGAGCGGGTCGGAGGTCGATTGACGATTTGGAGCGACGATGCGTCGATGCCCGCCACCGAGTGCAGTACGCGTACTATCGGTTCGAGGATTTCGGTCTGCTCGCCGAGGATCACTGTATTGAGGGCGACTTCGTATTCGTGGAGTATACGCTCCGAATTGAACCCCGACGAGTAGTCCAGACCGCTCAACGAACGGAACCACGAGTGGGCGACCACGATATCTCCCGTCGCCTGATCGTGCAGCGACTTCCAGTCGCCCTCGTTCTGCGACGAAATCGGAATGAAGCGCGAATTGTCGTCGGCGCTTCCCTCCTTGATGACGAACATCACCTGCCCCGGTTTGCCGGCGAACCGCTCCTCTGCCGTGCGGACGAGTTTTTCGGCTTCTGCCTCGCTGTCGACGGCATCGTCGATCATCATGACGCCCGAAAGTTGGAACGAGTTGTCGAGTCGAGATATATTCCAACGATCGGTCTTATAGGCGATTGCCGATACATTCATGCCGGCGATATAGGGCGGTACTCCGTAGTGGTCGAACATCGGCTCGTAGTCCTTGTAGTGGATAATCGAACGCAGCGTGCCGTCGTCGCGACGCTCGAAAAGCGGGAAAATCGGCAGACTGACCGCTTCGGATATCGAGAACGAATCCCAGTCGTGGTGCAGCAATACGCGTTTGGAGTCCTTGGCTATGCGGCATCGCGTCGCATCCTGATGATAGAGCGACAGGAACGAATGGGAATCGTCGGTTACGATTTCGAGGAACGCATTGCCGAACAGCGATTTGTCGTAGGCGATCTTGTTGATCACCTGACGCAGGGTCTCGCCGCTGCCGTTGGCCCGTTCGATGAATCGTCCGAGCATGGTCTGTTCGGTGTCGAAAGCGAATCCCTTGCCGGTGATGTAATCCGCCTTATCGTTGATTATGCGTCGGTGGGTTGTCGAGCGGCGTGACATGAGAGCGAGTGCTTTCGGGAAACGGTTGTCGCTGCCCCAGCGCCAGTACTCGCCGCTCTCGACAGGTACCGAGAGTGCCGTATATGGATCTGCGGCGTTGCCGACGCTGCAAACGACGCTTTTTTGGGTAGGTGTTTTCATGTTTTTTAGGATGATAATAGGGTCGTTAAAGTCCTTACAGTCATTAAGGACGTTTTTCGGTTAGGGGCATTGCGGGGGCGGTGTCGGTCGAACGCAGTGTCAGAGTCAGTGTCGGAGTATCGGAGAGCCGCTTGCCCGAATCGCTTCGCAGCGACACGAACCGCAGCGGAAAATCTCTCTTCATCCGTTCCGAGCAGCCGACTATCAGGCGGCGACCGTCATTCAGCGTTACATCGGCTATCACGCCCTGCCGCGACAGAGCATCGGCGAACTCCGCCGACAGCCATTGCGCCGCCGCATTGCGTTCCGCCACGAGAGTAAGCGTATGGGTTACGGAGATTGGTCCCGAGGAGTTGCTTAGCAACTCCTCTAACGACGACCGATCGTCGATCAACGGCACCTCCGCGGGTTTGCAGTAGAACTCCGCTTCACAGACTCCGTCGGCGAACGAAAGCCGGAGATCTTCGTATGTCGGGTAGAGCGCGACACGAGCCACACCCCCGACCGGTTTGTAAGCCGTATCCTCCATACGCCGTTACTTGACCGTCGCTATACAAGCCGACAACAGACGTTCGTCGAGAATCTCCGTACCGGCGAGGAACACGGCACGCTGGCGATTCTCCATCTCGTCGGGGTTATACCACATGCGAACCTCGTTTTCGGGCATGTCTGCGGTATTGAGGGCCAATACCATGTTGCGACGGTCGGTGAGGATACAGAACTGTTTGCCGTAGTACTGCTTTTTCGAGTACTTGCCGAGTGGAACCTCGATTATCGGAATGCCGTGATACGACAGCGTCTGGCGACCGTCGATGCTCTCGCGGTATGCCGAATCGACACCCTTCGAGTCGAGCAGGCATTCGTAATCGTGCCGCAGATCCGATGTGATGAAGTATACGAGGTTACCCTCCGAACGGAGACTGCGGAGTTCGGGCGATGCCGTAACCCACGCCATCTCGAACAACTCGTTCACCGTGTTGAAGTCGCCTGGCGAATAGGAAGTGAACGAAAGTCCCTCGGCGGCGGATTCATGAGCGGACTTGATCGCTTTGAGGAAACCGTTGAACGTGTCGAAATCCGAAATTCCGCAATCCGTGTCGCCGAGCCACATCGTCGCTCGCACTCCCTCGGCGATCGCCTGGCGGAAAAGTTCGGTTTCTGCCTTTTCGAGTTCCGTTCCCGAAAGGTCGCCCATATTGATGTCGGCGCGACCGGTGATCTGCTCGAACACCATCGAGAAGTAATCCTCGGCGGAGAACGACGTTTCTGCCTTCACTTTGTGCATGTCGATGCGTTTCTGCAACTTGCGGGCATTCGACCCGCCGCTCCATCCGCTCGCATAGGTTTGCAGCACGTCTTCCGGACGGCTCCACACCTGCACCGTCGTCGGCATAGGCATGTTGTAGAGTACTCTGACGCCCAGTTGCTCGGCGGAATCGCCGCAGAATGCCGGACGGAAAAAGATCGTTTCAACTTCGCGACCTTTGTAGGTCTTTGGATTTTCGATTAACATGGTTGTAATGATTTTTGGGTTTTTGGTTAGGGTCTTTAAGGTCATTAAGGTTCTTAAAGACTTTAAGGATTTTTTTCGGGTGGTCAGGCTCTGCGGAAACTCTTCGCATCGGCAGAGTAGGCGAGTGCATTGGGCGACGGGCGCATATCGTCGTCGGCAGGGTCTTCGCACTCGGCGGTTTTGGTCGGCGAAGCGGCATTCTGCCCCTCTTCGAACGCTACGAACGACTGCGCCGCGACGGTTTCGGGTGCCGGAAGATGCAGAATGCTTGCAGCAGCAGGCAACGGCATACCGATGTTCTCGCGCCGCTCGCCGCCGAACAGACGTACGATACGTTCGGCAATGTCGCGAACTATCGATTCTCGGGACGGCTGTTCCTCTGCACCGACGATACGGTCGGCGAGTCCCGCTGCGAGCGTTTCGTCGGGCGAGAGCCAGCGTCCGTCGCCATTGTTCTCGTTCATCAGCGCGACGAATTCGGCGACAGGGCGTCCCGAACGCGCGGCATATATGGCAGCGATACGCTCGTCGGTCTTGCGCAACAGATCGATGCGCGCCGAGAGGATTTCGGCATTGCCCTCTACTGCACATACCGAGTTGTGGATCAGGTATAGTCCGTTGGCTGATATTTCGCGGCAGCCCTCGTCGGCAGCCTGTGCGATGATGGTTGCGGCAGATGCCGTGTAGCCGTAGCAGCGGGTCGTGATGCGGGCGTCGAGTGCCGCAAGAGCATCGTAGATCAGCATCGCATCGTTCACATCGCCGCCCGTAGAACGGATATTGACGATCACGGTCGGCGATTCGATCTGCGAAATGCGTTCGACCTGAGTACGGAATTTTTCGTAAGTCGCCACTCGCGACGGTTCGCCGTCGAACTGGCACTCTTCGGGAACTCCGATGATGCCTTCGATGTCGATTACGCACACCTCGGCTGAATCGGAGATTCGGATTTGGGATTTTTGAGTCATGGTTGGTTGTTTTTACGTGCAGGGTTGATTAGTGTCGTTAAAGTCCTTAGGGTCTTTAAGGTCGGCAGGGCGGTTTTCTCCTTAACGTCTTTAAGGTCCTTAGTGACTTTAAGGTAGTGTGGGTTTCCGGTAGATTTCCGCTCGGACTTTCTCGTAGGAGCAGCCGAAGCGGGCTGCGACGGCATCCATGGCGCGGCATTTCGTTTCGCCGGCACTCACGCGCCGCATAACCTCGCGTCGCATCGCCCGGCGTTCGAGTGCCGTCATGTCGATCAGTCCCTCTCGCCACAACCGGTCGAGGACTTCATCGCTGCCGAGCCCGCGCATCTCGATGGCGAGAGGAGCGAAAAGAGATCTGTTGCGACTCTCCTTCTTCATCGTCTGTCCTCCGTCAGTCTGATAAAACGGCACTCCGTCGAGGGTTTCGACGGGTCGTAGGCGTCGATACTCCACAATCGGTAACGCGAACTCTCGCCGTTCACGGTGAAAAGGAACGTGCTGCCCAGCCACGGAGAACATCCGTCGGGAGCGAATAGCCGTTCGATGTCCTCGGGTGCAAGACGCAGCGATACCGTCAGATACTGACGCATGCGCTCGCGATTCAGCATACCGTCGTAATAGCGGTGAAGACCGTCGAGTCCGTCGCGGTCTTCGAAACCGAGCGTGAATCCGGCGCAGCGGTCGTCGCCGCCGAAGATGAACGCTGCCAGCGGGTAACCCGCGTCGTCGTGCGGATAACCCCACGTTTCGTGTGCCGGCAGAGGGTGCATGCCGAGATAGCGAACGATACGCGGCATGGATGATGCCGACTGTTGCGGGTCGTCGTCGTTCGAATCGCCTATCCGCATGACCGACGCCGACGGCGCCGTCGCAACCGCAGAATCCGCATTGACGGTGGTCGTAAAGAGCGGATTGCGCATCTGCCGCGTGGTCGGTTTCGTTCCGTAGAGAGGGTTTTCGCTCTTCCACACACCCAGCGGCGAATCGGACGAGGCATCGAACTCGGCAGTCGCCGGATCGCCTTCGAGATAGCCGAACACCCGATATTGCGGAGCGTCGATACCTACGTCCGACAGAACCAGCGGTTGCGAAAAGTCGATACGGCCGCTCCAATCGAACACCGCAGAGTCATCGTAGAACTGCTCCATAGGTTCGATACGGACGGTTTTGGTACGATTGTCCGTATAAACGGCGAGATTGAACAATTGACACACCGCCGCGAGAAAATCGAGTCGGCTTACACGTCGTGCAGCGATGTCGGCGAAAGTCAGCGTCGAACCGTATCCCGCACACTCCGAGAAATAGGGGCGCAATGAACATTCACGACCGAGAGTGAGCGTCATGCCCTCTTCCGCTCCACCGAAAATGAACTTGTCGAGCAGCAGTTTCGACCGTGCGGCGATCTCCTGCGGCGGAATACGGATGTCGGTCTGCACGGCGAGAGTGCCGTTCTCCTCGACATAGCCGGCATACAACGCCCAATCGCCGTCATAAGGCATCCATGCCGCCGATTCCGAGTCGCGGAAGAACATCGTACACTCGCCTGTCGCCGACGTGACGGGAATCGTCGCCAAGACCGACCGTGATGAAAATGTCGCAATCTCCGTCGTCCCGCGACGTAACGAGTAGGTGCGTCCGTCCTCATGGACGAACACGATCGCCCGATAGCGGTTGCCGGCAACGGGCGACGGACGGTAATCGGCATAGGAGTTGGCGAGGGTGAACTCTGCGGTGGTTCCGCCGATGAGCGTGATCCGGTCGAAACCATTCAATCGCCGGCGCGACATAATGCGGAACGAGGTTTCGTATTCCAAATGGAGCAGGAATCCGACGTTCGCCGTAACCGACGGCGAGAAGCATGCATAGCCGTCGTCGTCCACGAAAAAACATCCGCCGGTAGAGAAAGTGTCGCTCATCTCGCTGCCGTTTTCGTCGATCGCCAGCGGATCGGCGGTATCGACGATGTTTCCTACCGAATGTTTGACAACCGACGGCGAGGCGAACACACGACCGAAAAAGTCGGCGTCGGCAGACACCTTCGCACGCCGGCGTGCGAGGAAATCGAGCCGTTCGCGCTGCCGCGAAGTATCGACCGATGCATAAGAACCGGAGGCATAGAGCGATTTCGCGAACCCGCCGTCGAAAAAGTCGCTGCACAGACGGTAGCCCGTATCATCGAATATACTGCGCACCAGTGCCGAAACCGATATGAACGGATGGTAGTCGTCGGTCATCATGACGCGATCTACCGGCAGTAGCGACGGCGACACTCCTTCGAACCGAGTGTTGCGGCATACGGGCAGGAATCGCACCGCCCGATCGTCATCCTGCCACGTAGCGGCAATCTCCTCCGGAGTAAGCCGCATCGAGAACTCTATGCCGCTGTCACCGATCATAGTCCGTGCGGCACGTTCGGTCCACTGTGCCGAACCACCCGTGATACGCACCTCGTAGGTGGCAGCGCGCGACGGCGAACCGAACGACACCGACAACAGATAGGCGGTACCCGAGAACAGAACTGCCGTTCCCGCCTCGATGCGCGCTGTATGATGTTCGGCATTGAACCGTTCGACGGCGTACGGATCGAGCGACCTGCCGAATACCGCGTCATTCGCCGGCGACGACGGGAGTTTCACGGTCAGTGTACGTCCGTTGCGTCCGGCTGCGACATCGGACATGGCGGAGGCATCGAATCCGATCGGAACCGGCATGTCGGCAGCGAGATCGCACAGCCGGTCGTCCACATAAAGACGCATCGTCATTGCTCCACCCCCTTTCCGCCGGCAATCCTCAGATCTATGTCGATGCAGCACGGTCTGCCGTATTCGTACAGAGTCGAAGCCGAGGTCAGCACCTCCACCTCAATAAGGTTCAGTGCACCTTCGATCCACACCTTCGGCGACATGGCTATGTCGGCGAGTGCCTCGACGATCCCCCTGCGCTCGTAATCGGAAACGATGCGTATGCACTGCTCCGACTCGCACCCCACTGTACGTCGGCTTCCGTCGGCATCGGCAACCGTGCTGCGCACTGTATTCCGTGCGATGCTGCGCACGATCGGGAACGTGTATCGTTCGACGGAGCCGACCGAGGAGATCCATGCCAACCGCATGTCGTCGGGATAGCGTTTGGTGAACGAATAGTAGACGGAGCGTGCGTATCTGCCGTTGCATACGATACGTACTTCCAGTGTCCGCGACTCTTCCGGAAAGTCGCAGGTGTCGATACGAAGCACCGCCGCTCCGTTCTCGGGTTCCATCTGATTGCTCATCATCATTCCGTTGTCGGCTACTATGCTTACATCCAGCGCCGTATACGGTCGGCAGAAGATGCGGATCTCGTCGCGTTCGCCGTAACAGATGCGGCGGTGTTCGGTCATCGTCGAGAGCCACGATCCTTCTACGACCTCGATACGGTTGCCGGTAACGGTCAGCACTCGCGACGACACACCGTCGATTTCGACGACGAACTGTCGGCATTCGGCATCGATGAGTGCCGTTCCGCGCTCCATCGTCGGTCGTCGGTCGATAAACGGACGGACGTAAGGGGCTATATCGAACGAACCTGTCGTTACACCGCAGAGCATCTGGCGACCGACGGTTTCGTAAGAGTCGTACTCGATTATCTCCACCTGTACGTCGCGTGGTTCGTCGCTCTCGGTGTCGAACGAGTAGAGCAATCCGGCATCGACCGGAGATAGGTTTTCGGGTTGTGTGATGAATTTCATGATTTTATGGTTTAAGGTCGGCTGGGGGTGTCCTTAAAGTTTTTAAGGACTTTTTTGAGGTGAGGGAGGGGCTTATCCCAGTTCGCCGAAGAGCGAAACTACATCGGCGGTGGCGGTCATCGCTATTTCACCATGGGTAGTGAGGGTCATCACAGATGGTGAAAGCGAAAGATTTTCGACCGACAGTACCCGTTCGCGCGACGAAAGCGCGCAGAACATATCGAGCAGATCGTGTTCGAGACGGTCGAGGGTGCGTTCGCGATCGGTTGGCGGAAGCCGCACGCAGTCTTCGAGCAGATGCAGCGTAAGACGATAGGTGATCTTTCCGCGGTTTCGTCCTTCGATGGAACGGAACTCCGGATAGGGCATGAATGCGGCAGGATAGCGACCGACGAGCGAGTTCATGTACTCCTGCGGAGCGGAACTGAACGAATAGCCTTTCGATTCGGCGATGTCGCCGACGGCTGAGGTGAGGTAGGAGCGGTTCATGGGCTGAGAAAGGTTGGTAAAAGGTCTTTAAGGTCGGGTTGGGAGGTTTTCTTTAAGGTCGTTAAAGTCCTTAGGGTCCTTAAAGACCTTAAATAAATATGTCGATAAAATTGTTGATTACTGTTGATAACCGCTCATAAGCGGCGAATCTTCATAAGATTCGATTGTCGATAAAGTTTTCAACATGATATGCGATACTGTTGAAAACTCCGGCGGGCTGCTGCCCTTCCGATGGTGCAAATATACGACGGCGAATATGCCCTTGTCAAGAGGCGGCGGCGAAAAAATCGATCCGTCGTACAGCGGCTATCGCGCAATCCGTTAAGGACAAACCGATTGCCGCAACGAAAAAATCTTCGTTTTTTCTAAACTTTTTACACATACGAGGCACATTCTATGCAAAAGATTGCTATCTTTGTGTCGCAAATCGTCCGATTTTTCGGGTCGGCGGTTGCATCGGATCCGCTCCCCGAGACGCGGACCGGAATCATGTCGAATCAAAATGATAACAAGTATGGACGATGGTCATCTATCCGAAAATAGCCGCTATATCGTATCTGAATACGATACCGTTCATTCATGGTATCAGGCACGAGGGTAACTTCCGTGCCGACCTGCTGTTGTCCCCGCCCGCAGAATGCGTAAAGAATTTCGTCGAAGGCAATGCCGACATCGCGTTGCTTTCGTCCGCTGTCGTCCCGTCGCTGAAAAGCGCCGAGATCATCACCGATTATTGCATAGGCGCAAGCGGTGCGGTACGCACGGTGGTGGTAGTCGGCAATACGCCGATATCTAAGGTGCGCCGAATATGGCTCGATTCGCATTCGCGGACGTCGGTTCAGTTGGCGGGTTATCTCGCTGCCAACCGCTGGAAGATCGATCCCGAATGGCTTATGCTCGACGATTATACGCTGCTCGACCGACCGCAGGATGGCGACGCCTACATGCTTATCGGCGACAAGGTCTTCGAGAACGAAGGTCGTTTCGCCTACTCCTACGATCTTGCCGAGGAGTGGACTGCGCATACCCGCATGCCGTTCGCATTCGCCGTGTGGGTCGGACGCAAGGGATTGTCGTATGAAATCCACGACGCGTTGCAGCACGCATTGACCTATGGTATAGAGCATACCTACGAGGCGATCGTCGAAAGCCCGTATGCCGACAGGACTTACGCTTACGACTATCTGACTCGGAATATCGACTACGTGTTCGATGCCGAGAAGCACCGCGCACTCGAAAAATTCTGGAACTTCGGACTCAAAATCACTCCCAAGGTAAACCCCGGTTGAAGAGGTTGATCCCGCGCACCCGTCCGGCGGACGAGTGCGACGTACAATTAACGAACGGACAGTCGAACGACTAAATCAGGGAGGACCGAAAAGTGATTACAATCTATCTGAAACAATACAACAAGATTATCCGAAACGCCGACACGGAGTTGTTCGACGATCTCGGATTCGACGACATCCTATGGATCGACATGGTGCAGCCGAGCATCAAGGAGCAGAAGGCGGTCGAAAATTTCATGGAGATAAGCCTGCAATCTAAGCAGCAGGTCGAGGAGATCGAATCTACCTCCAAATACTCCGAAACCGAAAATGCCATCATATCCAACTGCAACTTCTTCATTCCGATAGGCAGCGACAGTTTCGAGGTCGAACCCGTGTCGTTCATCCTCTCCAACGAGGGTGTGTTGGTGTCGGTGCGACAGGCGGACATGCGCACGTTCCGTGAGGCGGAGAAGCGGTTGCAGATGAATTATCGCAGTTTCTCGACCGGTTACCACATTCTGATTTCGCTGCTCGAAGTGCGTATCGACTTCGATGCCGACCTCGTCGAACTGGTCGGACGCCAGGTGTCGTCGCTCAGCAAGGACATCAACAGCGAGGATACCATCGACAAGGCTGTCATCCACCGTATCAATATGTTGCAGGAACGCACCATGACCCTGCGCGAGAATATCTTCGACCGTCAGCGCGTACTGTCGGGTATTCTGCGCAGCGAACGCTTCCCGAACGATATCTATCCTCGTCTGCAACTGATGATCAAGGACGTGAACTCGCTCATCAGCCATACCGATTTCAGTTTCCAGCGTCTGGACTATATTCAGGACGCCGCACTCGGACTGATCAACATCGAACAGAACGAGATCGTGAAGATCTTCTCCATAGCGGCTGTGATCTTCATGCCCGCGACTCTCATCGCGAGCATCTACGGCATGAACTTCAAGGTGATACCCGAACTCGAATGGAGCATCACATTCGACAACGGCTGGACTCTTCCGTTGGGATACATCTTCGCCATCGTGATGATGATTCTTGCATCGGGACTCACGATCGGTTATTTCCGCTACAAGAAGTGGATTTGATTTTTAAATGACTTTAACGACCTTAGGGTCTTAAAAATAAAGGCGGACACGAATATGTCCGCCTTTATTCTCGAAAATATTTTTCGGTCTACAATTCGTCGCTGTAAACAGCAGCGGGAAGGTCGTGCAGATTGTACTGCGACGCCATCGACATCCCGTAGGCTCCCGCCGATTTGATAGTCAGCAAGTCGCCGCGACGCGTGGTCGGCAGCGATACGTTCTCGTCGAATACATCGGTCGATTCACACGCCGTGCCGACAATCGTATATTTTTCGCGACGATCCGACTGCGAAGTGATGTTCTCGATATTGTGGTACGAGCCGTAGAGCGCAGGACGGATAAGTTCGGTCATGCTGGCATCGACAATTGCGAGTTTGCGTCCGGTAGCAGTGGTCTTATTGAACAACACCTTGGTTATCAACTCGCCGCATTCGCCGACTATCGAACGTCCGAATTCGAAATGAACCTCGCGATCGCCTACGTTCAGATGCGAACGGACGATGGCGAAAACGGATGCGAAATTCGGAATCGGCTCGTTTTCGGGCATGTCGTAGTTTATGCCCAGCCCGCCGCCGACATCGACGAAACGGAGGTCGAAACCGAGCGACGTGAGATCCTCGACAATCGAATTGACTTTGTCGCACATACTCTCGAAGACGTGCAGTTCGCGAATCTGCGAACCGATATGCAGGTGCATTCCGACGACATCGAGATTGGCGAGTGCGCGGATTTCGTCCACGCTCGCGCGAATCTCCTCGTACGAGATTCCGAACTTGCTGTCAGCCTGACCGGTGTCGATGCAATGATTTGTCTTCGGGTCGATATCGGGATTGATGCGCAACGCGACATTTACCTTGCGTCCCGCCTCCGCAGCCAATGCGTCGACGACATGCAACTCCTCGACGGACTCGCAGTTGATAGCCATGATGCCTTGTTCGATCGCATAGCGAATCTCCTTATCGCGCTTACCCACACCTGCATAAACTATATTTTCGGGTGCGAATCCCGACTCTATCGCGCGGCGGATCTCGTTGCCGCTCGCACAGTCGATGCCGATGCCGTAACTGCGGATGATCTCCAACAGACGCGGATCGAAATTGGCTTTTATGGCGTAATGTATCTTATATCCGTAGGTACCGGCCACGGATGTAAGCGATTCGAGGGTT
>ENA-UOIZ01000506-UOIZ01000506.1-human-gut-metagenome-genome-assembly--contig:-P88-NODE-506-length-39381-cov-23.361339_pt1 | contig 39381 bp, 29 predicted proteins | sample MGYA00242336_ERZ723883 | MGnify/ENA metagenome assembly ERZ723883 | reverse complement strand
TCCTGGAAGCTCTTGTTCATGCCGAGCTTGTTGTCACGGTAGTCCTCGACGGCCTTCGCCAGGTTCTCCACGGCTTCGGCCGGGGTCTTGCCGGTGTCGATGCCGAGGTTGCGGGCGATGTCCTGGTAGCGCTCCGGGGCGATGTACTTGTTGTACTTCGGCCAAGAGGTGGGCTCCTCAGGAATCTGGCCGTTGTAGCGAATCACGTACGGCAGCAGGATGGAGTTGGTACGGCCGTGGGCGATGTGGCACAGGGCACCGATGGTGTGGGCCATGCCGTGGCACATGCCGAGGAACGCGGAGCCGAATGCCATGCCGGCCATGGTGGCGGCGTTGTGCATCTTCTCCTGAGCGTTGGTCTTGGCCAGGCCGGGCTCGCCGTTGACGGACTCAGCCAGGTTGTCCCAGATGAGCTTGGCCGCGTGCAGGGCCATGCCGTCGGTGAAGTCGTTCGCGTACACGGACACGTAGGCTTCCATCGAGTGGGTCAGGGCGTCGAAGCCGGCGTCGGAGGCCAGCTTGCGCGGCTGGGTGCGAGCCAGCACCGGGTCCACGATGGCCACGGACGGGGTCAGCGCGTAGTCGGTGATCGGGTACTTGTAGCCGGTCTTGTGATCGGTGATCACGGCGAACGGGGTGACCTCGGAACCGGTGCCGGAGGAGGTCGGGATGCACACGAGCTTGGCCTTCTTGCCCAGCGGCGGGATCTTGAAGGCGCGCTTACGGATATCGAAGAACTTCTCGCGCACGTCGGAGAAGGCGATTTCCGGGTGCTCGTAGAGCAGCCACATAATCTTGGAGGCATCCATCGGGGAGCCGCCGCCAACCGCGATGATCGTGTCCGGCTCGAACTCCTCGCGCATCATCTCAGCGCCCTTTTCGACGGTCTCGACGGAGGGCTCCGGCTCGACGTAGTCGATGATGCGGAAGGTCACACGGTTGGAGCGGGCGCGCAGCTGGTCGATGATCTTGTCGACAATGCCGAGCTGCTCCATGACCTTATCGCACACGATGACGGCCTTCTCGATGCCGTACATGTCGCGCAGGTACTTGATGGCGTTCGGCTCGAAGTAGGTCTTGGCCGGAATCTTGAACCACTGCATGTTGTTGTTCCTCCGAGCGATGCGCTTGATGTTGAGAAGGTTGACTGCCTGGACGTTGCCGGACACGGAGTTGCCGCCGTAGGAGCCGCAGCCCAGGGTCAGGGACGGGGCGATGGCGTTGTAGATGTCGCCCACGCCGCCGAGGGAGCTCGGGGAGTTCCAGATGATACGGCAGGCGTGCATGCGCTGGCCGTACTCGCGGACCAGAGCCTGATCGTTGGTATGGATGGCTGCGGTGTGGCCTGCACCATGCTTGAGCATGGCTTCGCACATCTCGAAGGCCTGTTCCTTGTTGTCGGACTTCAGCACGGCCTGGACCGGAGCAAGCTTCTCCATGGTCAGCGGCTCGTTCTCGCCGACTTCCTTGCACTCAGCGGCAAGGATGGTGGCGTCTTCCGGAATCTCAAAGCCTGCGGCCTTGGCGATGTACTGCGGGGACTTGCCCGGCACCACAGAGTTGAGCTTCGGGGTCTGGCCGGAGTATGCGGTGCAGCCGAACATGTACTGCTCGAGCTTGGCCTTCTCTTCGTCGTTCACGAAGTAGGCCTTGCGACGCTTGAGTTCCTTGATCAGCGGAGCGTAGACTTCCTTGTCGGCGATGATGGCCTGCTCGGTGGCGCAGATCATGCCGTAATCGAAGTGCTTGGAGAGCACCAGATCGTTGGCGGCGCGCACGATGTCAACATCGGTGTCAACGTAGGCCGGGGCGTTGCCGGCACCCACGCCGAGGGCGGGCTTGCCGGAGGAGTAAGCGGCCTTGACCATGCCCGGACCACCGGTGGCGAGGATCGTGGCCACGCCCGGGTGCTGCATCAGCGCGCCGGTGGCCTGGATGGACGGGTGCTCGATCCACTGGATACAGTTCTCGGGAGCACCGGCCTCGATGGCGGCGTCGCGCACAATCTTGGCGGCCTCGACGGAGCACTTCTGCGCGCCGGGGTGGAAGCCGAAGACGATCGGGCAGCGTGTCTTCAGGGCGATGAGGGACTTGAAGATGGCGGTGGAGGTCGGGTTGGTAACCGGGGTGACACCGGCGACCACGCCGACGGGCTCGGCGACCTCATCGATGCCCATCACGTCGTCTTCACGGATGATGCCGACGGTCTTCTGGCCGGCCAAGTAGTTGGTGACGTGCTCACAGGCGAAGATGTTCTTGGTAGCCTTGTCTTCCACGAGACCACGGCCGGTCTCGTCGACAGCCATCTTGGCGAGAACGAGGTGCTTGTTCAGAGCGGCGATGGAGGCCTTGGCGACGATACGATCAACTTGCTTCTGGTCGAGGTTCTCGAATTCGACGAGAGCCTTCTTGGCGCGGGCAACCAGCGCGTCAACTTCGGCCTCAGCTGCGGCCTGCTTCTCTTCTGGAGTCGGCTTGGTAGCTTCGACCTTCTTCTTTGCTTCTGCCACTTGGGGTCCTCCTCGATCTTCTTGGGGTATATGGCAAAGTTCTGGGCCATCGCCTCGTCACCTCAGTTGCACCAGCGGGATACCGCCTCAGTAACCGAAAATGACCGGTGATGCGTTGTCACATTGCATATGTGACCTGAGGCACAATATACTGAACGGTCCGGCGCGATGCATACGCACAAAATCGACGGCGTTTCACGTGCGATATTGAACAGTTTTTGTTACGAGTTGTGCGAAATATCGAACAAATCCTCACTCTATCCGGCGATTTGGTACTTTTTGTTCACTTTTTACCGAAAATCACATGCCTGCAAACAACACAATCCGAGAACTTTTTTAAAGTAAGTTTTCAAAAGCAATCATTTTCTCCACATTTCTAGAAAGTTGGTTTAAAAAAGTACCCAAAATCGCCTACAAATATACGATTGTTGCCTCATAACCTCCGCGTCGAGGCACATGAAAGCCACTTTCATAAAGTAAACTTGCATATATCTCATCGCACAAAGGGGTAAACATGAGGGCAATGCCATCGACCGCAGTGAAAGCGCACAACCGCAGTGCCATGGCCCAGTATCTGTATGGCCATAGCCATGTCACCAAGCAGGAACTGGAACGCGAACTCGGCCTCAGCCTGCCCACCATCACCCAAAATCTGCACGCACTAGAAGATGACGGACTCATCCGCAAAGGCGAACTGCAGGATTCCACCGGCGGGCGCAAGGCGCAAAATTATGAGTTCAATCCCGATCATCGCACTGCCATCGGGGTAGTGATGCGGTCCAACGAACTGCGCCTGTGCGCGATTAACCTGTACGGCAACGTCATCGAAAAACGCAACGATGCCCTGCCTTACCGCAACACCAACGTTTACTACCAGCGTATCGGCGGCATCATCAACAACTTCGCCGCCGACGTCGAAAAGAAGCACGGCAAGGTGCTCGGCGTCTCGTTCGCCATCCAAGGCATCCTCTCCCCCGACGCCACCACCATCATCTTCGGCACCATTATGGGCAACACTGGGCTCACGCTCGAAACCATCAGCCAATCGGTCCATTACCCGTGCATGATGATCCACGATTCCGATGCCTCAGCCATGGCCGAACTCTGGTTCGACTCCACGCTCACCGATGCGGTGTGCGTCTATCTGGAGCGACGCCCGGGCGGCGCGGTGATCGCGGGGGGCAAACTGTATCAAGGCCCGAACCAGTGCAACGGCGCCATCGAACACATGACGCTGGTGCCGGGCGGCCGCGAATGCTACTGCGGCCAGCGCGGTTGCATGGACACCTACTGCTCGCCGGAGACCTTGCCCGAGGATTACGAAAGCATTCCCGGCTTCTTCAGCGTGCTTGAGCAGGGCGAACGGCATCATCGCGAGCGCATGGACGAATGGCTGGATTACGTGGCGCAGGCCATCGTCAACGCGCGATCCATCATCGCGGGCGACGTGATTGTCGGCGGTGAAGCAGCCCAGCATCTTGAAGACAGCGACATCGAGGATCTGAAGACGCGCGTCATCGCACGCAGCCCGTTCGGCACCGACCATTTCAATCTGCGCAAGAGCTACTGCGCCGAAGACCAGAACATCATCGGTGCCGCATTGCGATTCGCCGAGAATTATCTCGACGATATCTGCGGTGCTGCGGAACGCGGCAGAAAATCAAGGGCTTCCACCAAAAGTGACAACACGTCTACAATGGAGGTATGAAAAACCCACCGTTGCATCGTTACGCCACTCGCCCAGGGCTGTACTTCACTGACGACGGTGGGGCTGACGTCGTTGTTCGTTCCGAAACTGCCGATCAGGTTTGGCTATGTGTGCTGGAGCCCATTGACGAGCCCAGCGCCTTCTTCCAAGACGCCATCCGCCTGTTCGAGGACCCGAATATCTCCTTTATCCAGCAGATCCATGAGTTTCCGGTGTGCACGCGCATTATCGAACATTTGTATCTGCGCGAGACCCTGTTCCGCATGACCGGACCGAACTACGGCCTGTGGTACGTGCACCTGCCCAAAGCATGGGACGGCATGCGTTATGGCTACCGCGTGGACGGCGCATGGGACCCGAAACACGGCGTGCGCTTCAATCCATACAAATTCCTGCTTGACCCGTATGGCAAGGGCATCGACGGCTCCATGGAGCTCACCCCCGCCGCCTTCTCCTATGAATGCGATGTCGTGGACCGCAAGGTAATCGGCTCGGCATACGGTGCCATGAGCACCGTAGACTCGCTCGGCCATGTGCCGGTGTCCGTGGCCATCGACGATCGCGATACCCATAAGCATGAGGGCGACCCGCAGCACCCGCATGTGCCGTGGCGCAAAACCGTCATCTACGAGATGCATGTCAAAGGCTTCACCGCCAACGCGCCGTGGCTGCCCGAAGCGTTGCGCGGCACCTACGCCGGACTCGCCCACCCCACAACGCTCGCCTATCTGCAGGGATTGGGCATCACCTCCATCGAACTGCTGCCGATTATGGCCAAGCAGGACGAGCTCTTCCTGCAAGAACACGGCCGCAAGAACTACTGGGGCTACTCCACCCTCAGCTACTTCGCCCCCGAACCCTCCTATGCCACCAAAGCAGCCCAAGAGAAGGGCGCGGCCGCCGTGCGCCAAGAAGTCATAGACATGGTGCGCGCGCTGCACGAGGCCGGCTTCGAAGTCATCATGGACGTGGTCTACAACCACACATGCGAAGGCGGCGTCGAAGGCCCGACGGTCTGCTGGCGCGGCCTCGACGACCTGGCCTACTATCGCCATCAAAAATCCAATACCGGTCGACTCGAAGACACCACCGGTTGCGGCAATACGCTGGACTTCACCAACACGCATGTGGTCACCTTTGCCATCGACTCATTACGATACTGGGCCAAGCGTATCGGCATAGACGGTTTCCGCTTCGACCTTGGCGTCACGCTGGCCCGCCTGGAAGGCGAATTCACCCATCATCACCCGTTCCTCTACGCCCTGCGTTCCGATCTGCTGCTGGGCAACCTGAAGCTCATTATGGAGCCGTGGGATCTGGGCAACCTCGGCTGGCGCACCGGCCAATTCTCCGTGCCGTTCGCCGAATGGAATGACCGCTTCCGCGATACGGCCCGCACCTTCTGGCTTGAGGATGTGGACGGCGGCTCCGATTTCGGGCGTATCAGTTTGCAGGAGATGGCCACGCGACTCTGCGGCTCGGCCGATCTGTTCGCCACCGAACCAGGGCGTGGCGCTCCGGCCTCCATCAATTTCGTGTCCTGCCACGACGGTTTCACGCTGACGGACCTCACCAGATACCGCTCCAAGCACAATGAAGCCAACGGCGAAAACAATAATGATGGCTCGTCGGTGAACCATTCCGCCAATTTCGGCGTCGAAGGCGTCACCGATGATCCAGACGTCATTGCGGCACGCGAACAGGCGGCCATGAACATGATCGGCATGCTGCTGCTCTCGCTGGGTACGCCGATGATGCTCGCCGGCGACGAATTCCGCAACACGCAGGACGGCAACAACAACGCCTACTGCCAAGACAACGACATCACGTGGCTGAAGTGGGATTGGATGTATTCCACCAACAAGACGCGCGAAATGCGCCGCTTGGAAACCGTGTCTCGACTGGTGGCGCTACGTAAATCACTGGACCTGTATCACCACGAGGATTTCTTCACCCGACTGACCCAGATCGGCCTACTCAAGCCCTCAAGCCGCGTGCAGTGGTTCCTGCCCGACGGTACCACGCCGATGGAGCGTGACTGGTTCGATCTGGGCGTGCGTAGCTTCACCATGCGATTGCTGTCCAACAGTGAGGTGGACGTGTGCATTGTGGTCAACGGCACCGCTGACGACCGCACATTCCGCCTGCCGCCAGACACCCACTGGACGCCTAAATGGTGCTCGGCCGAAATCAACGGCCGCCGAGCCGGGCATGGCACTCAGGTCGAGGAATGCGATTTGAACGATGACACCACCGTCTGGACGCAGCATGTACCGGACGCCAGCGAGACAGTACTCAAGATGGTCGAAGAAATGGCCATGCAGCGCACGGAATCCTCGACTGAGGATGAAGCGGATACCATCGAATTCGCGATGCCAGCAACGGATCACGCCGCAAACGGCACCTCGTCCGCGCCTCGGGATGAGGTATCAGCTGATATGCCTGATGCCCCTGTGGATGATACGCCGGACACTCCCGTCGACGACAATGTCTGGACCATGCCGGCGCTGAGCATCACGCTGATGAAACAGGTGTGAGTCACACTCAAAACAGCACGACACAAACACAAAGGCTCTCCGCGGAATTCCGCGGAGAGCCTTTGTATGCTCGGTACAGGACAAGCGAAATTAACGCTTGGAGAACTGCGGGGCGCGACGTGCCTTGTGCAGACCAGCCTTCTTGCGCTCCACGACGCGAGCGTCGCGGGTCAGGAAGCCAGCCTTCTTCAGGGCGGCGCGGTTGGCATCACGATCGATGGCGTTCAGAGCGCGGGCAACGCCGAGGCGGATGGCGCCGGCCTGGCCGGTGGTGCCGCCGCCGTCAACGAGGACGATAGCGTCGAACTTGCCTTCGAGCTTGAGCAGAACGATCGGGGAGTTGACCTCACGCTGCAGCAGCTTGGAGGGGAAGTACTCCTCCAGAGTGCGGCCGTTGATGGTCCACTTGCCGTCACCCGGAACCAGACGGACACGGGCGACAGCCTCCTTGCGGCGACCGGTGCCGTAGCCCGGCTCAATCGCGGAGGTGCCGGTGCCAGCGCCAGCGTTGGTCTCGGTGGTGTAGTTGGTGAGCTCCTCTTCGGTCTCGACAACCTGGGAGTCGTTGGTGTTTTCAGCCATGATTCTTATCTCCTCTCAGGTTTCACTTGGCCTGCTGCGAGACCTGGGCGATCTCGAAGACCTGGGGCTTCTGCGGGGTGTGCGGGTGCTCGGCGCCACGGAAGATACGCAGGCGGTCGAGCTGCACCTTGGCCAGACGATTCTTCGGCAGCATGCCCTTGACAGCGTTCTTGATGATGCGCTCGGGGTTCTTCTCGAGCAGCTCGGCGTAGGAGTCACGACGCAGACCACCAGGACGGCCGGAGTGCGAGTAGAGTTCCTTGCCCATCTTGTTGCCAGTCAGAGCAATCTTGTCGGCATTGATGATGATCACGTGGTTGCCGGAATCGGCGTGCGGAGCGTAGGTCGGCTTGTTCTTGCCGCGCAGCAGGATTGCAGCCTGGGTGGCGAGACGGCCGAGCACCACGTCGGTGGCGTCGATGACGTACCAGTCATGAGTCAGATCAGATGGCTTCGGAGTGAAAGTTTTCACTGGATTACCTTTTCTATATTGTGTTCCGGGTCTCAGCTGCTTGGTGTGGCTTGGTCAGGGCCGCATCCAAGAGGCGTCGAACCTCATTATCCGTGGGCTCCCTGAAAGTCCTCGATGGCGAGTGGGATAGCGCTTTGAAGGACCCCTTAGGGAAACACAACAATCCACTAGTATATCGCCGGGCTTGACATAGGGCAACTGGGGACACTCCATTGGGTTTATGGCTTCTCTTCCCCTATTTATGGTTTCTCTCCCACCCACTTCGGCTAACCGACTCACCTACGGTGAGGCAATTCCCTGCCTTCTCTCAGCTATCGCTTCTTTCAGGCCTCGTCTACGGACAGTCCACTGGACTGTCCGCTTAACGACTCGGCTCGTCAGAGGGAGGTAAAGCGGGTCAGGAATTGAAGATTTGGGCGAAGCGTTGGGCACCGGGGGTGTCGAAGAGGGTTTCGAGCGGTACCACGTTGCCCTTGGCGTCGGCCAGTGGGATGCGCCAGTTCGGGTATTCGTTGTTGGTGCCCGGCTGGTTCTGCGCACGCTTCTCCCCCACCGCGTCGGTGATCGAGGCGGCGAGCAGCTTGCACGGCGAACCCTTCAGTGCGTGGTACAGCGCGTCGACGATATCCGCCTCGTGATCCTCACGATGTTCGGCAAAGTCGGCATCAAGATAACCCTGCTCGACCAGCATGGCCAGCATCGCATCCTGCTCGGCCTTGGCGGAGGCTTCGAATTCCTCGGCCGGGCCGGTCAGCAAGCCCAGACGCTCACGAATCTTGACGTGCTCGTATTCCAGGTAACCGGCGGCCGGCGGCAAATCATGCGTATTCACGGAGGCCAATGCATACGGACGCCACTGGGAGGGGGCGCGGAACACGCCGTCGCACTGCTCGAACCATTCAACGGCGCAACCGAGAATACCGTGGCTCGACAGGGAATCGGCCACATGGTCCGGCACCACGCCGAGGTCCTCACCTACGACCACGCCGCCGGCGCGAGAGGCCTCGATGGCCAGAACGCCCAGCATGATGTCTGAGTCGTAGTACACGTAAGCGCCATCCATAGCCGAACGGTTCTCGGGAATCCACCACAGGCGGAACAGACCAAGGATGTGATCGATGCGCACCGCACCGGCACGGGCGAACATGCCATGCACCATATTGCGGTAGGCCTCGTAGCCGGTGGTCTCCAGATTGATCGGGCTCAGCGGCGGCTGGCTCCAGTTCTGGCCTTGCTGGTTGAACATGTCCGGCGGTGCGCCGACCGTGGCCCCCTTGGCGAAGCGCTCGGGATTCCACCACACGTCAGCGCCGGAGGGGTGCACGCCGACGGCCATATCGGACATGATGCCGATATGCATGCCGGCGTCCTTGGCTGCCTGTTGGGCGGAGGACAGCTGCTCGGCGGCAATCCATTCCAGCCAGCGGTAGAAGTCCAAAGTGTCCGGGTACTGCTTGCGCAGATTGGCGATTTCCGGGGAGTTGCGATTGAACTTGCGCTCCCAGTTGCTCTCCTCGCCGTTGGGTGCTCCCCACTTGTCGTAGCACAGGCACCACGTGGCATACGCCTCCAAGTCGGAACCACAGTCCGCCTTGAATTGGTCGAATACGCTTTGGCGTTCGGCGGTACGGCCGGCCTTAAAGATAATCCACAGGGCGTGCATCTTGCTGCGCCACATGGCGTCACGGTCGATGAGCTGGGAATCACCGTTCAGCGGTTCGGTGTCGGCATGCAGTCCGTCGACGGCATTCTTGTCGCCCTCGCTGAGCGTGGCATATTCGGCGATCGCCTCAGGACGGATGTACGTGAAGTTGATCAGGCGACGGCTTACCGGCAGATACGGCGACGGGGTGAGCGGGGACACCGGCTCGGCGGCATGCACCGGATTAATGAGCACGAAGTCGGCACCGGTCTTCTGCTTGGCGTCCACCAGCATGGTCTTCAGATCCTCGTAATCGCCCACGCCCCAGGAGTTGGAGGAGCGAATCGAGTACAGCTGGGCCATCCAGCCCCACAGACTGCCGCCCTTCATCGGGTCAAGCAGATCGACGCGATCAGGTGCACTGATCAAAGTGGCGTCTTGCACACGGTCGGCGACCTTGACGTGCAGCGTATGGTAACCAATCGGCAGATCGGCGGGAATGACCACAGCCGCATTCGAAATGAACGTACCATCCAAGTCGTAGGCCTGGGATCCATCTCCAGGACCAACTTCAATGGTGCCTTGATATGGCTCGCCATTCTCCAGCGTGATGCTCGCCGAAGGCACGTCCAGAATACCGGTGTTCACCAGCACCCGGTCCTCGCTACCGGCGATATGCAGCACGGTGGGTGCCACCAATCGGGCGTAACGCTCGTTCAGAATGCGTCGGATGGCGATGAGTTGGGCGCTCTCGCTGGAGGCGTCGATGCCCAGCGCTGCCAGCACCTCGATCAGGACGTCATCGTCTATCTCGTGGTAGTCATGGCTCATGCCCAAATAACTCGTGCCGACACCGACCAACTTGGCCAGTCGAATCAACGGACGGGCCAGACGCTCTTCACTCTCGGTAATCTCACTCATAGCCCCAGTCTAACGCCGTTTGATTGCGCCACACCGTAAGAAAAATGCCATGATTCCGCCAAATTATGTACTTTTTACCCTCACATAGTGAGATGTGAGCGCTCACAATGGTGGACAGGGGGTGATTGCCGGCCAAATTTGCGCGGCAAAACACAGCAATAGTGTGCTTAGCGGCGGCTTTCCACGGCGTGCCGCACCTCGGCCGAGGGGTCGTTGGCCAATTTGGCAAGCATCGCTTCGGACGTATTGGGGTTCAGTGCCACGGCACGGCGGACCATCGAAGAAAGCACCGCCGGTGCTCCCTCTTCGGATTCGGTGCCAAGTACGCCCAAGAAATCCAATGTCTCCGCATCCGCAGTGGGGTCCTGCGCACCCTCAAGCCGCATCTTCCAGCTGGTGCGCTTGTTTTTCAACGCCGTATCCCGGACCGCAGGCACCGGGTCCTTGGTCAGACGGCCGACCAGCCAATTCTTGTCGTCCCCGTTGGCGGCCACGGCTTGACGCACGGACGGTTCGGGGTCTTCGGAGAGTTTGACCAATACGTTCGGGAACGGCATGGTGTCGGCGAGGAACACACGATCGGCCACCGGGGTGTGCGGGTTGCCGGCCACAGCCTCCAAAAGTGCGGTGGCGCGGGAGAACGCCGCCTGATCGGCACGGTCAGGCAACGGCCGACGGGCGAATTCGGACAGTTCGGCCGGGTCGGTGGAATGGCGCAGACGCTCGTATGTAGCGGTCAGCGGTTCGAAATCCACCGGAGCGGCGGACTCGGCTGCGGACTGCGCGCCTTGGTCCTGCTGCTGGGCGTCCGTGTCGGTTGCAGTCTCGGCCGCGGCCTCGGTTGCGGCCTCGGTGGGCTGGGTCTGCTGGCTGGTGGTGTTCTCGTCGGTCATGATGCCCAGCTTAGTCATACAGGCGTCACGCGAGCGGAACCGGAATGTTGACCATGTCAATCGGAGCCGGCACCACAGCGGCATTGAACGCTTCCCGCACACGCTCCTCGAATCGCGCGCAATCATCCTGCGGCACCACCGCGGTCAACTCGACGTTCACCGCATACGATTCATCCTCCTGACTGCCACCAAGCTGCGCCAGGATCTGCTGGAATCGGGCCAACTGCGGGTATTCGAGGCGAACCCGGTATCGCTTGGCGGTCATGATGCGGGCGGCGCGGGCGGCTTTCATCGCCAATGATGCGGCGGATGAGTACGCGCGGACCAGCCCACCGGAGCCCAGCAGAATACCACCGAAATATCTGGTGACGGCAACCACGCAATCGGTGGTGCCCGACTGCTTGAGTACGTCGAGAATCGGCTTGCCGGCGGTACCGGACGGCTCGCCGTCATCGCTCATGCGTTCGGACAGTCGCCCATCCGCGCCTCCGCACACGGCGGCATACGCCACGTGTCGGGCTTTCGGATGCTGCTCACGGATCGCAGCCACGAACGCGAGCGCCTCGTCGAGCGTATCGACATGGGCGGCGTCGCCGATAAATTCGGACTTTTTTTCGACGAGCGAATCGTGGGCGGGATCGTCGGGCGTGTTGAGAATCGTCTGCATGAGCGTGTTCCGGTGGTCGACTGGCTGGGTGTTCGATTGAGCGCGAGGCTAGGCAGGGCTATCAGCGTTCGGAGACGACGACGTTATAGTCTTCGCCGGCGAAGTAGGCGGTCAGGCAGGCGATCATCTGGCGGGTGAGCTCCTTGAACGCGCCGTCGGCACGCCAGCCGACGTGCGGGGTCAGGACGATGCCGGGCACATGGCAGATGGCGTCGTCGGCGGTCAGCGGCTCATGGTCGAACACGTCGAGTGCGGCGGGAACATCGCCCTTTTGCAGTCGGGCAAGCAGCGCACCGGATTCGATGACTTCGGAGCGGGCGGTGTTGATGAACAGGGTGCCGGGCTTCACATGCGCAAGGTTCTCGGCGGTGATGATGCCGCGCGTGGCGTTGTTCAGCGGCAGATGGACGGAGATGACGTCGCTGGTTTCGATGAGCTTGTTGAGATCGTCGACCGGAGTGGCACCGGAGCGTTCGAAATGCTCGGGCGGCACATGCGAATTCCATGCGGCGACCTCCATGCCGAGGGCGCGGGCGATGCCGGCCACGGTGGAGCCGATGCCGCCCAGTCCGATGATGCCCATGCGACGGCCGGCGAGTTGCAGTCCATCGCCGCTGGCCCACGCCCAGTTGCCGGCCTTGACGTCCTTATCGAGTTGGCCAACGCGGCGGATGAGCTCGAACAGAAGGGCGAAGGTGTGCTCGGCCACGGCGTGATCGCCATAATGTTCGGCGTTGCAGACGCGGATCTTCAGCTCGCGCGCCTTATCGAGATTGAGGTAGCTGGCGACGCCGGTACCGCAGAACACGATGCACTTGACGTGCCCCTGCCCGCTGATGGTGCGCAGCAGATCGTCCGAAATGTGGTAGCCGCCCACCAGCAGGGCGTCGGCATCCTTCAGACGCTCGGCTATGGTCGCCTCGTCGGACGTGAATTCCTCGAACATACGCACGCGGGCAACGTCGTGGAGCGCGGGGAACTGGGCCTTGATGGGCTCGATCATCGAGTCAAGCACGGACGGCATCACGACGAGGGGCAGATCGGTGCGTTCGCTTTGGGTTTCGTAAATCTCGGTCATGGGCTCCACATTAGGAGGCCGGCGGGAAAAGCGTCACCTTGCGGCTTCCCCTCCTTGAGACCAAGCCGAGCAACTATTGCTTTGCCGCCTGCTCCTGCGTGATGTTCCATTCCTTGACGACGTTCTGGTCCGCGCCCATCGAATAGATGACATCCCAGATGCGTTGGCGTATCTGAGCGTCGTAGGCTTCGTCCCAACATGTGCCTATGGGATGGTCGCTGGATATCGGGCACCATTGGTAGTTGCCTTGATGCACGTTGGCGGTGGGCACCCAATCGATGCGGTTGACGCGCCACGACCCCTTGACGCCCTTCTTGCCGGCGAACTGGATGCGTGCGGTCACACCCTGATTGTTGACCAAGGTTTCCGGCGTGTTCGCCGACTCGGTGACGGCGTTGCCCAGACCGTAGATAATCCACGTGCCGTTATAGTTCTCGATGGGCTGCGCACAATGGCAACCGGCACCGTAAATAACGTCGAAGGCACCAGTGTCGGCAAGCTCATGGGCTTCCGAAATCTGCCAGGAATCGGCGTAATCAAGGTATTCCTGCACCGAGTGCATGGCGATGGCCACCACATCGGCACCTTGCTCGCGGGCCTTGTTGGCCTTGTCTACCGCGCGCTGGATGTCGCTGTCGTGATTCGGGTCGCCGTCTTCGCGCAGACGATCCACCTGCCAGTCCTCGTCGGCGGTCATGCCGTTGAGGGAGACCGTGCCGGTGACCAGACCCAGCTTGCCGCCGCCGGTCGGGGAATCGATGACCAACGGTTTGGTGGAGTCGGCTTCGGTTTTGTACGAGCCGGTCTGGGCGATGCCATTGGCCTCAAGCGTGTCCCACAGACGGGCGATGCCATCCGCCCCCTGATCCCAGGAATGGTTGGTGGCGTGTGTGCAGGCGTTGTATCCCACGTTGCGGGCGGCATCCGCCACTTCCGGCGGAATGTTGAAGATCGGGTACGCGGCATATGGGCCGCCGCGCTGGGCGATCGGGGTTTCGAATTCGCACACGGCGATGTCCGAAGCCTGAATGTACTGCTTCATCGGCGCGAACAGCGGGTCGAAGTTGAAGGCGGTGCCATCCGTGGCGTTGGGGTTCGGGCCTTGGAAATGGCTCCACAATCCCTCATGGAACAACAAATCGCCGTTGACCAGCATGGCGATGCAGTCCGTATCCGGGCAATCCGGTGAATTGCCGTGATGTTCGGTCACCGGTTTGGGCGTGTTCTTCGCTTTATTCAACGCGACGTCCGACACTCCGGCGTGTGCGGGGCCATTGCCGTCCGTGCGATGGGTTGCGAACCATGCGCCGATGCCCAGCGCAACGGCGAGCGCGATCACGAACACGATAATCAGCGCCGCACGGTTGGTTCGTGTCGAGTTGGAGCGATGTTGCCCCTGCCCAGCGATATGGCTCATCTTTGCCCACCCTTCGGAACTCTTCTTCTCTCTCTAGGGTACCGCCCATCTCAGTCAAACACTGCGGGGAGGGAGGCGATGAGCAAGCGATTGGACAAGCAATATATAAACCGGTTAATCTTCAATCACCATTCACGAACACCACGCAAAAGTCTCACTTAGTGGACATTTTTCTTTCGTCGCTCGGACTTTTCCCGACGTGCCGCACTCGTTCGCCCACTAAAATGGCGGTTTGGAGGCGGACGGACAATGGCGTACCTCCGACTCCGCTTACCACAAGCGGAGACCGCCCGTCCTCGGTTATTTCAGGAGTTACTTAACCCGGAGTTTCCGGAAAACAAAAAAGTTCCGAGCTTTCACCCGGAACCTTAATCGGCGGAGTCAGAGGGATTCGAACCCTCGAGCCGTTTACACGACTAACACCTTAGCAGGGTGCCCCTATCGGCCACTCAGGCATGACTCCACGTTACGCAATAATGCGCAACAGCAAATTACTGTACCACGTCCTGCGGATACGGCGTGCCGAACGACACATTATTGAACGTCCGCGGGTGCGGCGTCGCCGGAGAACGTAACGATAACCGCGCAAATCACCAACGCCACACCGACGATTTCACCAACGCTGGGAATCTCGCCGAACGCCAGTCCCACGGCCACCGCCATGGCGGGATTGATGGATTGCATTACCGAAAATGCGCCGGATGTGGTGCGTCGCAGCGTGATCTGCTCCACCACATAGGGAATGAACGAGGCCATCAGGGAAATCACAAACAGCAGAGCCAGCAGCTTCAGCGAGCCGCCGGGCTCAAGCGCCCACGTGGCATCGGCCTTGGGGTGAACCACATGAGCCACAGCCGGCACGCCAAGGAACAGGGACTGGACCAGCCAGCCGATGGTCACGGCGATGCACAGATTATCCAGCGAATTGCCGCCAGCCGCCACGCGCCGGCCGGTGATGATATACATGCCCCACATCGACCCGCCGATCAAAATCGCAATCAGACCATACAAAAACGTGCCATTGCCGGACGGATTGGCCAATGATATGCCAGCTAACAGCACCACACCGACCGCCGCGATACCGATACCGACCCGCTCGCGCCAGCTTTTGCCGGTAATCACCGCCACCGAAAGCGGTCCCAAAAATTCGATAGACACGGCAATGCCCATATCCATATTGCTGATGGCCACATAAAACAGGGTATTCATCAGCACCAGCGAGCAGCCGAGCAGTACGACCAGCCCCCAGCTGCGGGCGTCGCGGTGAAACAGTTGCGCTCGCTTCGCCTTGTTCCAGGGCCTGCGCCACAGCAGCAACAGCACCGCCATGAATCCCACGCGATACCACACCGAGTACAGCGGATCGAGCTGGGTGAACGCAAGTTTGGCGACGGCCGTAGCCAAATAAATCACCAGTGCCTCACCAATCACGATAAGAACCACGGGAACACGGTTGAGGATACCGACCACTGCCTTCTTCATGAGGTTTACGCTACTCGGAGAGCCGGGACAGCGCGCATTGACTTGGAAGGCGTTACGGACAGTGACGCAATGTGGACGATTCCGTGGAATTGCACCCACCATGCGAAACAGCCGCACAGTGCGTAAACCCTTGGAATTCCGGCGATATTCGGCATTATGACAATGAGCGCCGCGTCATGCGCGCCACATAGTGAGCATGACCTCGTTCGGCATTCCTACAATGGTGGCATGAGCACCGCACCGAGACTTGAGGCCGCCAAACGCGATTGGGGCCACGACGAGACCGGATGCACCGTGCTGCATATCGACATGGATGCCTTCTATGCCTCATTGGAGGTGGCGCGCAACCCCGGGCTCAAAGGCAAGCCGGTAATCATCGGCACCGGGCCGCGCGCGGTGGTGTCCGCCGCGAGCTACGAAGCCCGGAAATACGGCATCAATTCGGCGATGCCGGCCGCGCGCGCCCATCGGTTGTGCCCGAACGGCATTTTTCTGCCAGTGGATATGGCGTATTACCGCATGATGTCGCACCGAATCATGCATGAGGTGTTTTTGACCGTCACCGACCGGTTCGAGCAGGTTTCGGTGGACGAGGGCTATATGGATGTGTCCGCCGCACTGCTGGAGTGGGGGCGGCCGAGCGCGATCGGCGCGTGGATTCGCGCTCAGGTGGCCGAGCGCTTCCACGTGACGTGTTCAGTGGGTATCGCCTGTAACAAACTGGTGTCCAAAATGGCCTCGACCAATGCCAAGCCGGACGGCATGCTGCTGATTCCCGCGGCCCGCTCGGCCGAATTCGTGCAGATGATGCCATTGCGTGGTATTCCGGGAATCGGGCCGTCTTTGGAGAAGCGGCTTAATGCTTGGGGCGTGCATTCGGTGGCTGAATTGGCTCAGCTGGATGAGGCTGCATTGACTCGTGCCACTGGCTCCCCGGCTGCGGCACGTGGATTATGGGCGGCCTCGCACGGGTTGGATTCCCGCGAAATTACCACGGTACGCGAGGAGAAATCCATTGGGTCCGAGGAAACCTTGGCCGAGGATACACGCGATATGCGCGTGGTGTGTGGGCTACTGCGTTCGGCCTGCGACGAAGTAACCAGCACGCTGCGGCGCAAGGGGCTGGTGGCGCGCACGCTGACGGTGAAGTTGCGGTTCGCCGACCTGAGCTATCAGACCCGGTCTTTTACGATGGAGCGGCCGACCGATACGGCCGGCGTGCTGTACCCGGAATGCGTGCGGCAGCTGAAAGTCATGCTGGGGCTACCGGCCTCGGCGGAGTCTGCCACTCCCCTGCCCAAAACTATTCGCTTGGCCGGTATGAGCACGTCTTCGCTCAGTAAGGCGGCGGCTACGGCCGTGCAGCCTTCACTGGATGACATGCTCGAAGAGGCCGACAATGCCCGCGGCCAGACCTCACAGGCGCGTTTGCATGATGCCGAGGCCGCACTGGACGCTGTGCGCCGCAAATTCGGCAACAAGGCCGCCCAGTTTGGGGCGTGAACGGCTCAACGCCACTTACGATCTCATTACGCCGTGAGACGTTCGCAGGCGGAACGGATGGCCTCGTCGGTGGCGGTGGCGGAGAAACGCAGGTAGGCGGGAGCGCCGTAGAATTCGCCGGGGCTGGGGATGATGCCGATCTTGGCGAGCTCGGCCATATCGGCCCAGCAGTCGCCGGACTTGGCCTTGACCCATACGTACAGCGCGCCGGAGGGCATTTGTGCCGAATAGCCATATGCCTTCAGTGCGTCAACCAGCGCGGATAGGCGGCGACGGTAACGCCTCCATTGCTCGTGCACAGCGGCTGTGTCCTTCAGGCCTGCGGCCATGGCGGCCTGCACTGGGCCAGGGATAATCTGGCCGATCTGCTTGCGGTATTCGGCCATTCCCTTGACCAGCCGGTAATCGCCGGCAATTAGAGCCGTACGGTAGCCGGCCATGTTGGACTGCTTGGACAGCGAGTAGAGCACCAGGATGCCAGCTGCCGAACCTTCACACACATGTGGATTCAGGGCACATGGCGTGGCGGAGAGACTGAATGCGGTATCGGAGGCGGGCTCGTTGGATTCGGCCACCGGTGCGGCAGGCACAGACGCAGCAGATGCAGACGCGGCAGGCGCAGAGGACGCGGCTGTATTGCGGCGCACCGAACGCCAGTCCATTAACGCATAGCATTCGTCGGAGAGCACCACGGCACCGATGCGACGGGCAGCAGCCACGATGTCGGTCAGCCAGTCAGCGGAGATGACCTCGCCGGAGGGATTACACGGCGAGTTGATCCAGATGGCCTTGACGTTCGGAATATTCACCCAGGAATCGACGTCGGTCACATCATCGACTTTGACCACGGTGGCGCCGGCAAGTTGGGTACCGATTTCGTAAGTCGGGTAGGAGACAGCCGGTTGGACGACCACATCGCCTTCGCCAAGGTGCAGCAGGCTGGCCATCAGCGCCACGGCCTCCTTGGAACCCACGGTGGGTACGGCGGCAGCGTTGATGGATTTCAGATCCACCCCGCGCAGTTCGCGGAACCATGTATCGATAGCGGCCTTAAGGTCGGCGGTGCCGGCGGTGACCGGGTATCCATGGGCGTTGGGGGCGTCTGCGCCGGCAACCAGCGCCTGCTGGACGCTGCTCGGCACCGGGTCCACAGGCGAGCCTACGGACAGGTCGATCATGCCACCCGGCACGGTTTTGGCGGTGGCTTTGAAGCCGGCGATACGAGACCAGTCGTATGGCGACGAATATGCGTGGAAGCCCATGAGAACCCCTTTCTTGGACGGTATGTTCCTAAGATACGACGAACCCTCGGCCGTGATAGACCGAGGGTTCAATCCGAACTATGCGCTGTGTGCAGCGCTTATCCGCAAATCAGCTTACTGGTTCTGCGGCGGCAGCGCGGCGACCTGTTCCGGGTCTTTGCCGATTGGACCATTGGCGGAAGCGCCGCCCAAATCGCCGACTTCAGCGAAGAAGTTGACAGCGGCATCCTTGTACCAAGCCCACTCGTCCGGCAGATCATCCTCATAGAAGATGGCCTCGGTGGGACACACCGGTTCGCATGCACCGCAGTCGACGCACTCGTTGGGGTTGATGTACAGCGAGCGGGAACCCTCGTAAATGCAGTCGACGGGGCACTCGTCCACGCAAGCCTTGTCCTTGACATCCACGCAAGGCTGAGCGATTACATATGGCATGGAATCCTCCTTAACAAATACTGATACAAGGGTACGCGCCTGTTGGGACGCTCCTCGCTCTCAGCCGTTAACGGCCTTATCGGTTTCGGCGGACAGCGTTTCGGTCAGGTCGCCCTTGCCGAGGCGCGCATGCCAGTAGCCGTAGCCGAAGTAGATGGCGAAGCCGACCACGAGCCACACCACGAAACGAATCCAGGTGAGCACGGACAGGTTGAGCATCAACCAGAAGTTGGCCACGGCGATGAGGATCGGAATCCACGGGCTGCCGGGCATCTTGAAGGCGCGCGGCAGGTCGGGGCGCTTCTTGCGCATAATCGGGATGGAGATGGCCACCAGCGTGAAGGCGGACAGGGTGCCGATGTTGACCATGTCGGAGAGCACGCCGATGTCGAAGAAGGCGGCCACGAGCGCCACCACCGCGCCGACGACGATCTGCAGAGCGGCCGGGGTGCCATGCTTGCCGGTCTTGGACAGGCCGCGCGGCAGCAGACCATCGCGGCTCATGGCGAAGACGATACGGGTCAGGCCGAGCAACAGCACCATAACCACGGTGGCCAGGCCCAGCACGATGCCGAAGCTGATGATCTTGGCGGCCCAGTCGGCGCCCACCAGTTCGAAGGCGGTGGCCAGCGAGGGGCTGTCTTGCTTGGCGAGATCGGCATAGGAGACCATGCCGGTGGTCACCACGGCCACGAGCATGTACATGACAATGATGAGCAGCATGCCCACGCCGATGCCGAGCGGCACGTTCTTGTGCGGGTTCTTGGTCTCCTCAGAGGCGGTGGCCACCACGTCGAATCCGATGAACGCGAAGAACACGAGCGCCGCGCCCGAGAGGATGCCAGGAACGCCGTACACGGATGGGGTCATGCCGGTGGCGAACTGCCACAACGGCTGGGTCATCACGCCGGTGACGGCGGAGGAGCCTTCCACGGTGGAGGCCGGCTGGCTCGGCGGAATGAACGGGGTGAAGTTGGAGGCCTTGACGTAGAAGAAGCCGACGATCACCACAAAGAACACGATGGCGATCTTGAGCACGGTCATAGCACCGTCCACGCGGGCGCCGATCTTGGTGCCGAATACGAGCAGCGTGGTAAAGAACGCCACGATGATAATCGGGGCGATATCGATGTGGAAGGAGCCGAACGTCAGGTTGGTGTTGGCGTTCCAGCCCATCAGGCGCATGAAATCGTTGAGGTATACGCCCCAATATTTGGAAATCACGGAGCCGGCCATCAGCATTTCCAGGATCAGATCCCAGCCGATGATCCAGGCCATGATCTCGCCGACCGTGGTGTAGGTGAAGGTGTAGGCGGAGCCGGCCACCGGAATCATCGAAGCGAATTCGGCGTAGCACATCACGGCTGCGCCGCACACGATGCCGGCGATCAGGAAGCTGATGATCACGGCCGGGCCGGCGTGGAAGGCGGCGGCCTGCGCGCCCACCGAGAAGATGCCGGCGCCCACGGCTACGGCCACACCCATGATTGACAGATCCCACCAAGTCAGGTTGCGCTTGAGCTTGCGGCCCTCTTCACCGGTTTCGGCAATGGTCTGTTCGACGGATTTTGTACGGAACAGTTGCATAGTGCTCTTCTTTTTTCTCTGTTGTTTGCGCACCGAATGCGCACAATACCGACAATCGAGTATAGAAGAGCCCGCGTGTCTTGTCTATTAATAAGACTCAGAGTCCGCAATATATGGGATTAATAACCCACTCCATCAATCAATAGCGCGATTACAGCACACCGACGCAGACCGGTTCGGGCACCAAGTCCACTCCGAACGCGCTCTTGACTGCCTGCTGAACCGCACGCGCCAAAGCTGCGATATCGGCCGCGCTCGCTCCCCCACGATTGGTCAAGGCCAGCGTGTGCTGCGTGGATAGACTGGCCGGCGCGTCCGCATCGACCTTATATCCCTTATGGCAGCCGGCATGGTCGATGAGCCAGGCGGCGGACGTCTTGGTGCCGGGAGTGCCGTCAGGCAGAGTCGCGTCGAACTTCGGCGCATCTTCGGGCAGGGCCGCCGCTTGGTCGGCGGTCAGAATCGGATTCATAAAGAACGAGCCGCAGCTGTGGCGATTGTAGTCGGGAGCAGGCAGACCGTCATCGCCAACGGGAATGCCGGCGGCCTCATTGAGGGAGGCCAGACGCTCCAGATCGGTCAGGATATTGGCCTCGCGCTTGGCGGTGGCCATGTCAGGCAAGGCGTAGCGAGTAGGGTCCTCGAGCATGCCCTTGGCGGCACGTACTGCGAGCACGGCTTTGCGGATGTCGGCGGTGGCCATACGGTCGCCCACTTCGACGCCAAGCGCTTTGGCAAGCTGTCCGTAACCTACCGTGCCTTCGGCCGAGTGGGTCAGGGCAAAGGTGACGGAAAGCACCACGTAACGTGGCGTCGGGAAGAATCGGCCGGCCGGCCGGCCGGGGCCGGCGTACATGCTGGTCTTCAGTGCGGAGTATCGATAGCCGAATCGAAGATCGGCGGGTGTGAGGTCGCGCGTTGTTTTGGTGTCTCGATCCCAGACTTCCACCGATTCGACCGAAGTGGCGACTTCCTGCCCGTAGGCACCGATGTTCTGCACCACGGAAGCGCCGACTGTGCCGGGAATGCCGGACAGTCCCTCGACGCCCTCGAGCCCGAGCTCTACGGTGAAGGCCACGAAATCATCCCAATTGGCACCGGCCTCGGCATTGACATGCACGGTGCGATCCTCGCCCTCTACCGGTGCAGCCTCGTCCGGCACAGTGATGAGGCGTCGGGCGTCTCGAACCACCACGCCGTCAAAAGGCTTATCGGAAACAAGCAGGTTGGAGCCGCCACCGACGACGACCAAGGGCAGGCCTTTGGAATCGGCTTCCTCCACGGCTTCGATGAGTCCCACGCGCGTGGTCGGCTCGATGAAATGGGCGATGGGGCCGCCCACGCCCATGGTGGTGATGTCTGCAAAGCTTGTCATGGCTTACTATCTTAGTGGCGCAGGTGCGATATCGAGGCAATCATCGGCTGAAACGGCAGAACGCCCGCGTCTGAACGAAGGTGGCGCGGGATTTCTGCCGTTTTGGCGGCCCGAAACGACAGAACGCCCGCGAGGGGTTCGTTCAGACGCGGGATTTCTGCCGTTTCTCACGCGATGCGGATACTGATTCCGCACCCTGCCACTCGCCTCCGGAGGCAATACGCAAAAACCCGGCCGAATGGGCCGGGTTTTGTAAAGCTGTGATACTTGCGATCAACGAGTCTCGCGGTGCACGGTCTGCTTGCCGCAGCGCGGGCAGAACTTCTTGAGCTCAAGACGGTCGGGCGTGTTACGACGGTTCTTAGTCGTAATGTAGTTACGCTCCTTGCACTCGGTGCAGGCCAGCGTGATGCCCGGACGGATGTCGGCGCTCTTAGCCATTGTCATTCACCTCTGTGTTCTTAGGTATAGTGCGCGCCCACCGGTTAGCGGGCGCGATTTGTAGCGAGGAAGAGGCTCGAACTCTTGACCTTACGATTATGAGTCGTACGCTCTAGCCAGCTGAGCTACCCCGCCAGAGAGCCCCGAGTGAGAATTGGACTCACGACCTCTTCCTTACCAAGGAAGTGCTCTACCACTGAGCTATCGGGGCGTGGCGGATAGTGGATTCGAACCACTGAAGCACGAAGCGGCTGATTTACAGTCAGCTCCCTTTGACCGCTTGGGAAATCCGCCAGTCTGTTTCCCGCCGCGGTGTTTGACCTCAACAGGCAACTTGGCTATATAACCACAGATTTTCCAGGTATGCAAATCGGCCCCTACGCGAACCTTGTTTTGCCGCGGAATTCTGCGGTTTTATCGGCGTGTCTCACAGCGTGTTTTCAGGGCCCGCTTCGGCCCTGCAAACAGCCCCGACCAAGGCTGCACCCCGCACTTCACCCAATCATTTTTTCTTATATGGTGCTCTAGAACCTTGCAATGGCGCGGTTTTCGAGCGATGTCGCCTGTTTGCGCGGCACGGCGCATGCTGGCATGCTGGGCGCATGGCTTCTGATCTTGTACATCACGGACAATCATTCGACGACCAGCCGCTCGGATTCGGCACGCTGGCCATTCACCTCGGTAACGGGGTCGACGCCGAAACCGGCGCGATCCGTCGCCCCATCACGCTGGCGAACACCTACGCGCTGCCCTACGACCCCTCGGACATCAACTGGTCCAGTTCGGACGTGAACCTCTACACGCGCAACGGGCATCCGAACCAGCGCTATCTGGAAGAAAAGCTGGCCCGTCTTGAAGGTGCCGAGGATGCGGTGGTGCTCGCTTCCGGCGTGGCCGCGCTGGCCGCCACGTTCACCACGTTCCTCAACCGAGGCGACCACGCGATCTTCTCCGACACCACCTATATCGCCGCCTACCGCCTGTTGAACCAGATTCTGCCGGAGAAGTACGGCATCGAAACCTCCATCCTGGATACCTCCGATCCCGAGAACGTACGCGCGGCGCTTCGCCCCAACACCAAGCTGGTGCATATCGAGACACCGGCGAACCCGACGCTCAAGGTCTCGGACATCGCCACCATCGCCAAACTGGCCCACGAAGCGAACCCGGACATTCTGGTTTCGGTGGACAACACCTTCAACACGCCGTACAACGTGCGCCCGCTCGATCTCGGCGCGGATATCGTCATCGAATCGCTCACCAAATACATCAACGGCCATGGCGACGCGCTGGGCGGCTCGATCGCCACCACCAAGGCGCGCACGGACCAGATCCGCTTCACCGCGCAGGTGAACTTCGGCGGCATCATCTCGCCGTTCAATGCCTGGCTGATCAATCGCGGCTCGGTGACGCTGCCACTGCGCATCCGCCAGCACAACGCCTTGGCCTTGGCGATTGCCAAGCATCTCGAATCGCTGGATGTGGTGCGTTTCGTGGCGTACCCCGGTCTGGAATCGCACCCGCACCACGAGGTGGCGGTCAGCCAGCTGGCCCGCCCGGACTCCGGGTTCGGCGGCGTGCTGTCGTTCGGCCTCGACACCAATCATGACGGGCACAACCGGTTCGTTTCCAAGCTCAATGTGATTACGTCGGCCGTCTCGCTCGGCCATGACGAATCGCTGATCGTGTTCCTCGGCGAGGATGACGAGCGCCAGTACCTGTACCCGCCTGAGTTCCACCGCGGCTTCTTCCGTCTGGCCGTGGGTCTGGAGGATACGGACGATTTGATTCGCGACATCGATCACGCGCTGGTGGAGGCCGGATTCGAGGTGTGAGACCGCACCGCGCGCATGATTTCGGCCTCTTCCGCCCTGCTGCCGCCGTCAGTGAGTCACAAAATGGCTCGGTGACGACGATGGCAGGGCTTTTTACGTCGGCACGGGGACAATACCTGGCGGTCTGCCGACGATGACGGCCCGTATCGTCGGCAGGGGGTCTGCCGACTTTCCGGCAATTTATGGTGGGCAGACCGCCAGTTTTTGGACCGTCGCCGACACAAAACGCCGATTTGCCGTCGGCAATGGTCCAAAAACTGGCCCTATAACGACGCCAACGCGGCTCAGCATCGGCGCATCGCCATTTCGTGGCCCACTGCCGACGCTGGCCTCATGCCACGGCACTCAGCGTCGGTAGAGAGACAACCATTGGCACAGCGACGACACCACGAACCTGCGACACGGAAAAAAACAACATACCGTCGACCTACTGCCGTCTTGTGCAAAATGTCTTAAGCCGCTCGGCCAAGTCGCCGACCGAGCCTCTTCCATAGGGACCCCAATCCGTTACCCAGTGTAGATGCGGTGCAACGCCGAACTCAACTACGTTGCGCGCATGCACCTTTATGCATAGCAGGCATGGCTGGGCGTTTGGCGGGAGCGGTTTTCGGCTCCCCTCTCTGAGGGGAGCCCCTTTCCGCCTGACAAGAGAAAACCCCGACTGTTCGTGGGAACAGTCGGGGTTGTTGAAGTTCGCTAGGCGACTAATCAGCCGAGGATGGCGAGAATGTCGCGCGCGCCGACGATGAGGTAGTCCTCACCCTCGTAGTGGACTTCGGTGCCGCCGTACTTGGAGTACAGCACCTTGTCGCCGACCTTGACATCCATCGGGATGCGCTCGCCCTTGTCGTCACGACGGCCCGGGCCAACGGCCAGAACTTCACCCTGCTGCGGCTTCTCCTTGGCGTTGTCCGGAATATACAGACCGGAAGCGGTCTGGGTCTGGGCCTCGGCCTGCTTGACGATGATCTTGTCTTCCAACGGTGTGAGCTTAATCGACACTGTGGGTCACCTCGTATCTACTTGTAGTTCGATAATGCCGCGCCAGAACGCCTCAAGAGGCTGACGATCACTTGCGTTGTCCCTTTGCGCTAGGACACATCGTAGCGCGATTATTAGCACTCTGCCAACTCGAGTGCTAACGCTGTGAGAGAAAATCGGCGAATCGCGACGCTCAGTTGCCGCGGCGGGCAAGAATGGAGTCCAGGCCTGCGCCCAACGAATCGGTGGTCGCCGCTGGCGCTTCGACGTCGGCACGCTCCTCGGATTCGTGGAATGCGGCTCGCTGGGCGGCGTTTGCAGCCTCGTCATCGGCGTCCGTAGCGGCGTTCGTATCGGCATCATCGCGCTGCTCCGACTCAGTGTCTACAGCGTTTCCGGCACTGACAGCCTTGCCCGCATCGGCGGCCTTGGCGTCGTCCGCGGCCTTGACGGCTCGGGCCTCGTCAATCAACTTTTCCGCCACTGCGGGTTCGACAGGTTCCGCCTTGGACACCTGACGGGTCGACTTGATCTCCAAGCTTTCCGGAGCGTTGTCGGCGTTATGTTCCCCACCCAAAGTGAAGGAGATGAGATCCTGCGAGGTGGACATATCGAAGACGTCCAGTGCTCGGGCAGGGCGTACGCTGACCAGTTCCGACGTGGCATCGGCAGCGGCAGCGGCATCGTCGCGCTCATCGCGCTCGTCACGCACCGTAAGCGATGGTTCAACTCGAGGGGCGACGGACTTGTCCGACTCAATCGACTTGTCTGTGCGAACGGAGGCATCAGGTGTGGCGGAAGATTCGCTGGTTTCGGCAGCGGACTTACGGTCGGCGGATTCATCGACCATAGCAGACGGCTCGGCGGCAGGCTTATCGGCGGCGGACTGTGCAATATCAGACTTCTCAGACTGTTTGGCGTGCTCTTCCGCGGCCTGATATGCGGCGGCGGACTGACGCAACGCCTTGGCCTTGGCCTGCTCAATCTCGGCATCGCGTAACGCGCGGCGAATCTGCCGCTGTTCCATGACCTCGGTGGCAGCATCCTCAATCTGCTCAGCAGGCTTCTCGGCAGGCGCAGTTACGGCCGCAACCGGTTCGGCCTTGTTCACACGCTTGCTGTCCTTGGACTCGGCAGACGGTTTCTTGGACCAGCCCGTACCGCTATGAGCCCGCTCGTAGCGGACCACCTTGCGCTCCCATTGCCGGGCCTGGCGTGAGGCATTGGCTCCCAGCACCAGCACCAGCAGCAACAGCACGAACGGAATAAGAGCAAGCAGCGGACTGAAATGCAGGGGGAACGATACGGCAAACACCAACACGGTTATGGCAAGCAGGCATACGGCGAGAATCTGCCGGCGGCGGATGGCCGCGCGGCGCAGTTCCCGCACATGGGCGATGTGCTCAGATGTCAGCCTCGCTGACGGTGTTGATGCTGGCATTGCTGCCCCTTTCGCCTTATGCGGCTTGATGTCTCCGAATCGTCTGCCGTTCTCTGCATCAACGATATGCAGGGAAGGCGAATAACGATCCTGCCGGTGCTCGTCCACACGTTTCATGCCGTTGGCCGTACGTACGGGCAGCCATACAACGATAATAATCGCCACAATCACCAGCACGACGACAGTGCTCAGTGACTCATAACCCATAGAGTCAAGGATAGGAGACGTGCCGACGAACTGGGGCTTTCCGTCCGGGCGTGTCGGAGCGGAATTCTTCCGGTCGACGCTTATCTGGAACCGGCGGCGGCGAGTCTAGCGGCGAACCCTTGCCCCATATCTTCAGCCAACAGCGCAAACGTTACGTGGTCACGCCACTGGCCATTGACATACATATACCGCTCGCGCAGTCCCTCATGATGGGCTCCGACCTTACGCACCACAGCCAAAGAACGCGCATTATCCGGCAGAATGGCGATTTCCAGCCGATGCAACGCGGGCCCGAATGGGTCTCCGAGCGCCCAATCGGCAAGCATGGCCAGTGCCATTGGCGCGAATCCGCGGCCGGCGCACCGTTGATCGACCCAATAACCAACCACGCCGGTACGCATGGCACCATACACGATGGCTCCCAACGAAATCTGGCCGACGATACGCATCTGGTATTCGATGGCGAAGATCACGCCGACGCCATGCTGCTCGTTACGGCGCTGCCGCTGCACCCATTGATTGAATGTGATGGAGCCGCCATGCATCGGGTCACCGGATTCCCAAGGTGCCAGCCAGTCGTTGTTGCGCCAGCGCACTTCGTTCCAGCCGTCCTCATCATCCATGGTCAGGGGGCGCAGGACTATCGGAAAACCGGGATGGGTGAGACGTGGCGGGCGGATCTGGTGGTCCAGCTTGAACGCCTCTTTAATCGACTGGAAAACTGACACGGCCTTTATTGTAGCCATATGAAGGTCTTGCGCCGCTACCGTGGCCACTTTCGTTTTACGATGGAAACACTAGATTGTGCGGTATGAGCGAAGTGGGCAGTGGCATGAATATCGGCAGCGACTACAGCGGCACAGAGAAAACAGAGAAGACGGATAAAGCGACGCTGCGCCACCATATACTGTCTCGGCGCAAGCGCGTTCCAGCGGAAGAACGCGGAGCGGCCGGTGAATTGCTGGTGCGACGGTTCCCAGCACACATGATTCAGGATGGTCCCACAGTGGCGGCATATGTGTCGATGGGTTCGGAAATCGAAACCCGGCCACTGTTGCGATGGCTGCGGGCTCATGGCTGCCACGTGTTGGTGCCAAGGTTGGGGTCTGGGTTGGAAATTGGCTGGAGTGTGCTGGATTCATTGGAATCATTGCGCTCGATGGATGCAGTGGGTGGCGCGAACAATGCCGGTAGCTGCAGCTCTCCCAGCACCGTCCATCACAGACCCGATGAGCCAACTGGCGCAGTTCTACCGCCCGAAGCGTTGGAGAAGGCCGATCTGGTCATCGCTCCGGCTTTGGCAGTGGACCCGCAGGGCAATCGTCTGGGGCGTGGAGCCGGCTGGTATGACCGGGCCTTGGCTCGCCGCAAGCCCGCATGTCCCCTGATTGCGGTGTGCTGGCCGTGGGAGGTGTTGGACATTGATTTGCCGGCCGAACCACATGATGTGCCGGCCGACGGAGTGCTGACGCCGGAGGGATACCGGCGGCTTAGCTCATCGGGCCTGTTGAGCTGGCCGGCCGGCCAAGATACTCGGCGCAAGCCAGACTGACCAACCAGCCACGCACACTGGCCGATGGAACCAGAGTGGCAACAGCAAGCTGGCTAGTAAGACCGTAACGCCAATGTGTCAGGGCGGCGACTAGGATATGAACGGTTGCGTGGCATGGCGTTTGGGCCATCCGCGAGAAATATGACTTTGTTGGAGGAATCCGTTGCCTACCTATCATTACCGTTGCAAGAACTGCGGCTATGACTTCACCGAACAGCAGTCGTTCAATGACGACCCGATTACCGTGTGCCCCAAGTGCTCGCAGGAGCAGGTGCGCAAGGTGTATTCCGCCGTGCCGATTGAGTTCAAGGGTCACGGCTTCTACCGCACCGACAAATCCGGCAAGTAAGGTCTGTACACCCGCTTTTCCTCTGTAAACGACGGTGTCGACGGCGGTATGCCGCGGATATTGGCACTACGGGCACTGTCTGTTGCACGGGTTTGAAGCGTTGTGGATAACTTGGCAAGCTAGAACCACATAGGTCGATTTGGCTTGCGCTTACGAAAAACTTCAGGTCACCATGGTTGCATGGTGACCTTTTCGTTTATTAAGCCGCCTGCGCGCGGCTCATTGCGGCGACGGCGCATGGCGGATGCCTTGCGCCGACTCACTGCTGCGTTGTGCGTGGGACTCGCAGTGCTGTTTGGGATTGAAGCCGTATTGGCCGTGGTGGAGACCGAGCCGATGGTGGTGGCCGCCCGCTCGATTCGACGGGGTGACATTATTCTGGCCGCCGACGTTCAGTTGGCTGATATGCCGGTATCTGCGGCAGGCCCGTCTTGGACAGGCAATATTGAGGATGTGGTGGGCAAGGTAGCGCAAATCGATATCGAAGCAGCCGATCCCATTTCCACGCATATGGCCAGAGATGCGCCCGTAGCACCGACCGGCACTACGGTGATTGAAGTCCGCTTGGCCAGTAGCGTCGACGATGTATTGGCCGGCGATCAGGTGAGACTGGTTTCCGCCGTCGGTTGCGAAGGCGCTGATTGCACGCTGGCCGAGAACGCCACGGTGATGAATGTCGGCAAACCGGATGCGATTGGTGCATTGGGAGGCAACGACCGACTGGTGTCGTTCGCAATGCCGCCGGAGGCCGCGGCCAAGGTTATGGAGCTGCAACAGGCCGGAGCGATTATGGCCGTTGTGCGGTAGGAAGCGGAATCGGCCTTCGGACGATACTGTGTTTTCCGCAGCCGACACGCTGCCGAAAACACTGTGTTGGGGCGCACAGAGTGCGCCCCAACTCCTACTCGCGCTCGTTAAAAACGGCCCAATGCGGCGGCAGTTCGCCGAGGATGCGTTTGTCGTCGTCGGATTGCCGTTGTTGGTCGGTCTGCATGTCTCCGGGCTCGAGTTTGACACCGTCAGCGTCAAACTGCTCAGTGCCCTTCATCACCACGCGCTTGTGCTTGCGCGGTGTGCGCCGTGTAGCCGAGTATTCCGCCATGGTTATTCAACCTCGCGATAGATCTCACCGATACGGCTGACGATACGGTCGACTTCCTTATCGGGGTTCACGAAGGCGGCGACACTCCAGACGGTCATCACATTCCAGCCCAAGGAAATGAGATCCTGTGCCGACAAACGATGACGCCTACGCGTGGATTGCACGGACATAAAGTTCGCGTCATCGGTCTGCACGGCCAAGGCAAACGGCTTGTCCTTCAATCCCACCACGAGCGGAATCTTCACGCCCTTGTCGAATCCATAATCAACAGCAGCGTTCAGTCCTCGCGCGCGCAACCTGTCGGCGATATCGTCGAACAGCACGTTGCCGCCTGCCGCATCACGCAACGGAAGCACCGGACGGTCGTCAAGCTGTTCGGCCCACGTCAACATGGTCTTCAGGAACCGAGGACCGGACTGGTGCAGTCGTTCTTCGTCCAAATCTTCGGAACCAAAGGCCGACACAATATCCAAGCTGTGGTCCGCCAATGCCAGGGCATCCAGCAACAGTCCGCGACCGCCTGTGCTTTCGAGCGGGCCGAACTGCTGAAGCAGACGTCCGTGCGTGGTTTTCGCATAGCACATCGACAGAATCACGTCAGTGGCACGACCTCCGGCCACGTCACGCAAGGAAACCAACCGCACATGGCGCAGGAATCGGCCCATCGCCTTGGATTTGCCTGCCAACGACTTCAATTCGGCACCCAAGCGTGTGCGGAATGCGTCGGTCAACATCACGACCACAAGTCGATAGCTGGAAGGAACCACGGCAAAACCGGCGGCACGTTGCGTAATCAGACGCACCACTTCATCAATCTCCGGCTGGCTGGATTCCACCAGACCAGAAGACATAACCGGCACACCGCTCGCTTCCACACGGTGGAATCGCACCTCACCGGCAGCCGGCTCGGTGGCCACATCATAGCGAACAGGACCATATCCCTCGGATTCAAGGAATGCGGACAGGCGCGGCGCACGGCGAGATGGGGCAGCATCCACCTCGATATGAGGCAACGTGTCGATCAGCTGCTTGACGCTTTCGCTGGTTACCGTCGCGCAGTGGGCGATCACCACCACCTGCTGCACGCGGCCGATGATGGACAGCAACTCGATAGCGGGAATGTGCGCGCACGCATCGAGAATCGCCACATCAGCCAGCACACCCGGCTCGGTGAGTGCGGCGAGCGTACCCGGCGCGGCCACCAGAATCGGCTTGGCCGCGGCCAGAATCTCCGGATGATCACGGCGAATCCTGCTCAGCGACACACTGGCGCGCCCTGCCAGCACGGTGTGCATCTGGTTGGCTTCCTGAGTGCGGGAGAACAGCATGTCGCACAGGCGGCGCATGGATTCCTGCGACACCATCGGTCCGATGGAGCGCACGTGCTCCACATCGACCTGCGCAAAGCGGTCGGATGCGGCCTGCAGCGCGGCACCATCCTGGTTGGAGATGATGGCGGACGAACGCACAATGTCCTCAAACACGGTGGTCCACCAGGCCAGCTGCACTTCGCCGCGCACCTGCTCCACGCTCACTCGGCGAGCGTTGAGATCGGCGACCAGTTCGTTCAGTCCGGCAGAGGCGAATTCCTGCTCCAGCAGGCAACGCTCCGGCAAGGTGTCCAGTGCCTTGCGATCATCCAGCAGTGCTTTCAGGCGTGCTTCCACCTTCTCGAAATCGGCGGTTTCCAGATTGCCACCAGCGGGTGTGGTGGAAAGCACGGTATCCAGCGCGGTCATATTGCTGACCAGCGCCTCTTGGGTGGAGATGATCTCGTCGAGCTTGCTGGGCAGCACCGGCCAACCGCCGTGAGGCACGAACTGATGCCACTGCTCCCCTTGCTTGGCGACTACCTTCAACGCTTCGTGCAAGTCCTCGACCTGCGCGCCGACGCGCAGCAGATCCTTGGCTTCCTTGATGTGGCGGCGGCGCTCCCAGAATCCCATCGACGTGCCCTCGGCCTTGCGCTGGCTCTTCGGCTTGGTGGCCTCGATCATGGAGCTGATGTCTCGCTCGAAAATCTCCGGCTGGAACACGTCAAGCACTCGTCGCAGATTCTTCAAAACCGTAACCTGACGCTCCCACTCGCGGGTGGTGGGAGGAACCGGGAATCCGCAGGTCTGCACGGTGCGTGCCACCTGCTCACGGGTGGCGGGCAGGAAGCGACGCAGCAAATCGTCCACGCGCTGGTAGGCGGTTACTGCCTGTTCTTCAGTGGTGATGGACGCCTTGTACCATGCGGTGTCTTCCGGGCCGATGGTGTATTCGCCGAGCTCGCCGGCGCGTTCCATCTTGCCGATCCATGTGTCAATATCGTTGGCGATGCTCAGGGCACTTGACTCGTCAAGTCGAACGTGGGTGGCAGGGTGCGTCGGGAGCACGGAGATACGGGCCAGATTCTGAATGGTCTCGTATGCGGACACATTCCACTTATCGTTGCCCCCGTGCAGGTCGCCCAGATAGCGGGTCAAGCGCGAGCGCACGCCCACGAGTTCGTCGGCCAGCTGGTCGAATCGCTGGGTGGCGACTCCGGGCTGGAATCCGACTGCGGCAATCAGCTGCTTATCAAGCGCGGCGTTGGCGTGTTCATCGGATACATCCAGTACCTGCGCCTTCATCTCATTGGCGGAAGCCGTCTGGATGAACAGACGCTTCTGCTCGGCCACGCCGGGCACGTACAGCACGGAACGACCATTCATCAGGCAGCGCGATGCGATGGCCACAGCCTGCTCCGCGGTGCCCTTCGGGAAGGTGCCGTCGACCACGATGCTATGGCCATTGGCAGCAAGTGACGCGGCATATCGCACCGTATTGTCCACATCGCCGACTTCGTACTCGGCATGCGGGTCTACGTCGAAAGGACTGTATTGCGGAATATTGGCATCTTTGAGCGCGGTGCGGGCGGATTCGTCGCCGGCAAGCGCGTCCAACAGCACATTGCCGGTGGGGCCGTTCTCCAGCTGGTCGATGAACTGTCGGCTTTCGCTGATCATCTGCGACGAGGGGTCCATGAAGCATCCGAGCACAATCTGGCGCTCGATGGCGAAGTCGGAGATACGCTCCGACGCTTCGGACGAAATACGGGCGAACATCGCGGAAGTTTCGGGAGTGCCACTGTCATAGCTGGCACCGTCAAACAGGGAATCCTCATCCAGGAACACCCCCTGCTCACGCAATGTATTGACGAACGCGACGTTCAGGGCCACGCGACCGGTGAATCGAATGGTGGTCGACAAGCCATCATCCTCGATCGTGACGCTCACCGGGTACAACAGCACCGGCAGCGAGTTGCCCTTCCATGTGGCCACGCCGACCACGAGCGACAACTCCGCCACGCCGGAAATCCTGCGTTTGGCGGCCTGGTCATCCAGCACGCGCCCAATATGGCGTTCGGCGGCCTTAAGCACACCCGTGTCGCGGAACAACGAATCCAACCGGACATGGCCGGAAGCGAACAGCTGGGCGATGCCGGAGGGATGGGCATGGGTCATCTCCAGCTTCGCGGCCAGTTGATTCACATCCTCGAGCGGCGATGGCGGCTGCATGCTGCGGTATTGGTCACGCCAGCGACGGATGCGATTCAGACCTTCCGTGAGATTCTGGTTCTGAGTCTGGCTCTGGGTCATCTCTCGACTCACTTTCCAACCGCTTCGCGGTATTCCTGATAGCCCTTGTTGTGAGACAGGGCTTCGTCAATATCGGCCTCGCCACGGGCGGCGAGCCAAGAATACATGTCGTCGTACAGGTACGGATTCATGGCGAGGAACGCCAGCAATTCGGGATGACGGGCGACTTCGAATTGAACATTGAAATCTTGCGTGGTTTTTGCCTCGTCAGAGGTCAGGCCATCGACTTCGACTGCCGGCTCCTGTGCTTTCAGCTCGCCCTTGGCCACACGCTCGAACACCGAGCCGGGCTCGAAGACCGGAGTGTGTACGCCCGTGGAGTCGATATCATATGCTTCGGATACCGACTGCTGGGCGGTTTCGGCAGCCGGCTGCTGGTCTGCTACGCCTGCTGCGGTGGCTTCTTGATATGCTTCGGCTGCGGTCCGCTGCTGATCGTCCGGTACGTCAGCTGCCGGCTGGTCGGTTTCAGACTGGGCGGTTGCCGGCTGAGCGGTCTCAGGCTGGGTGTTTTCAGATTGAGCGGCTTCGGCTTCCCGGGCGGCTTCAGGCTGGGCAACTTCAGCATGCTGTTCGACAGTGTCCGCCGGCTGAGAATCGCCGGCATTCCTGGTATTCGGAGCGGACTGAACGTTTTCGGCTGACTTGCTTGCGCCAGCCGCTGCATCGGATTCAACAACCGCCGCCGACGCCACTGCCGGCTCGCTTGTGCTGGGAGCGTGCTTAACAACGGCATGGGCGATGGCATCTACTGGAACAATACCGGAGATCCTGCTGTGCTTGGATGCAGGCGTTACAATCGTCGACTCAGGTTCGGTCTGCTGCTTCGGCAGTGCCACGGAGTTCATGGCCTGCTGGTTTTTGCGTTCGGTCTCCTGCTCGGCATGCTGGGCCAACGCATCCGCGAACAGATCACGGGGTATGGCCGGCTCATCGTTTTTCGTCACTGGCTGCGTGATATTCAGCGAGCCAAGTTCAAGCTCGTCGACCTTGCGTCGAACATTATCCGCGCTGAAGATGGCGGTCGGCTCGCCGGCCCGCAAATCAAGAATATCGTCGACGGACATATCCGCCGCATCCGGCTCCTGCGGTGCTTCGTGAACCGCATAGCCAAACAAATCAGGCACCTTGAGGTCGAGCGGCTTTGCCACTGGATCGTCGACACGAATGAAGTCCGCAGGCACATCGCCGAACTGCATGCGCATGGGAGACGTCGGCAACAGGAACTCGGCATTGGCCGGCAAGCGCAACAAATCGCCATTTTCCCGCACCACATACGATCCATTGGTCGATCCAAGATCACGGACCGAGGCCGTGCCATTGCTTTTTACCGTGAACATGGCGTGCCGTTTGGACATCGATTTGGTTTGATCGGCGACGTCAAGGCGGGTGTTGCCATCATCGGCAAGGGGGCGTAACGGCTTACGGCCGATTTCCACGCACTCCCCCGGCTTGACGCTGATCCGGTCGACACCGTTGATCTTCACCGTCCACTCGCTCACCGTGACCGCCTTCCTGGACACACTATTTGACCACACTACGTGCCATTGTGTCATCTTTTACCGGCTTTTGGCGGATTACTGGGCACAGAATTGACAACTTTCGCTCATTGCCAGCTTTGTGTTTCCACGCCGGATCGCGTTCTCCGCCTCGTCCTCGTCAACTAGTCTACTCAGTATGCGGAAACCCCGCAGCCTGAAACACAGGTGCGGGGTTCCTCGAAAAGCTGTGATTGCGGCTTATGCCGCACAAATCACTTGAGCTCGACGCTGGCGCCAGCCTCTTCCAGCTGAGCCTTGGCCTTCTCGGCATCTTCCTTCTTGGCCTTCTCGAGGACGGCCTTCGGAGCGCCGTCGACAAGAGCCTTGGCCTCGGCCAGGCCGAGGTTGGTGATGGCGCGGACAGCCTTGATGACCTGGATCTTCTTGTCGCCGACGGCGGAGAGGATGACGTCGAACTCATCCTTCTCTTCCTCAGCCGGAGCAGCAGCGCCAGCAACAGCGGCAACAGCGGCAACCGGAGCGGCAGCCTCGACGTCGAACTTCTCCTCGAAGGCCTTCACGAACTCGGAGAGCTCGACCAGGGTCATCTCGCCGAAGGCTTCCAGCAGCTCATCGTTGGTGTACTTAGCCATTATGGCTTCCTTTCAATCTTGGCGGCGGACGAAGTGGTAGATCCGCTGCCTAATAAACCTTATTGTTTAAATTATCGAAGCGACTGATTCATGCCGTGAGGGCGTAAATCAGGCAGCCTTCTCCTGCTTTTCGCGCAGGGCGTCGATCGTGCGCACAGCCTTGGTAGGCAGAGCGTTGAACAGGTACGCGGCCTTGGCCATCGATGCCTTGATGTCGCCGGCGAATTCGGCAAGCAGCTGCGGGCGGGACTTGAGGTCTGCCAGCTTCTTGGCGCCCTCGGCATCGTAGACAGTGCCGTCAGCGGCGGCACCCTTGATGACAAGAGCCTTGTTGTCCTTGGCGAAGTCACGGATGACCTTCGCAGCCTCGATGAAGTCGCCCTTCACGAAGGTGATGGCGGTCGGGCCGGAGAGAATCTCGTCGAGACCCTCAATGCCCGCTTCCTTGGCGGCGATGCGTGCCAGCGTGTTCTTTGCCACGGTGTAGGAAGTATCGCGGCCTAGCTTTTCACGCAGATCGGAAATCTGCGGAACGGTAAGCCCGCGGTACTCGGTCAGGTAGACGGCGTCAGCGTTACGGAATTCTTCCGTAAGCTGAGCGACTACCGCTTCCTTTTCGGGCCTCTTCATGGCGTTCCTTCCTAAGTCGGCCGTTGACTTGGAGTTCGGAACTTTCGGCCGGGCAACAAAAAAGCCCTGCGCACAGGCAGAGCAATATAATCTCGCGAAGCGACCTTCGCCGGCCCTTGACGGGCTTATATCTCTCAACCTGCGCTGGCTTGGCGAACCAAACTTCGGAAATGCACTCGCGCGCACTTCAACCAACGGTCTGTGGTTTACGGATGATTAGATTACGGATGGTCAGCGACATTGCAGAATTCGGGCGTGTCGCGGGGCATTACAGCGTGGCGGCGTACTGGGCTACGGACGCGGTGACTTCCTTCAGATAGTCGAGCGAGCGACGCCAGTGGCCGGGCACCTCGATCGAATGGTTGGCATCCGGGTATTCGTGCACGTGCGGGGTGAGCGCGTTGGCGCGGGCTTGATCGTAGAACGGGTCGGCGGTGCCGGCGCAGATCAGCGGTGCCGGGCCGGAGTATCGGGAGCTGGCGGCGTGCGACTGGCCGGCCTGTTCCGCGCGGATGATCGCCCTTGCTTCGGCCACGCTCGGGGCCTCGGATTCGGCGACGATATCATCGCCGACAGCCGGCACCGGAATCACCCGGGCGGATGGATCGAAGTCGGCGTGATGCAGCACCGGGGTCAGCAGCACGAACGGCAGACCGTAGTGTGAGGCCACATGTGGGTAGGTCATCGTCGTCAGCGACTTGCCGATCAGCAACAGGCGAGGGCCGGACGGGGTGTCGGAATCACGGTTCGGCGAGCCAGCTGCGCCATCGGCCAGCACGGTAGCAGAATCATCGGCGGCAACGCCATCCCCGGAATCACCGGCTTTACCCGCGCCGGACTCGCGCGCGGCGGCCACCCAGCCGTCAATCGCCTGATTGAGGACCGGAATCACCGTGGACAGGTCGTCGGAAGCGTTGCGTACGTTCATGCGGTCGATTCGCCAGCCGGCCTCGACCAGAGCCTGGGCCGACCAGTAGAGCAGCGGACGGTCGCAGTTGTAGCCGGTGCCGGGCATCAGCAGTACGCGGCCGTACTCCTGACCGGGCTTGACGACATTCTTCTTCCAAGAGGTGATGCTGACTTCGACGGCCGGTTTCATCGCGCGCCTTCCTTCCACGGGTGTGTCCTGCGTGTCCCCTGAGTTGTTCCGAATTATTCTGGCAGTCAGTCTACTCCCGGACCCGTTCACGTTGCCTCCACAAGCTATAATCGGCCACGGTTCTGATTGGGTGCGCAGCGCCTGACGCGCGTTGGGCAGGCCGATCAGGGCGAGTCGCAATTCTCGCCGGGGCCAGCCGCAGCATTATGCACGCGGTGCGCAGCCCCGCATAAACCCAAGGAAGTAGAGAGTAAATGGAGAAGTTCTTCCATTTGAAGGAAAACGGCACGACCGTCTCGACTGAGATTCTGGCCGGCCTGACCACGTTCTTCGCGATGGCTTACATCATCGTCGTCAACCCGCAGATCCTGTCGCAGACGGGTATGCCGTGGGGCGGCGTGTTCCTGGCCACCATCATCGCGGCCATCATCGGCACGCTCGTGATGGGCCTGTTCGCCAACGTTCCGTACGCGCAGGCCGCCGGCATGGGCCTCAACGCGTTCTTCACCTACACCGTGTGCTTCGGCCTCGGCTTCAAGTGGCAGGAAACCCTGTGCATGGTGTTCCTGTGCGGTTTGATCAACATCATCATCACCGTCACCAAGATTCGTAAGATGATCATCCAGGCCATTCCGGAAGTGCTGCAGAACGCCATCGGCGGCGGCATCGGCCTGTTCGTGGCCTACGTCGGCTTCCTCAACGTCGGTTTCTTCACCTTCACCACCAAGTCCGCGGCCAAGAGCGGCGACATCGTGCAGGCCACCCCGGGCCTTGCCGTCATGAACAATCCGACCATCTGGCTGTTCATCATCGGCCTGGTGCTGGCCATCGTGCTCACCGTGCTCAAGGTGCGCGGCGGCATGCTGATCGCCATCGCCGTCACCGCGGTCGTCGGCATTCCGATGGGCCAGACCACCATGGCCAACTCCGTGTCCATCGCCGACACCTTCGCCCAGCTGCCGCAGACCTTCGGCGTGATCTTCACCAAGGATGGCTTCCCGGCGCTGTTCTCCGACGTGTCGAAGCTGCCGATCATCCTGCTGACCATCTTCGCGTTCTCCATGTCCGACACCTTCGACACCATCGGCACCTTCATCGGCACCGGCCGTCGTACCGGCATCTTCTCCGCCGAGGACGAGAAGGCTCTTGAGAACGGTTCCGGCTTCTCCTCCAAGATGGACAAGGCCCTGTTCGCCGACTCCATCGCCACCTCCATCGGCGCCATCTGCGGCACCTCGAACACCACCACCTACGTCGAGTCTTCCGCCGGCATCGCCGCAGGCGGCCGAACCGGCCTGACCTCCGTGGTTGTGGCGATCTGCTTCGCCTTGTCCGCGTTCCTGGCCCCGGTCGTCTCCGCCGTGCCGTCCGCCGCAACCGCCGGCGTGCTGGTGATCGTCGGCTGCATGATGGCCGCTTCCCTGAAGGAAGTCAAGTGGGACGACATCGCCGAAGCCATTCCGGCGTTCTTCGCCGCCGTGTTCATGGCCTTCTCCTACTCCATCTCCTACGGCATCGCCGGAGGCTTCATCATGTACTGCATCGTGAAGACCTGCAAGGGCAAGGCCAAGGAGGTTCACCCGATCATCTGGACTGTGGCCGCGCTGTTCATTCTGGACTTCGTGTGCATGGCGATTCTGTAACGCTGATTGACAACGGATTAGCCTTTAAGGATTAATCCGCCGCCATACGGCATAAAGGCCGGGCTCTCACAAGGGCCCGGCCTTTGTTGTTGCCACAGTGATCAACGCCCATGAGTACCTTCGATGATCATCCGCCATTCTTGATGCATGGGAATAGTTGTCAACCGACAACTAAACGTACATGGCGGCAGCACGAGTGCCTTATTCAACAACGAAATATTCAGCTCGAAGAAGCCGAAAAACCAAAAAGTCTTCTATACCGAATGAAAC
>ENA-UOIZ01000467-UOIZ01000467.1-human-gut-metagenome-genome-assembly--contig:-P88-NODE-467-length-41836-cov-17.016658_pt1 | contig 41836 bp, 48 predicted proteins | sample MGYA00242336_ERZ723883 | MGnify/ENA metagenome assembly ERZ723883 | reverse complement strand
GTATATGTATCCGGAACGCAAAAACGCAGCATTTTCGGAAGAAAACATCGAGCGCACCATCGCGGGCAATCTCGCAGAGATTGAAGCCGGTATCAGACCGGCGTTCCTCCCGCGCCCAAAGCCCCAGCCATACCGCCCACATCCAAAGTACAAGGGATTCCTTGCGCTTTACTATCACTACTGCTATCTGCTTGGCCGCATTGAAAAGCGGCAGTATCCGCCGCGCATGACGCCGCATCTTCGACGGGAGATCATGAAAGCCGAAACCTATAAGGCGCGGCTGAAATTCCTGCAAGAGAACGGCATTGCCACAGCGGATGACCTGACCGCCTGCATGCATCAGGCAGAAAGCACGGTCACGCAGCTTGCCAAGCAGCGCACAATTTTGAACGTCCGTAAGAAAAAGCGCAAGAAGCTCTTTGATGCGCTGGCTGCGGAAGAAGCCCTTGCTATGAGTAAAGCTCTCTACGAAGAAGGGCTTTCGGGCATGGAAGCTGAGTACGCGCAATATGTAGAAGCAAAAGCCACACTGGACGCCTGCGGCATTTCACGGCAGGCCCTCACGGAAGAAAAAGCAGATATCTACGAGCAGCTTGCACAGCTCAACAAGCAGATCCGTGCCGAGCGGCAGAAGATCAAGCTGTGCCGCGAGATTGCGGACTCGGCAGCGGTCATGCAGCGCGATGTCGCTGCACAGGAAAAATCCCTACACGAAAAAGAAACAGAGCATTCGTTCACAAACAGGAGGTGATTCCCCATCAACGTAGGAAACAGCGAAGCCGCCGAGCAGGTCGTTCACATGATGCTCTCCGGCGGCGAGGTTGCGGTCAAGCTGGCAGGTTCTGCGGCGAAGAATGCCGCGGCGATGCTGCTGGCGTTGGCGCGCAATCATAAAAAGGTCTACGGCAAGATCAGTCTCAAGAAAATTCTCCAACAGACGCGCGACATCCGCACGTTTTCCCTGACACCGGAGCAATACCGCGAGTTCAGCCGTCAGGCGAAGGACAAGGTACTGTTTGCGGGTATCCAGGACAAGGAGCAGCCGGACGCACCCATTGACCTTGTCATTCCGACAACCGATCTGGAACTGTCAAACGTCATTTTTGAGCGGCTCTTCGGTTCTTTGGAGAAGCCGCAGGAGGAACGCTCGCCAAAAAAAGAGTCTCGGTCGGAACGCTCCTCGGACGATACCGGCAGCAGCTCGCCTACGAGCAGGAAGAACTCGAAGAATGAGCGTCCATCCATTGGCGAGCAGCTTCAGTCTTTCCGTGAAAAGCTGTCCGGCGTAGAACCGCGCGTTCCGGCCAGAGAAAAAATGCACAGTGAGATCACAAAATAAGCGCAGTTTGGATGGATTTACACGCCGAACTGTGATATACTCAAACCAACAAAAGCTGGGAGGTGGCGCGTATGGCAGAACAAAGCTATGAGCTGATGCACAAAGACGATGTTGTTGCATCTTTGCAGCTCGACGATCTGTCTGGTGCTATCCTCAAAGTCACGCCCGGCACAAATCCGGAACTGCTGCCGCTCGGAGGCAGTCAGGGCGCAGACAGTCTGCGCAAATGGTGGCTGCGCCGTGCCGTCCCTATCAGTCAGGGCAACATTGCCGCGCTTTTGCAGCAGGAGGGCATTCCATCCACACAGAGCCTGCTCGTGCGGAACCTCGGTCTCAGTCTGTCCGACCATTATTGGATCAAGCCGAACAGCAGCGAACTGACGTGGAAAGACGTTAGCCTGTTCTCCAACAGCTTCCGCGATCCACTGGAATCCATGCAGATCCAACATCCTCACGGTGCAGCTTCGACAAGCACCCAGACACCAGCGTATTCGCCCAGCGCATCGCTGCAAGGTGACCTGATCAAAAAGTGGTTGATCGTCGACGATACGCGCTGCCTGCTCAAAGGCAACCGCGGCGCAAATTCCCAGCAAAGTCTCAATGAAGTGCTGGCATCCATGCTGCATGAAAAGCAGGGCTTTTCCAAGCATGTGCGGTATCGCCCGGTCAAGCTCATCGGCAGTGCAAGCGAGCAGTACGGCTGTATCTGCGAGGATTTTGCATCGGAGACACTGGAATTCATTCCAGCCATCGACGTCGTGGATTCTGTGAAGAAAGACAATGCCATTTCCACCTATGAGCATTTCATTCATGTCTGCACCGAACGTGGTTTATCAGAACAGGATGTACGGAGTTTTCTGGAATATCAGATCCTCACAGATTTTGTGCTGACAAATACAGACCGGCACCTCAATAACTTCGGCGTTTTGCGGGACAGCCGGACACTGAAATTTATTCGGATGGCTCCGATCTTCGATTCCGGCAATTCGATGTTCTGGGATGCCCCACGCCTGCCGGAGCGCAGTAACTGCACAGAGATCACGATCAACAGCTTCCGTAAGACCGAAACAGAGCTGCTCAAGCTCGTCACCGACCGCAGCCGTGTCCATATGGACCTGCTGCCCGGTCGGAATGAAATTGCGGAGCTGTACGCCAAAGACGACAGCATTGCATTTGTGGATTCCATTCTCACTGGCTACGAAAAGAAGAAAGCGCTGCTGGAGCGTTTTATGGAGAAAGGCATTCCGGCACAGACCGGTCACAAACGAAACATCGAACCTGAACGATAATTTCAACTGCCCTGCAAGGCTTTGCGCTTTGCAGGGTGTTTTTTCTGAGGTGATGCCTATCCGAAAATCAAATGATACGCTATTTTATCTTTTTGGCACAATTCCCGTCATCTGGCTTGCCCTCCTGTTGGCGCAGTCTCTTGGCGGCGGTTTGCCGGAGCTGCTGCGGAACCTGACAGCAGCATTGGAGCAGCCGACGAATATCATATGGACGGACAAAAGCCTGCCCACAATTCTCATCTGCCTTGCTGCTTACGGCATGGCAGTTTTGCTTTACCGGACGAATCAGGGCAGGACCCGCGATGGCGAGGAACACGGCTCTGCGGCGTGGGCGACACCTGCATCCGTCAACGCGCAGTTTGCGCAGAAGGACAGCATCCCGCTGACCCAGCACGTCCGGCTCGGTCTGAATACGCACAAACACCGCCGCTCTCTAAACGTGCTGGTCATCGGCGGCAGCGGCGCGGCAAAAACACGCAGCTTTGTGCTGCCGAACATCCTGACCGCAAACACGAATTATGTCATTACGGACCCAAAATCTGAAGTGCTGCTTGCCACGGGCGGCTATCTCAAAGAGCAGGGCTACGACGTGCGCGTTCTGAACCTTGTGAATCTGGAACAGTCGGACGGTTACAATCCGTTTCGCTATCTGCGCGACGAAAAGGACGTGCTGAAGTTGGTCAATAACCTGATCCAGTCCACAACACCAAAGGGCAGCCATGAGTCCGATCCGTTCTGGACCAAAGCCGAAACCGCACTCCTGCAGGCGATCATCCTCATGCTGTTTCAGGAAGCGCCGGAATACGAGCAGAACTTCTCTATGGTCATGCGTGTGCTGGAATACGCGGAGGTGCGCGAGGAAGATGAAGGGCATGTGTCCCCACTCGATCTGCTTTTTGAATCCATTGAACGCAGAAAACCGGACAGCGTCGCTGTCCGGCAATATAAGGTTTTCAAATTAGCCGCGGGCAAGACCGCAAAATCGATTTTGGTGAGTACGGCTGTCCGTCTTGCGCCCTTTAATCTGCCGCAGATCCAAGCCCTGACCGACCACGACGATATGGATCTTTACACGCTGGGGGAAAAAAAGGTCGCGCTCTACGCTGTTATCCCAGATAACGACAGCACGTTCAATTTCCTTGTGAGTCTGCTTTACGCACAGGCATTCCAAGCCCTGTATTACAGCGCAGACCAGATCCACCACGGCCCGCTGCCGCGCCACGTTCGCTTTGTGCTGGACGAGTTTGCCGCCATGCCGCTGCCGGGATTCACGCGCGAGCTTGCAACCATGCGCTCGCGTTCCATCTCGGCAAGCGTTATCATTCAGAATATGGCACAGATCAAAGAATTGTATAAGGATAGCTGGGAGACAATTCCAGGCAACTGTGATACCATTTTGTATCTTGGCGGCAACGAGTCCAGTACGCACAAATATGTCTCCGAAATGCTTGGCAAAGCCACAATTGATACCAAAACGCACGGACAGACGAAAGGCAAATCCGGTTCTTACTCAACTAATTTCCAGATGTCCGGGCGCGAGCTGCTGACCCCTGACGAGGTGCGAAAGCTGGATAATCGCTATGCGCTGCTGTTCATCCGCGGTGCAAGCCCGGTCATGGATGAAAAATATGACCTCATGCACCATCCGGCGATTTCGCACAGCTCTCTTGGCGGCGCAGCGCCCTACATTCATCATGGAACCAAACCGTCCATTTACACTGGCCGTCCGCTGCTTCGAGTGGGCGGTACCGAAGCAATCCATCCATTGAAGGAGGAATTTCATTGAAGAAACCTTTTGAATCCAAAGCCAAGCGGCTCTATTCCATCTTCGCCAGCGTGTTTTTCATGCTGGCGGTTTTTGTTGTCCCGGCTTTCGCGGCAGATGGTGATCCGCTGGCGGTCGTGAATAACCTGAGCGATTTTATCTTTTCCCTGATTCGCGCGGTCGGATTGATCCTGCTCGGCTTTGGCATTTTGCAGGTCGGTTTGTCGCTCAAGTCGCACGATCCGTCCCAGCGCGCAAACGGCATCCTGACTGTTGCTGGCGGTATCGTCATTACGTTCACCAAGGAGATCCTGACGCTGATCACCGGCTGATAAAAATATGGGGAGAGCGAAAAAGCTCTCCCCGATACAACTGGAGGTGATACCATCTCAAGTGGAAACTGGATCATAGATAACCTCAATTCTTCGCTGGAAACGTGGAATGATAAACTATCTGAAATCTGGACGCTGCTGACCACCAGCCCGGAGAATTTCAAAGGCGGCGGGATCTGGAATGTGATTGTCGGGATCAACGACGCGCTGAAAGCAATTGCGTATGCACTTCTAGTGTTGTTTTTTGTGATCGGCGTGATGAAAACCTGCGGCAGCTTTACGGATGTGAATTTCTGTTAGAGAACATATACAACTGAATACGGATTTATCCGATGGCAAGCACTTGCAACTATCCGAGAAAAGAACGGATATATGCAGGTGCTTTTCTTTTTCAAAAAATCAGAACACAGTGTCCAAAATCGGCTATCCGCACGGGCTGTAAGGTAGGGGGCAAGTCTGCCCGTCTGTACCTTGAAAATTTCACAGCAGCCGCCAGAGGGATACCTGCCGCAACGGACAGTGCCGCCATGATACGAGCGCACCCATTGCTTAATCCATGCACAGCATAGGCAGAGGCAACGCCGCTTTGGGAAAGCGTGGAACTGTATGGAATGGCTGTGCTTACATATCCCCGTCCTTATGGCGGAGATATAAAAATTTTAAGGAGGTCGAATGCCTATGGACAAGTATGCAACAACCAGACGAAAGCGGAAGGAGGACGCCCATGCAAAAGCTGAACATGGTGGACGCAGATACCTTGCTCTATCAGCCGCTTGACAAGCCACGCTTTGTGGTGGACGGTCTTATCCCCACGGGGCTGATCCTGTTCTGCGGCTCACAGAAAATCGGCAAAAGCTGGCTCATGCTGAAACTCTGCTTATGCGTGTCGGCGGGGCTGCCTTTCTGGGAGATGGAGACACGGGCAGGCGATGTGCTGTACCTCTGTCTGGAGGATACCTTTTTCCGCATACAGGACAGGCTTTTTCGTCTGACAGACGAGGCGGACAGCCGCCTGCACTTCGCTGTGGCGAGCTGCAAGCTGACGGACGGGCTGATCGTGCAGTTGGAGGACTATCTGAAGGAGTACCCCGACAGCAGGCTCATTGTGATTGACACCTTGCAGAAGGTACGCACCGCCTCAAAAGACAACGCCTATGCCAGTGATTACGGGGATATTTCCCAGATTAAGGAGTTTGCCGACCGGCATTCCCTTGCGGTCATCGTTGTCCACCATATCCGCAAGCAGAACGACAGCGATGTGTTCAACAAGGTATCGGGGACAACAGGGCTGACGGGGAGCGCAGACGCTACCTTTGTACTGGAAAAGGAAACCCGTGCGTCCGACACCGCAAGGCTCTACTGTGTGGGCAGGGATATTGAGTATCAGGAGTTTGTCCTGCGTTTCAGGGAGTGCAGTTGGGAGATGGTGGAGCGAAAAGGTCAGGAGCAGCTTGCGAGGGAAAGCATACCGCCTGTCCTTTTTCGGCTCGTAGAGTTCATGCAGGACAAAGAAAACTGGTGCGGCACAGCCACGGAGCTTCTGGCGGCGATGAAAGAAACAGACACCCCACCCACCGTCATTACCAAGTGGCTCAATGAGTATCGCACGACTTTCTTAGCGGACAACCATATCGGGTATGCGTACCGCAGGAAGAAAGAGGGCAGGCTGATTGCGCTCACAAAGCAGTCGGGTGACAGTGATGACGGTGGTGACGGCGATGTCGGGATACCCCTTGCGTCTGTCACTGACACCACAGCAAAGTGAAATCTATCGCTCTTGCCCTACGGGTGGCAGGCGTGGCGGAGATGACAATGCTTTTTCGATATGCGCCCTGCCACCCTGCGGGAGAACACCCCGCAAACGCTCCGTGCAGGCGTGGGCTTTTCTCGCTTCCCTCGGCTCGTAAAGCCACCCCTGCGGCTGAAAAAACCGCCCCGGTTTTTACAGCACGCTTTTGCAGGGTGTAACACACTACACCTTGCAGGCAAGGAGCGTGTGCCAGACGTTCCCTCTGGACTCCCTTTATGCAGGGCTTGCGCCCTGCTCCCCGTCGCCTACGGCTGCGGGAAAAGGCGGTGCCGGTGACAGTGCTGTGCCATCTGGGAGGGTATCCCATTACCACCGTCATCACTGTCACCACCGTCACCGCCCAAAGAACACCCGCCGAAAAAAGAAAGGAGTTGAACGCTTATGCCTTACGCAATCCTGCGTTTCCAGAAACGCAAGGCAGGCTCTGTGGCTGCCTGTGAACGCCACAATGAACGGAAGAAGGAGGCGTACAAGAGCAATCCCGATATTGATATGGAATGCTCCAAGTACAACTATCATCTTGTGCCGCCGCCACGCTACACCTACAAAAAAGAGATTAACCGTATGGTGCAGGAGGCAGGCTGCAAGGTGCGCAAAGACAGCGTGATGATGGTGGAAACCCTCATTACCGCCTCTCCTGAATTTATGAACAGCTTACCGCCAGAGGAACAGAAAGCCTACTTTGCTATGGCTTTGGACTTCATAGCGGAGCGTGTGGGAAAGCAAAATATCCTCTCTGCTGTGGTGCATATGGACGAGAAAACACCCCATATGCACCTTTGCTTTGTGCCGATTACGCCAGAGGGAAAGCTGTCTGCCAAATACTTTTTAGGCAACCAGAAGTCTTTATCCGAGTGGCAGACCGCCTACCATGAGCGTATGTCCGCACGGTGGAATGAGTTGGAACGGGGGCAGTCCTCAATGATTACGGGGCGAAAGCATATCCCCACATGGCTCTTTAAGCTGGGCGGCAGGCTGGATAAACAGTATGAGGAAATCGTGGCGGCGCTGTCCGATATTAACGCCTTTAACGCAGGGAAGAAACGGGATAAGGCGCTCTCCCTGCTTTCCGCATGGCTGCCGGAGGCGGAAAAGTTTTCACGGGAGATCGGGAAACAGAGCGCCTATATCGACAGCCTCAAAAAGAAAATCGGGCAGGAAAGCGACTATGCGGGGCAGCTGCGTGACGAGAAATACGCAGAGGAATTAAAGGTGCAGAAAGCCAATCAGAAGATATTTGAGTTGCAGCGCACCAATCAGCAGTTGGAACGCCTGCTCAGGAAAATCCCGCCCGAAGTGTTGGAAGAATTGCAGAAATCGAATAGAAATAGGTCAAGAGAAAGGTAGGAAAGCCATTGAAAAAACAGGATTTTACCGTGTTGAAGATTGAGGATTTACACCCGTTCCCCGATAACCCGTTCCGTCTGGTGGAGGACGGACTGCTGATGGAAATGGCGGAGAGTATCAAAGAGTTTGGTGTGGTAACGCCCATCATAACCCGCCCGAAGGAGGACGGGAACGGGTACGAAGTCATCGCAGGGCAGCGGCGTGTCCGTGCCTCACAGCTTGCAGGGATAGAGACAATCCCTGCTTTTGTTTTGCCCTTAGACCGTGACCGGGCGATTATTACCCTTGTGGACAGCAATATCCAGAGAGAAAATATCCTGCCGAGCGAGAGGGCTTTCGCTTATAAGATGAAGTTGGAGGCGATGAAAAGGCAGGGATACCGCACGGATTTAACTTCGTCCCAAGTTGGGACGAAGTTGCGGATGGACGAAACGGTGGCGCAGGGCTTTGGTATTGGAAAGACCACCGTACAGCGATATATCCGTCTGACCGAGTTAATCCCGCCGATTTTGCAGATGGTGGACGAGGGGCAGATTGCCCTTACCCCTGCGGTGGAACTGTCTTTTTTGAAGAAGGACGAGCAGGAAAACCTGCGGATTACGATGGAGAGCGAGGACGCTACCCCATCTCTTTCGCAGGCGCAGCGCATGAAAAAGTTAAGCCAGATGGGGCGGCTTGATATGGATACCATCTTTGCGATTATGACCGAGGAAAAGGCAAACCAGAGGGAAACCGTGAAAATCGGTATGGACAAGCTGCGGAAATATTTTCCCAGAGGCACAACGCCAAAGCAGATAGAAGATTGTATTATCCGCTTATTAGAGCGTGAATTACAGAGAAAACGAAACCGTGACAGCCGATAATCTTCTTTTCTCGGCGGGTAACGGACAGAAAGGACAGGTCTTTGATGAAAGAAATCCAGTATGAAATCGTAAAAGAAATCGCTGTCCTCTCCACAAGCGACAGCGGCTATACAAAGGAAATCAACCTGATTGCGTGGAACGGGAACGAGCCGAAGTACGACATCCGCAGCTTTTCCCCTGCCCGTGAGAAATGCGGCAAGGGCATTACGCTGACAAGGGCGGAGGCGGAGAAACTCCTTGCAGCTCTGAAAAAGGAACTAAAACAGTGAGATTTTGAAGGGAGGTATGCCTATGGCAAAGACAGCGATACGCCCGAAAATCATCGTGCAAGCGGCTTACACGGGCGGCGCAGATATGCGGGAATTGTTTATTTCCCTGCTTGTAAATGAGGTGCGGAGGGGAAACTCCTCTCCCCGCACCTTTGAGATATTCAAACTTCCGCAATACAATGAGGGCAGTACAGATACAAAGGAGGCGAGCTGAATGGCAATGTTAAGGGCGGCTCTGTACTGCCGCTTATCAAAGGACGATATGCTGCAGGGCGACAGCGAGAGTATCAAAACGCAGAAAGCCATGCTGACGCAGTACGCAAAGGAGCATGGCTTTCTGGTGGTGGAAATCTATGTGGACGATGGGTACAGCGGCTTAAATTTTGACCGTCCGAGCTTTACCCGTATGCTCGATGACATCGAGGCGGGAAAGATTGATGTGGTCATTACGAAAGACTTATCCCGTCTGGGGCGTGACCATCTGAAGGTCGGACACTTCACGGAGATTTACTTCCCGATGAAGAATGTGCGGTATATCGCAGTCAATGACGGTGTGGATACCGCCAACAAGAACAACGATATAGCGGCTCTGAAAAATGTGATGAACGAGTTTTACAGCCGGGATAATTCCCGCAAAATCCGTTCCTCTATCCGTGCGAGGGCAAAGGCGGGGCTGTACCGTTCTTCCTTTAACCCCATCGGCTACCGTAAATCCCCCGATAACCACAACAAGCTGATGGTGGACGAGGAAACAGCGTGGATTGTGAAACGGATCTTCGAGCTTGCCAACACAGGCATGGGAACGCACAAAATCGCTGCTGTGTTCCGTGAGGAACAAGTACCCTGCCCGTCATGGTGGCTGCACAGCAGGGGCGAAAAGGACTACTCCAAGCGGTTTGAAAATCCAGAGAACAAATATGAGTGGTCGCACACCGTCATACGCAATATCATTTCCAATCCCCTTTATCTGGGGCATTGCGTGATGTGCAAGACCGAGAGTATCTTCAAGGTCAACGCCTTAAAGAAAGTACCAAAAGAGGACTGGATTACTGTGGAGAACACCCATGAGCCGCTTGTGACGCAGGAGGTTTTTGACGGGGCAAACGAGAAGATTTTGAGCCGCAGGCGGGATACCGCCGATAACTTTGTCTCTCCCTTTGCGGGGCTTGTGAAGTGCGGCGCTTGCGGAAAGGCGTTAGGTTTGCGTTACTGGACGGGGAAAAGGCACAGGATTTATGTGTGTACCACTTACGCCCACGATACCAAAGCCTGCACAGACCACCGTATTTTCTATGAGGATTTATACAAGGCGGTGCTTGCGGATATTCAGTACCACGCCCGTCTTGCCTATGAGGACAGGGAGAAAGCGGTGACTCTGGCAGTGAAGATGAACACCAGAGCAGACGGAAGCAAAGGGAAAAACAATGCCGACAGACTGAAAGCGGCAAAGAAACGGTATGAGGAAGTGACGAGACTGTTTGACCGTCTGTATGAGGACAGTGTATCGGGGCGTATCTCCCATGACAATTTTAACCGTCTGATGGATAAGTACCAGACCGAACAGGAACAGCTTTTAGGGCAGATACAGGCTTTAGAAGCCGCCATGCAGGAGGTTAAGGACAATCAGCAGAACGCTGTCAGGTGGGCGGAATTGATGGCGCAGTATGTGGGGATACAGGAATTGACTGCTGAAAATCTCAATCTCCTTGTGGAGAGGATTGAGGTCTATGACCGCACGGAAACCAATGCCGGGGCAGAACAGATGATTAAAATCTGTTACCGCTTCGGCGGCTACATAGGGGAACGGGTATTTTCCGCAAAGGTGCTGAAACACCCTTGCAGGAAAAACGCCTGCCCTCTCAAAGAAAGGAAAGGCTATGGGAAAATATCACTTGTATCTTAGCGAGGAAGAAAGGCAGCTTGTTCTCCACGCCCTGATTGACTTCCGCAATAAGCTGCTTGCGGCGGGCAGATATACGGACTGTGTGGACGAGCTGCTGATAAAGGTCATGTATGCAAAGGCGAAAAGGGTAAAAATACGGTAATGGAGGAAATGACAATGACAAAATCAATCTTTGAACAGTTGGGCGGCGCTTACGAACAGCAGGGGGATTATCTTCTTCCCTGCCTCACAGTACCCGCCGAGAACGAACAGCCCATAGGCGTATGGGGGCAGCGGCACTTGCGGTATCTGAAAGAATACCGCAGAGCCGCCTACATAACCCTGCTCACAAGCGGCAGGCTGAACGCCTACCTTGCCGACATCGACAGGCAGGCGCAGGAGCGCATGGAAAGGCTCACAGAGCAGATGAAACAGGCGCAGGGTATCACAGAGCAGCTAAAGGCGGAAAACGCCTTAGAATGGGTGCAGAGAATGAATAACATACGGGCGTGTGCAAGGGAGATTGTGGAGAGGGAGATTATTTATACTTAAAAAATGTAACGCATATAATTGTAAAACTGTGGCGGATAGGGATAAATTCCTTATCCGTCATTTTCTATTCGCTGTAAGCTGCTTGAATACGGCATTTTGACACCAATACATTCGCTATTCAGTTATCGTAATCCCTTGACTTTTTGAACGATGTTCAGTATAATGCTTTTGAACATTGTTCAGCAGGAGGCGTAGCGTGGATAATAAAGAAGCAATCATACAGGAAACGATTAAACTTATCGAAGAAAAAGGCGAGCGTTTAGATGAAATTACAGTGCGTGAAATATGCAAAAGAGCCAGCGTTGGCTTAGGTCTTGTGAATTATCATTTTGGAAATAAAGAGAAACTTATTGAGCAATGTATTGAGCGTATGATAAACGGAACGGTTAAGCGATTTCAGAATATACGGGAGAAAACGGACAGTTTTACCCCCTTTGAAAAGTTGGAATATCTCAGCAATATGACACTTGATTTTCTGTTTGAACATTATGCTGTTTCCAAAATTTCCATTCTTACCGACATGCAGTCACCGAAAGAAGGTGACAATACTTACAGAACTTATGAGGCGTATCTTCCGATTGTTGCCGCCTGCCGTCCTGACCTTGATGAAGCGGCAATAAAGAGAAAAACACTGTATTTGATTACCGTTATGCAGCAAATGTTCCTGCGATATGAAATCATATCACAAATATTGGGGATTGACCTTAGACAGAAAGAAAACCGCAAGAACTTTCATACACAAGTTTTACACGACGTTTTGGAGGTATAAAGATTGAATATCACAGTGATAAACGGAACAGAGAAACACGGTGTTACCTACCGCTTGAAAGAGACGTTTTTAACTGAGTTTAGGGATGAAGCGAATATTACAGAATATTATCTTCCAAAAGATTGTCCAAACTTCTGTGTTGGTTGCTTGAACTGCACATTAAAGGGCGAAAAAACTTGCAAGGACGCTGAATACATTAGAAAAATGGATGAATCGCTTTTAAAAGCGGATTTGATTGTAATGACTTCTCCTGCATATGTGTTTCATGTTACGGGAGCAATGAAAGCATTGCTTGACCATTTTGCTTACCGATGGATGCCACACCGCCCTGCTCCTGAAATGTTTGGGAAGCGGGCAGTCATCATAACACAGTGCTTGGGTAGCGGAGCAAAATCTGCAGCGAAAGATATAAAGCACAGTTTATCTTGGTGGGGGATTTCCGAGATCGGGATATTTACTGGGGCGTTGATGAGCGATATTGTTTGGGAAAAACTTTCTAAAAAGAAACAAGCTAAACTCACAGGAAAAGTTCAAAAACTATCCAAGAAGTTTGCACATATGGATTACACAAAATCCGCACACACGAATTTGATTACGAAAATTAAGTTTTTCTTCTGCCGTATGATACAGAAATCCATACATAAATCCGACCCCGAACACCTTGATGGGAAGTATTGGGTGGAGCAAGGTTGGCTCGATGGCGGTAAACCGTGGAAATAGTGAGGGGACAATATGGAAAAAATAAATTCTGAATGGGTATGTTGCCCTGTTTGTGGAAATAAAACTCGTGACAAAATACGGAAGGATACTGTTTTGGTGCATTATCCTCTTTATTGCCCGAAATGCAAACGAGAAACTTTAATCAATGCGAAAAAATTACATATAACTGTCATCAAAGAGCCAGACGCACAGACGCAGAGCCGATGAACTTGTGAGATATTTCACAGATCATCGGCTCTTTCTTTTTCGGATAGTGTTTATCAGTCCGCCCAGTCCGCCATATAAAAAAACGGAGTTTTGACGGACTGTATTGTTATGCCCTAATGCTCCCTCTAAACCCGTTTTGAGTTTGGAGGGATTTTTTGCGTCTTTCTTCACTTTCTATCCTGCCGCTGATCCGTGCGGCGTTCTACATATTACCAGACAGAAACGAGGATAATCTGTTAAAAAATTCCTTGTTTTGATATGGCTCTTTTATGCACTAAAAGCAGAGGACAAATATCTACATAAAAGAGCTTTTACTTCTCATAGCCGCAATGGTCTGACAGCCTTTGCGGTTTTTCTTTTGTCGCTTTTTGTCAAGAGACAGGATAAGCCCGCTTCTGGCGTTGGGTGTCGCTCACCGCCTGCCAATCTGGATTTTCAAAAAAATTCAGATTGGAGGTAAAGAACAGTGGCATACAACCACGGAAAGGCAGAGCGCAGATGGCGGCTCTGGAAAGAAAAAGAAGAAAAGATTTTACGGGAGTGCGGAGTTGATGAAGAAACGATTGAGGAAATTCGCACTTTTGATAGAGAAGAATTTAATTCTGACAGACGGTTTTACACACGCCTGAATGATGTTGGGGAATACATAGCGGAAACTGCCATGCAGGAGCCGCCCATGGAGGTCAATACAGTCTGGGATATGCTGAATGAAATCGAGGACGAAAACCTATACCGTGCATTGCTTACGGTGGACAAGCGTACCCTGCAAATTGTCCTGCTGAAAATGCAGGGATATTCCCTAAAGGAGATTGCGCCGATGGTTGATTTATCGGCGGGTGCTGTCTATGCGAGGTTAGACCATCTGCGGAAAAAGCTGAGAAAACTCTTATAGTATCTAAAGCCCTGCTGTTTCCTGCGGGCTACTGGGTGAGAGGACAACCCCTCTCACCCATTTTTTAGCAGGAGGACAAGGCAATGGCGATACCTAAACGGTCATACTGGCTTCGGGAAGTAGTGACAGAGGCAGGAACAAGCTATCATATCAGTTTTCGTGACGGGCAGGGAAAAATCCAAAAGCTGTGCGTATCTTATGACTTCTATATGGCGTTTCGGAGACTGGAACTTGACGAAAGGAAAATTGAGGGTTGGGATTACCGTCACAGGGAGTTTTCGGAAATTATGGAGGAAACTCTGAACTGGCGGGCGGTAAGACAGCCTAAAAGCATTGAGGAGGTTATTCTTGAGGAAGAACGGGCAGAACTGCTCCAGAGGATTATCAGCAAGCTGCCAGAAATGCAAAGGCGGCGTTTCCTGCTCCACTATGAGTATGAAATGACTTATAAAGAGATAGGGAAAATCGAGCATTGCAGCCAACAATCCGTAGGTCGTGCTGTAACTGCCGCCAGAGAAAAGATAAAGGCGGAGATGAAGAAATACCTAAACGCATGACCGTTAAGCATACCCTTGTATCTTTGGATATGAGGGTATTTGCTTTGTGTTCTCTAATGGAACTTCACAGAGCTGAAACGCCCGGAAGTGGCGTTCAAATGCTTCATCCGTTTTGTGCTGGCGCAGGCGGCAGTCACCTACGGCATGGAGCTGATGACGGCTCTGTTCTCGATTGCGCAGGGCGCGATCCAGACGATCATGGGTGCGTCCGGTCTTTCGGCAATGGAAGCATCCACGCTGCCCGCCGAGATTGCAACGACGATTGAAGATGTGGGCCTGCTGGAAAGCATTCCTCTCTGGGCAGTGACGCTGCTCGGTTCGCTGTTCATCTGGGTGCTGTCGCTCGTCATGATTCTGACCGTCTATGGCCGCTTTTTTAAGCTCTATATGGCGACGGCGATTGCGCCGATCCCGCTGTCGAGCTTCGCAGGACAGCCCTCCAGCAGCATTGGCATGGCGTTCATCAAGAGCTACGCCGCCATCTGCTTGGAGGGCTGTGTCATTTTACTGGCCTGTATTATTTTCTCACAATTCGCGTCCAGTCCACCCGTCGTAACGGAAGGACTTGCCCCGGCAACGGTCGTCTGGAACTACATTGGCGAACTGGTGTTCAATATGCTGGTGCTCGTTGGCTCCATTAAAATGTCCGACCGCATCATCCGGGAACTGATGGGGCTTGGTTAAATCATGCGCCGAACTTTCCGCACCAGCGACACAATCCACGAAATCAGCCCCAGGACAATGAGCGCATACCAGATCCCATTCGCCAGTGCATAGTGGCTGTAATACCAGCCGGAAAACAGCGTCGGCACGATCAGCGCATACAAAAGCGGCAGACCGAGGTGCAGCAGCGACGCGGCATGAAACAGCAAGGAGAGAAGCAAGCAGCCTGCCCCAAATACGATCATCAACATGGCACGACCTCCTTTAGAAAGTTTGTGCCATGTTAGCTTGGAACGAAGAAAAGTTCAAGGGTCAATCCAAAAAAACTTAGAAATTGGAGGGATTCATCATCGAAGTTAAAATCAACAAAGAAATTCAGCGGTATCAGGAGAGCATTCTGTTCGGCTTATCGCTGCGGCAGATGGTGTTCGCGCTGCTTGCCATCGGCGTGGCGGTTGGCGCATATTTTGGCTTGAAACCGCTCATCGGCGCGGCGGAGGTCGGCTGGGTGTGCATGCTGGCAGCGTTCCCGTTTGCCATGTGCGGCTTTTTTACCTACAACGGCATGCCCGCCGAGCGCTTCCTGCTGGCGGTCATTCGGTCAGAAATTCTCTGTCCGCGTACACTGTCATATCATCCGCAGAATCTGTATGCAGAATTGCTGCTGGATTCCAATTCCATGCGGGAGGTGCTGACGCTTGATTAAAACCCTCAACAACACCATCAAGCAGGATCGAACGGCATATAAAATCCCGCGCAGCGTACAGGATGTCATTCCCATCCAGCGGATCTTCGCGGATGGGATTTTTCAGTTCGGCACGAAATACTCCAGAACACTGCGCTTTTCGGACATCAACTATGCCATTGCCTCGAAAGAGGACAAAACCGCGATGTTCCTCGGCTACAGTGAACTGCTGAACGCTTTGGACAGCGGCTCGACCACCAAGCTCACGATCTGCAACAAGCAGGTCAACCGGCAGGCGTTTGAAGATACCGTTCTGCTCCCGCAGCGCGGAGATTCGCTCGACGGATTCGTGAACGAGTTCAACGGGATGCTGGAAGGCAAAATCTCCGGCAGCTCCGCCAGCGTGGAGCAGGAGCGGTTTATCACGGTTTCCGTTCACAAGAAAAACGTGGACGAAGCACGCACATTCTTTTCTCGCGTGACGGGTGAGGTTTCCTCTAAACTCTCGCGGCTCAACTCGTCCTCCAACGAGCTGGACGCTGCGGAACGGTTGGATGTGCTGCGCGGCTTCTTTAGACCAGAAGAAGCGGCACTGCCGTTCGACCTGCAATCTGCCATGAGGCGTGGACACAACCTCAAGGATACGATTTGCCCGGACAGCTTGGAATTCCATCGGGATTATTTCAAGATGGGAAGTCAATATGGCCGTGTGCTGTTCCTCAAGGACTATGCCAGCTACATCAAAGACAGCATGATTCTGGAGCTGACCGACCTCAACCGGCGCATGATGCTCTCCATCGATATGATCCCTGTGCCGACCGACGAAGCGGTGCGCGAGGTGGAGAACAAGCTGCTCGGTGTGGAAACCAACGTCACCAACTGGCAGCGCAGGCAGAACAACAACCAGAACTTCTCTGCTGTCGTTCCTTACGATCTGGAGCAGCAGCGCAAGGAAACCCGCGAGATGCTGGATGATCTCACGACCCGCGACCAGCGAATGCTGTTCGCCGTGGTCACGCTCGTGCATCTGGCAGACAGCAAGAAGGAACTGGACAGCGACACCGAAACGCTCCAATCCATTGCGCGCAAGCACCTGTGCCAACTGGCGAAACTGAGCTTTCAGCAGCAGGACGGGTTAATTACCGCATTGCCGCTCGGCCTGCGGCGCATTGATGCGCTGCGGACGTTGACCACAGAAGCTCTTGCCGTGCTTATGCCGTTCAAGGCACAGGAGATTCGCCACCGACACGGCATCTACTATGGACAGAATGCCATCTCCAAGAATCTCATCCTTGCCGACCGCAAGGAGCTTTTGAATGGTAACGGTTTCATCCTCGGTGTCTCTGGTTCCGGTAAATCCTTTGCAGCCAAGCGGGAAATTACGGAAATCGCGCTGTCCACGAACGACGACATTATCATCATTGACCCGGAAGCCGAATACCGGCCGCTGGTCGAAGGCTTAGGCGGCGAGGTCATTGAAATTTCCGCGACCTCGCCCAATCATATCAATGCTCTTGATATGGAGTCTGGCTACAACGACGGCGACAACCCCGTCGTGCTGAAATCCGAATTCTTATTGTCCCTCTGCGAGCAGCTCGTGGGAGCAGGCAAGCTGTCCGCCAAGGAGAAATCCATCATTGACAGGTGTACTGCCCAGGTCTACCGCGAGTTCATCCGAAACGGCTATCTCGGAGTTGTGCCGACATTACAAGACTTCCATGCCGCGCTCCTGGAGCAGCCGGAACCGGAATCGCGGGACGTTGCGCTGGCACTGGAGCTGTTCACGGAAGGCAGCTTGAATACGTTTGCCAAGTACACGAACGTGGACACCAATTCCCGCATTCTTTGCTATGACATCCGTGACCTCGGCAAGCAGCTCCTGCCGGTCGGTATGCTGGTCGTACTGGACAGCGTATTCAATCGTATCATCCGCAACCGCAAGCTCGGCAAGAATACATGGCTCTACATCGACGAAATTTACCTGCTGTTCCAGCACGAATACAGCGCGAATTTCCTGTTTACCCTCTGGAAGCGGATGCGCAAATACGGGGCCTGCGGCACGGGGCTGACGCAGAACGTTGACGATCTGTTGCAATCCCACACAGCAAGAACCATGCTTGCAAACAGCGAATTTCTGCTCATGCTCAATCAGGCGAGTACGGACCGGATCGAGCTGGCGCGGCTGCTCAATATTTCGGACAATCAGCTTTCGTATATTTCAGGTGTAGACTTTGGACACGGGCTTCTCAAGTGCGGCAGCACCATCGTGCCTTTTGTGGATCATTTTCCGAAAAATGGCAAGCTGTACCAGCTTATGACGACGAAACTATCTGAACGGGTGGAGCAGGCGTCGTAATGCGGGAGGTCAAAGAAAAACCGTCGCTGAAAGCGAGAGCCGTCGAAACCCTCAAATCCGCGCCGCAGGCAGCATTCCGCCGCGGCGCGGATGCTTCCTTTCAGCAGCTTCGGCAGGAGCTGCGCGACGCAGCACAGGATGGGCAGCCGGAGGATCGCTACGAGAGCGGCAAGATCACGGATACCGCCGACCATGCCGTGCGGGAAGCCCGCCATCTGGCAGAAAAAGCTGTCCACAAGCTGCCGAAAACGAAGTCTGAACCGCAGCGGGAAGCCAGAACGGAATCTGTTCCACAACACGAGCAGTCCCGACAGCCTACTACAGTACCAAGAGAATATCCGCCTGTTTCTGCGCAACCGAGCTACCCGCCACAGAGCCAGCCGCAGGTAAGTCGCTCTGTGCGCGAATCGGCTTCTCCGATCAAGGAGAAGCCGATTCCTCCTGCAAACGCCCAACAGCCCAAAACGCGAGTATATACGCCGGATGCGAAAGCGCCAGCGTCCCCGTCTCAGTATCCAACTCCGAGGATTCATGAAAACGCAACGGCTGTTTCTGCGGAAACAATGCCATCGACAATGGAACATTCTGTGCGTGAATCGGCTTCGTCAATCAAGGAGAAAACGATTCCTCCTACAAATCCACCGCAGCCTAAAATGCGGGAGCATACACCGACCGCTGATGCATCTGTGCAACAGTCCCGGCATCCAGCTTCGGAGATACACGAAAAGCCGCAGGCTGTTCACCACGCGCAGGTAAACCGATCCGTGCGCGAACTGGAAACATCAGTAAGAGAAAAGCCTGCTGGGAAAGCAAGACCGGCAGAACAACGGTCGCTTGGAAAATCTCCTGCCAGCACGGAACCGTCTGCACCTGCGACGACCCCGACGGTGCAGCCATCAGCACGGACTCTGCCAAGAGAAAAGCCGCTTGTTTCTTCTCTGCGAGAAATTCCTGCTGCACTAAAAACGGATACCACACAGTTCGCGCTTCCTGCAATCAAGACGAAAGAGTACGTCCGAAAGAAACGAAAAAAACAACATCTTCTCAAGGAAGAAGCGAGCGGTATTGAAGATATGCTCACAGATTCCGAAACATTTTCGCCGGTCATCCGTACACGGGAAACTGTTCGTGAACAGCAAAAACTCCACGTTTCCCATAGTGCGGAGCAGGAGCAGCCAGCTCTGCCGCAGATTCGAACGCGGCAGCCACAGGCAGTTTCCATGCACGCCAATACAGAATCCGCGAAACCGGATGCCCCGCAGACACTGCTGCCGGACGTCAAGAGCAAGCAGAAATACATTGCAGCGCAGCAACCGACACAGGTAACGCCCGTGCAGGCAAGCCCACAGCAGGCTGCGCAGCAGGCTGGAAAGAAAGCTGTACGCGGCGAGAAAAAATTATGTCAACCAGCATTAACGAATGAAACAGTCCCCGTACCAATGAGCAGGAATGTCGCTCCGACAAAGCCTGCGCGTGTCCAGAAACAGGCGCGACCGGCTTTCGTAAAAAAGCAGAAGATCAAAACAGCCCCGAAAGCGAAAATCAAGTCCACAGCACCTGCCGCAAAAGCGCTGCCAAGCAAAGCGTCGACAGCTCCTCCCAAGCAGGCTGCAACTGTCATTCGCAAAGGGCAGGTACTTCGAGATACGGCGATCAAAACGGCGAAAGTAGCAAAAGAGGCCGGAAAGAAGGTCCTGCGGGCAATCGCGGCAGCGGCAGAAAAGTTGGTCGCAGCTATCGGCGCAGGCGGCGCGGCGGCGGTCGCTGTTGTGATCGTGATTTTGTTGGTAGGATTTCTGTTTGCCTCACCGCTCGGAATCCTGTTTGCCGGGGAGGATACCGGTACGGAAATCAAGATTCCGGACGCGGTTGCGACGCTGAACGGCGAGTTTACCGACGAAATCTACCGCATCATGGAGGATCATCCATACGACGAGCTGGATATGCAGGAGGGCATGGAAGCGGCCATGCTGCAAAACTGGCGGAATGTGCTGGCTGTGTACGCGGTCAAGGTCTCGACCGACGAAGAACACGGCTTGGACGTTATGACAATGGACGAAGAAAAACTCCAGCTCCTGCGGGAAATTTTTTTCGATGCCAACAAGCTGGAATACGAATTGACGACCAGAACCGTAGACGGCGAGCAGATCACAACACTGCACATCTCCGCACAGATCAAGGACACCATGCAGATGGCAGATGAATACAGCTTCACTGCCCAGCAGCGGGAAATGCTCGAAGAATTGCTGAAGCCGGACTACGACGACATTTTCCTTTCCCTGATCGGTAATTATCAACCGGGCGGTACGCCCATTGGCCCCGTCGACATTTCGGACATTCAAGGCACGCTGCCGGATGATCTTGACCCGCTGCGAGAATCCATTGTCCTGACGGCGTATCAGCTTCTCGGAAAGGTGACGTATTTCTGGGGCGGCAAAAGCCTCGTCCTTGGCTGGGATAGCCGATGGGGAACGCCGACGACGGTTACTGCGCCCGGCAGCGGCTCGACCGGCAAGGTGCTTCCGTTCGGATTGGACTGCTCCGGTTTTGTGGACTGGACGTTCTATAACGCCACGAGCGGTGCATACCTGCCCGGACGCGGCGGTGGCGCAGCCTCGCAGCATGGCTACTGCACCAACATTGCATGGTCAGACGCGCTGCCCGGCGATCTCGTCTTTTACGCGGATGACAGCCACGTCGGGATCGTCTGCGGCTACGACAGCGTAGGGAATCTCCTCGTCATCCACTGCTCCGGCGGGCAAAATGGCGTGGTCGTGACCGGGCGCGAGGGCTTTGCCGTCGCAGCCAGACCGGATTTGTTTACGGATTAGTCCAATTTGCTTCGTTTGTGCGGCATTCTTTGTTGGCTCTGGTGAATAGCTTTCTTTCTCGTTTCCTGCGATACTTGGCGTACCAAAGCGAAAGGAGACTATAATGGAAACACGAAAAAACCTGTGTGCCATGCTGCCCGTCGCACTCCACACCAGAGTCCGGCAGGAGCAGGAAAAAGCCGGGATGACCCTCGGTGAGTATGTGGAAGCCATGATCACAGAATACTACGATTGGAAGGACGGAAGAATCATGACCGGAGAAATGAGAACCTTAGCCGCGCAGATCCCCGCAGAGCTCTTTGACCGCCTCGACCGCTACCTCAAGGAGCGCGGCATCAAGAAGAAGGACTTCTTAGTTGACATCATCACCCGCGCGCTGGAAGAAGCCGAAGCCGCCGAACCGGTTACAGAAGCATCGCCCCAGGACGAGCTGGAGGAACAGCCGGAAGCGGACGAAACCTGATCCTATCCCAAGCCCCCGCAGGTCAAACCTGCGGGGTTAAATCTTTGTTGCAAGCCGTCAGCCGACACGTGCCCGCGTGTCGGCTTTTCTGCGTCCCGGTAGGGATGCTGCACCCTGAAACCATAAAGCCGCGCGTTGGCGCGCGTGTGACGAAGTGCGAAAACAGATGTACAGGAGGTAAGAAAACACAAATGCTATCTGAGCACCAAAACAAGAACGCAAATTATCTCCGAATCCTTATGACGCTCCGCGCCCTGCGGCAGCGCGGAGACATTACGGAAAAAGAATACCGCAGAGCAAAAAAATATTATCAGAACCTGACCGGCGCGGACATTGTCCTTACGGATTAAACTGTAATTTGCACGGTTTCCACAAGAATTCCCTTCGCCGTTTCAGCGTTTGGTAGAATTCGGGACCGTTTGAAAGATATCAGTAGACTTGAACCTTTTCTCGGATATACTTGTCGTTGACAAACGGCACAGGAGGTGAGAAAAATGCCAGTTGCAAAACTGATTGCACCGACGACGAAGCAGGAGATCCCCAAGCTGCGCGTGGCGGCATATTGCCGCGTGTCCTCAAACTCCGCAGATCAGCGAAATTCCTTTGCAACGCAGGAACGTGTTTATACGAAATACATTGCAGAGAAGCAGGAATGGGAGCTGGTCGACATTTTTGCCGACGAGGGTCTCAGCGGCATGAAAGCGGATAACCGTCCGGAATTTCAGCGGATGATCCGGATGTGCGAGCTGCACCAGATCGACCTGATCCTCACGAAATCCGTCTCACGATTTGCCCGCAACGTGAAAGAGGCACTGAACTATACGCGCAAGCTGAAGCTGCTCGGCATCGGGGTGCAGTTCGAAGAAGATGGAATCAACACACTGGCGATGGCCGATGAGATGCTACTCAATACGTTCGCAGCCATTGCGCAGGAAGAATCCAAGTCCATCTCACAGAATCAGCGGCTATCCATTGTCAAACGGATGGAGGCAGGTGAATACATCGCAAGTAATGCACCGTATGGATATCGGCTAATTGATAAAAAACTCGTTATCTATGAACCGGAGGCCGAGGTCGTCCGTTGGATATATCGGGCGTACCTAAATGGTCTTTCTATTGGGGGCATTGCACGCGAACTCACAACAATGGGAGTAGCGACCAAAAGCGGGCAAAACTGCTGGAAAGGCAGCATAATCGCGTACATTCTCAGAAACGAGAGGTATAACGGGGACAGCTTGTTTCAGAAATGCTATGGAGAAAATGATGTCCCATTTAAAGAGCGACGCAACCACGGCGAACGTGACCAGTTCTTTGCTAAAAATACGCACCGAGCTATTGTGGAGTCAGATGTCTTTGACTCAGTGCAAGTGCTGCTTCGGAAAAGAAGAAATCAATTCAAAAGGGAAGGAACTCAAAACAGATATCCGCTTACCTGCCGCATTCGGTGTTCCGAGTGCGGCTCTTTCTATCACCGGAAGGTGCGAAGTGGTGTAATCAAGTGGGTCTGCTCAAAACACGCGGCAGACACCACCGCCTGCAATTCCAGCTATTACAGCGAAGAACGCATTTATGACGGCATCATCACCATGATCAACAAGCTGCGCTTCTGTGAAGAAGATATCCTCGGTCAGACGATTCAGAAGCTGGAATTTGCCGCCGCAGTCTATAAGCGAAACAACAGAGCAGCCAGCCAGCTCAGCCAGAGCATCGCGGAACTGAATGCAAAGCTGCTCGCGCTGGAGCGGCTGCGCTCGAAGGGATACCTCGCCGCAGATATTTACCATACGCAGGCGCGGGAGATCCGCCAGCAGCTCGGCAAACTGAAAACAGAGCGGTACAGCAGCTTTGAATCTCGGATCACAACGATGTTGGAGGGTGTGCGGAAGCTGAAATCCCTGATTGACGAGCTGGAACAGCCGCTGGAAACGTTTGATGAAAAGCTGTTCCATGAAATCGTCACAGACATCTGCATCAATAACCGCGACGAAATGACAGTCACCCTGCTTGGCGACCTCAAATTTACAGAACAGATTTAAGAGGGACAGGTATGAAAAAGATTCGATATTTACCGTTTGGCTACACGATCCGTAACGGACACACCGTGATTGAACAGCAGGAAGCTGACATTGTCCGCAATATTTTCAAAGCGTACATTCAAGGCGCGTCGCTCAAGGAAATCGCGGAAGATTTGACAGCAAAGAAGATCCCATACACAGAGCGGACCTGTGTATGGGATAAGGCGCGGATTTCACGGATACTGGAGAATGCGAAGTACACCGGCGATGAAGAATTCGAGACGATCATCGACGAAAACATCTACGAAGAAGCCGTCGCGGTTAAAAGCGCACGGCGCTGGAATCAGGCAGCCCAGGAAAGCGACGGCATCCGGCAGATCCGCGACCGTATCCGCTGCGGACAATGCGGCGCGCCAATGCTCCGGCACATCAATTCCAAACGTGCAATCCGGGAAAGCTGGACATGCAGCAATGCAGACTGCGGCATTCTGGTGCGGATCAGCGACGGCGAGCTGCTCCGGAAAATCACACTCCTTATGAACCGCGTCATCGCAAATGCCGATCTCATGCTCCCGCACTCGAAAGTGAAGCACGGGGATTCCGCAGTGGTGCTGAATTTGCAGCAGCAGATCTCCGATGAAATGGAGCAGGAGCGTCCAAGTGAGGAACGGATCGTTGCCCTGCTCTGCGAAATTGCAGGTCAGCTTTACAAAGAAACAAACGCCAAAACGCAGATCGCCGCGCAGATTGCCAGAAAGCGTGCCTCTCTGATGAAGCCGCAGGATGCGTTCAACGCCGCATATTTTTCCGAACTGATCGACGCCGTCTCCCTTCATGTGGGAGGCGGCGTCGTTCTGCATACAAAAACAGAAACCGATATTTGCGAAAGCGAGGATAAACCGAATGGAAGTCCAGAGAATTCCGAAACGGACAGTTTCCGTAATTGAACCTCAAAAGTCCATCCTTGTGGACAAGGAGAAATATCACCAAAAGCGGGTGGCGGCCTACTGCCGCGTCTCCACAGATTCCGAAGAACAGCTTACATCCTATCAGAACCAGATGCGCGTTTATACAGAAATGATCGCCGCCAGGAAAGAGTGGGAGTTTGCCGGCCTTTATGCCGATGAGGGCATCTCCGGCACAAGGGCGGACAAACGCCCGGAATTTCAGCGCATGATCCGCGACTGCCAGAACGGAAAGATCGACTATATCATCACAAAATCCGTCTCCCGCTTCGCCAGAAACACGGTAGAGTGTCTGGAATATGTGCGCTCCTTAAAAGCGCAAGGCATTGGGATTTTCTTTGAGGAACAGAACATTGACACGCTGAAAAGCGACAGTGAATTGTATCTTGTCATTTACGCGGGTTTTGCGCAGTCCGAATCCGAGAGCATCAGCAAGCACATCACATGGACCTACCGCAAAAACTTCGAGGATGGGAAAGTGAGCTTTCAGTACAAGCGGCTGCTGGGCTACCGGAAAGGCGAGGATGGCAAACCGGAGATCGTGCCGGAGGAAGCGGCCATCGTAGAACGGATTTTTGAAATGCTTCTCGCTGGACAGCCAGTGGGACTTATCGCGCAGACACTCCAATCCGAGAACATTGAGATTCCCGGAAAGGACCTCAGCTTCAGCAAGAACATGATTATGAACATCCTGCGGAATGAAAAATACTGCGGTGACAGCATTCTTCAGAAAACCGTGACCGTAGACTGCATTTCCAAAACACGCAAAGCGAATCACGGAGAAGCGCCGATGTACCTTGTCGAGAACAGCCACCCGGCGATCATCAGCCGCGACATTTTCCACCGCACACAGGAAGAACTGGCGCGGCGAAAGGCCCTCCGACCAAAATCGGATAAGACGTCTATTACCCAAAGCGGGAAATACTCCAAATACGCGCTGAGCGAGGTGCTGCACTGCGCCGAATGTGGCAGCCGCTACAAGCGTGTGACATGGAATATCCGCGGAAAGAAGAAAATCGTCTGGCGCTGCGTCAGCCGATTGGATTACGGAAAGAAATACTGCAAGGATTCCGTCACAGTGGAGGAAGTCGCCCTGCATGGGGCCGTTGTCCGGGCGCTGAACCGCTTTCACGCGGAGGACGAGTCCACATACCTGACGCTCATGAAAGCCACCATTGGAGAAGCCATCGGCATAAATGGCGGTTCGGAGGAAATTGACCTACTCACGCGCCGCATCGATGCGCTGAACAAACGGATGCTGGAACTGGTCAACGAAACCGTTGCGGCTGGGAAAGACGTAGAAAGCAGCGAGGATGAATTCAAAAGCATCTCCGATCAAATCGAGCAGCTTAACCGCCGCATTGCCGCAATTCAGGAGAGTGTGCGCGGCGATGCCACGCGGCAGGCGCGGCTGGAGGAAATTCAGAGCATCATCGCCAAGCGCAATGCGAATGAAACACAATACGACGACAGCATCGTGCGCCAGATGATCGAGTGCATCAAGGTACATAACGATGGAAAGCTGACGATCATTTTCGGCGGCGGGTATGAGATCGAGGAAACACTATAGAAAGCCAGATCGCAAGACACAGAAAAAACTGGAGGTATGCGCACACTTTTGCAAGAGTTTTCTCTGAGAGGATGGTATCACATTTTGATACCATCCAGAAAAAACAGATAAATATTTTCTGCAGAGCGAGACTTTGCCGAATTCTCCTGTATAATAAGGAAAACTGACAAAGGAAATAGAGTTATGATTTATTACATTGCAGATATGCATTTTGGACATACGAATGTGCTCCGTTTTGATAATCGCCCATTTTCAGATACCACGCAGATGGATGATACGCTGCTTCAAAATTGGAATAAGCGTGTAACGGCTGACGATACCGTCTATGTTTTGGGTGATGCGTTCTGGAAAAACGAAGAAAACAGCATTCGAATCATCCAGCAGCTCAACGGTCATAAGCACCTGATTCAAGGAAACCACGACCGCGTGAAAGGAAAGCTCCGCCCTTATTGGGAGAGCATCGAGCAGTACGCAGAGGTCAACGATGAGAATCGGCTGGTGATTCTGAGTCATTACCCGATTCTGTTTTATAAGAACCAGCATTATGGCGCGGTCATGCTATACGGTCATGTACATAATACACGCGAGTGGAAACTCGTTGAGAAGTGGAAGAACGAGCAGTGGGCGATGGGCATCCCCAGCAGATTGATCAATGTCGGCTGCATGATGGATTACATGAGATACACACCGCGCACACTGACGGAGCTGCTGGACGCCAACCCGATGCCGGAGATCGCCAGAGATCGCAAGGACGGAAGCGCAGTTGAAAGCGCGGAGCAGCAGAACAAGCGGGAAAGGACGTGGGATCTGAATGAAGGTTACACCGCTGAAAAAACAGAGTAAGAAAAACCAGCGCAAATTTCATGCAGCCAAGCGCGGTTCATGGAACGGCGTCTCCCCAATCACCCGTGTTGTGCAGAGCAAGCGGATTTATGACCGGAACCGCACAAAGCAGGAAAGCCGTCAAAGTGGAGATCGTTGACAGAATCGTGCAGACCGCACAAAATTCCATAAATCCCACAATATCTTTTTTGGTTGCACAGCAGCAACCAGCATTATGAAGCAGCAAGCTCCAAAAACCTTGCCCCAAAAAGCTGAAACCATTGAAAACACTAGAAAAACCGCTGATATCTTAATTGGTGCAGCTTGCCAAACAATCCGAACACTTTGGATCAATGAGCGAAAAGCCCAGTGATTTCAAGGTGTTCGGGATTTTTTACGGCCGAAAATTTTCAAAGTATTCGATGGCTCAATGAAAACACGGCAGAGGTTCGAACAGGGTTTGAACCTCTGTTTTTCCATATTCAAGGGGATTTTCGCGGGCAGCGCCCTTTTTCAGCGGGCAGTTGCGGCACGTTTTCGGGAAAATTGAAGAAAAATCTTTCACAAAGTTCAGGGCGCTGGATTGTTGGTTTTCACGAAGCCAATGACCAGCGCCCTTTTTGTTTACCCAAAAGCTCAAAGAATTTACATTTAGGAGGGATTCGTATGCTCAAAGACACAAGATCACAGAAGCAGAAATTTATGGACGAATTAGGGCATCAACTCCAGCGCAGGAAGTTGGACACACAGCAGATGAACGACGGCCTGCTCCACGTCAAGTGGAACGAGCAGAAGCTCTGCACGGTTGACAGCAGCGGTGCGGTGCGCTTCCGGGCGGGAGATATTTTGGATGCGGAAGCGGAACACCAGCTCCAGTCTGTCATGCACATGGCTAAGCAGGTCAAGGAGTATATGCAGATTCTGGAGCTTGCGCCTTCGATATGTGTGCATGGCCCGGATGATCGCCGCAAGGTATTTGCGGATTTTGGCGACGTGGTGCTCGTTGGGAGTGCCAGCAGGAAGATCGTTGATTTTGCGACGTGGGAATGGGACTATGGCCGAAGCGCTGTTTATGCCGGACATTTCTTTTCGGACAACTACGAGGCCGCGAAACAGGATTTCGCCGTGCGGGCGGGTTTCGTCAACGGACAGCGCCTTTTTTCCGACCAGCAGCTCGGTGTGATTCGGAATGCGTGTGAATTTGCGCTGGAGGGCGATGCGACCCTCTCATTTGAGGAAGAAAAGCTGCTTCGCAGCGTTCAGGAGCAGATCGAGGATCTGTTTCCGATCCAGCAAGAACCGGAGCAGGAACTGGAACGGGAGCAAGAGCCAGAACTGGAGCGAGAACAGGAGCAAGAGCCGGAACAAGCGCCGGGGCAGGAAGCGGAACAGGAACAGCGTTTTGGCATGGAGATGACCATGTAAGGACTGGCTTTTTACGCTTAAAAAGGGCGCTATGAATTTGGGGGTACTGTATGAACAAAGAACTTACACCACAGAAGGAACGATTTCTGCGAGAGGTAGAACAGCAACTCCTGCGCAGGGATCTGGACGCAAGGCCGCTGGAAGACGGGCTGATCCACATCAAATGGAACGAGAAGCCGCTCTGCTCGGTTGACAGAGACGGTATCGTCCGTTTCAGACCGGCAGATATCATAGGGCCGGAAGTGGACCGGCAGCTTCGGACGGTCACGCAGACCGCCGTACAGGTCAAAGAGTACATGCGGATCTTTGAACGTGCGCCCGCGCTGAAGGTCGCCGGTTTGGATGAGGACTACAAAGTCCTCGCAGATTTTGGTGATGCGGTGCTGGCCGGGCGTTCCTGCAAAACGGGCGCTAAATTTGTAACGTGGGAGTGGGATTTTGACCGGCAGGGCGTTCACACCGGTCATTACCACATGGAGAATTACGAGGCCGCGAAGCTGGATTTTGCCGTCCGGGCAGGCTTGATAAACGAACAGCGCCTTTTTTCAGATGAGCAGCTTGCCGTGATCCGAAATTCATGTGAGTTTGCGTTGGAGGATGACGCGACGCTTTCGTATGCGGAGGAAAAGCAACTCCACAGCGTGCAGGAGCAGATTGAACTGCTTCTGCCGAAGCAGGAACAGGAGCAGCGCTCCACAATGGAACAAACAATGTAATATTTCGCAGACAGCCGGGATTTCTTTTCAGAAGTCCCGGCTTTTTCGCGTTCAAGGAGGTAAAAAAACGTGACATTTTATGAACAGGAGCTCCAGAAGATCGTCGGAGAACGATATCCAGATGCCACCTATGTGGGCAGGAGCTGCTATGTGCAGCTGGGCGATATGAACCGGGCAAAGATCGAGTTTGTGAAAGGAATCCAAGCAGATCGTTACATTGCTCTACAGCTGACGATCCTTAATCGCTGTGAAGGGAAGGTGGATGTCCTGTGGCTTCAATTTGAGGATCTGTTTGGGAAGCAGACGGCTTCAAACTCCAATTGCAGCAAAAGAATCTGGCCCTACATTTGGGATGACCGCGGCAATGTGGACTGGAATGGATATCATCCCACCCGGCAGGACTATGAAGCTCTGTCCAATGCGGTATCAGACTATCTGGAGGTGTTTCAGGATATGCGTCAGTCCCCTGACCGGCAGTGGGAGCAAACAATGTAATATTCGCAGAAGGCTGGGATTTTTTCGGAAGTCCCGGCTTTTTGCATTCTGGAGGTGAACGATCATTGTAGATAAATCAAAGCACTGGAATCTGCACATCAGCCGGTGTGCGCCGGACTGCCCGCGCGACCCGCCGGAGCCGCTGGTGTGCAGCGACTACGAACGCTGTCAGCACTGCAATTACATGGCGCATGGTTTTCAGTGCAACCATGGAGATGGGCGGTGTGTGCTGACAGACATGGAAGAAATCAGCGGAAGGAGGAAAACTATTGTTTGAAGTGGCGTTGAAAAATAACAACAAGCCGGATTTGGGCGCTGTTACCGTCGAGTTTCCTATTCCGGAAGATCGATACAAGAAAACGATTCGTGCGTTGAATAAAATTCAGATCGGCTCGGTGCTGGAGCAGGACTGCTGCGTCGCAGACCTTCGTTCGGCTGACTGCCCTGCTCTGCGCAGGATGATCGGCCGGATGGTGAGTGTGGACGAGTTGGACTGGCTTGGAAAGCAGTTGGAGAGCTTCGACCGGTATGAGCTGCTGCAGTTCAACGCGGCAGCGGCACGCTTCGACATATCCTCGGCGGGTGAAATGATTGATCTCGCCCTCCGTTCCAGAGAGGTGACGGTCATTTCAGATTTCAATGATCTGGATAAGGTCGGCAAGCGGCATTACCTGACCGTTCATGGTGCCAGTAATCCGGAAGAACTGGACAATCTGGATGGCACGGAAACAGCGCGGCTGCTGATGTCCGAACAGCAGGGGCATATAACGCCGTATGGTGTTGTGTATGACAACACCATGAAGCTGGAACGAACCTATGACGGCAAGCATCTGCCGCAGAGCTGGATGAACGAAAACTGCGTCATGGAATTGGAGATCGTGCCGGAAAACGATAAAGATGTAAGGCATCATGATTGGATACAGTTTCCGACAGATCCGCTCAAGGCGGAACGTGCGCTGTTCCGCGTCGGAATTCCTGCCCTCGGTAAAGTGGAAGTTCAGTTTTCTGACAGCCGGTTTCCGGACGAGGTCGTGCGCGCATTGGATATCAGGATCGGCTGCTACTACCAGTTGAATGAACTGTCACAGGTGTGCGCTGATTTTCAGGAGCATGACTTCGCCAAGCTCGGCGCGGTCTGCCATCTGGCGAAGCCGGAGGGCATCGAAAGCGTCCGCCACTTGGCAGAAAATCTGGATCAGTTTGATTTTGCGCCGGACGTTCATACCCCGGAGGAATACGGCCAATACATGATCCAGCAGTCCGGTCGTTATGAATATGACGAGAATCTGGCCGAGTTTTATAACTACGAAGAATACGGCATCAAGCGGATCTTGCAGGAGGACGGCGTATTCACCGATTACGGCTATGTTTCCTACCACGGTACATTGACGCTGGAAGAATTGATGCAGGGAAACACGGCAGAGAGCCACCAGCAGGAACAGGAAGCAAAAATGGAGGGCATGGCATGGTGACGCTGTTTTTAAGGCAGGGCGAAACTGGAAAGCAGGTGCTGCTCTCTTTCCCTGTGACGACCCCGGCAGAAAAAGAAGACGTGACTGCAACGATGGAAAAGCTGAGATCCATATCCAGAACGGTCACGATTCAGGGCGCGGCAAGCGAGGTCATGAATTTGGGGCAACATTTGCGCGGCATAGATCTTGCCGCGGAGGGTGAGCTGGAGCGCATCAATCAGCTTGCCGAACGGCTGGAGCATATGTCGGAAGTCGACTGCGACAAATTTGCAGGGATGCTGGATGCAAACAAGATCTCCGGCACAAAGGACATTTTGCAGTTGACGGAGCATCTGGACGATTACGTTATTCTGCCGGGATGCAGCAGCGCGCAGTCCATCGGAAAGTATCTGATGGACTGCGGTGTTGCGCCGACATTAAAACAGCTCTGCAAAAACATTGACTATGAAGCAGTCGGACAGATATTTCTGGATGCACACAGCGGCGCGGCGTGCAGCCGCGGATTTGTTGTACGAAATGAGCACTTGCCGCGTGCTGTCCTCAAAGACCTGCACATTGAACCGCAGCAGGAGGCGCATATGAATACACAGATCCGCTATCTCTACCGCGACGCATCCAATTACAAGGTGGAAAATGAATGCGTCGTCACCGGAACGTTCACGCCAGAGCAGATCGCGCAGATCATGGATTGCTGCGATTTGGGCGAATACTTCATCCCGACGCAGGTTGGTCTGCCGGAGCAGAGATTCGACAGGTATGACCCAGAAGAAGACCACTGCTGGTTCGAACTCTCCGAAGACGGCTTCGAGGAAACCGCAAAACCGGCGACGGTCGGGATCAGCGCACAGCAGCTTGTAGAAAACTTTGCTGCTGCGAAAGAACACTGGAATGATACTGCGTTTCAGACGCAAATGAATGAAATGACATTATAGAATGGAGGTTTTATCATGAAAAAAGCAATCGTAATCACGCTTGGCGTGATCATTGGTGTGGCAGGTGTCCTTGCTATCTGCGCACATCTGGCAGATTCCGCGCGGCTGGCATTGTATGTGCCGGAGGATGACGATGATGAAGACATCTACTGATCCGCCCGCATTCCGTGTTCGACCAGCGCAGCCGGAGGAAGCGGGCGCTTTCTTTGCGCAGACACCGGAGCAGGACGCGCAGATGGGGGCCATTGGTCATGTCCGTATGGATTTTGGAGGAAGCGGCAAGGAATTTTGGCACAGCTGGCATCCGCGCGGACGTGAGGAATTGAACTCGCCGGAGTTCAAAGCGGAACTCCAGCGGGTCGTGGACACGCTGCGGGAAACAGTCCTGAAAGACCTTTCTTCTATGCAGCGCTTTTGCAGCGAAAATGGCGGCGATATTTCTGGCGGCTGGTCGCAGAATTATGGCTACGTCGTAGAAACGGAGCATTACGAATACTGCCTGCGCTGCAACCCTGTGAAGGGAGATTATCAGGCATATCTAAGCTGCTATGATCTGAACGAGCAGAAGATCAACCATGCCTATCAGCCGCTGGCCGGTCGGGTGCATTTCATCAATGGCGATGCGCGACAGTTTACAGATGCCACAGCATATCTGGACTGCATCCGCGAGGAACTGCCGCATGAGGCGACAACTGGTTTCCGGTTCCGCACGATCACGCAGGAGCCAGCTATCCGCAAGGCCGTGGATGATATTGTGTACGATCTCTACGGTGAAGAAACTCCGCGCAGCGAGGAAGATCATAATTTAGTCCGATCTGAGGAAATACAGATGGGAGGAATGTAGCGTGACATTCATAAAATCCTTTATGAGCGTAGATTCACACAGTTGGCGCTGTATGCGTCGGCGGACGAGGAAGATCATTTATGAATAATCGTTTTATTGAGCCTGTACTGACAGAACTATCAGAGCCAACGAATTTTTTCTTTGAGCAGACACCAGAGTTGGATGCAGCGACTGGGGTCATCGGTCATCTTCGAATCGATTTTGGTCGGAATGGCAAACAGTTTTTGCATACATGGAAGCAGCGCGGAAAAGCGGAACTGAATACACCGATATTCCAAGAAGATCTGCGGCAAGTCATGGATATGCTGCGGAAAGATGTGCTGAAAGACCTGAAATCCATGCGGCAATTCTGTAGAGAAAATGGAGGCAAGATCCCCGGTGGTCAAGTACAAAACTATGGCTACACCATCACAAGCGACGTATATGAATACTACCTGCGCTGCAACCCAGTAAACCGAGGGTATCAGGCATATCTGACATGCTTCGATTTGCAGGAACAGCGGATCGATGGTAACTATCAGCCGCTTGTTGGACAAGTATGGTTCTATGGCGGGGAGCATCTGCAGTATAGAACTGCTGAGGAATATTTGGAGTGTATCAGAGAGGAACTGCCGTATCGGGCAACAAACGGTTTTTGGTTTCAGACGATCTCGCGTGAGCCTGCGGTGCGCAAGGCAGTGGATGATATTGTGCTTGACCTCTACGGCGAGGGAAACCCGTGCTGGGAAGAAGATTATGAATTGAATCCATCCGAAGAAATGCAGATGGGTGGAATGTAACAGGAGGAACGGAACATGAAAACAGAAGCAAAAAAGAAATTTGCACTGAACGCCGTGCCGGAAGCGGCGCTGGAAGAAGCAGGGCTGGCGAAGGAAACGATCCTTGCCGCCATTCCGATGGACGGTGTGGTGCTGCTGACGAAGGACAGTATGCCCATCGTGGAGCTGCTGCAGATGCTGGACAGACTGAATCTGTACGCGGCGGAAATGCTGGCGGCAGTTGCTACGGAATGCGGGCCGTGTGAGAAAGCGGACGAGGCGCTCACCGTCGAAGATGTGCTGGAGGAATGCGAGGTCACGATCCCTGCATGGGCGCGTGAGCAGGCCGGTATCCCGGAAAACGCGAAGCTGGCGTGCTTTGTGAATGAGGGCGAGGTCATCGTCGGAGAAGCAGAAGCCTGCGCACCGGATCTGGCAGATGTGCCGCAGTATGTGCTGAAATTCTTCGTGGACAACCATTTCAATCTGCGGGCGCTGGATGACATGCTGAACGTATGGATCAGACCGGTTCCCTGTTCATGCGAGGTCTCCGGCGATGCAGAGTAAGGTTCCGCTCTATCCCTACAACGCCAAAACCGCACGCGAACGCGGAGAACTTGACAAATGGCGCGAGAGCTTCCGTGAGAATTGCGCCTGCGCGGGCGGCATCGACATCCTCATTCGGGAAAACTTCGATGGGATGCATCTGAAAAAGGGCACGGTAGAAAAGATCGTCGAACTGTACGGCTATAAGCGCGTGGAACACGTTTTGGCGAACACTGTGCAGGAGCGGCGCGGCGACGGACGCTTCCGTCCATCCAACCGGGATTGGGCAAACGGTCATTACATCCCACCCGACGAAATGCATAATTGCTGTTTTGCCGCCCAGAGCCATTCCGCTATTCTGGACGGCTTCATTTCAAACTACAGAAGGTTCGTCATGGAACATAGCCAGCACGAGGAAAAGCAAAAATTAAGGCCAGAACCGGAAGAAAAGCAGGAAATGCAGATGGGAGGAATGTAAATTTGGACAGAAAAATGGTAAAATTCATTCAGGAGCAGTATCCGCCCGGCACACGCATCCGCTTGAATTCCATGAGCGACCCGTACTCGCCGGTACCGACCGGTATGGAGGGCATCGTGGATTGGGTGGATGACGAAGGACAGATCCAAATGACGTGGAATAATGGCCGGACGCTGCCGCTGGTTCCTGGCGAGGACAGCTTCACGGTGCTGCCGCCCAAGCTGGAAACGCTGAAGCTCTACGCGCCGCTGACTGCCGATCTCTGTGAATACGACCGTTACGGTGATCTTGACGATGAAAGCGTCGTGCTGGATGGCCGGTCGCTGCTGACATATCAGGACAAGATCGCGGCGGCAATCGTTAAAAGCCGGATGCCGGAGGAAGCGGAACGCGGCGTTATGCACTGGTATGACGAAGCGGACAGCGTCAATGATAAAGTCCGCTCTGCTGTTTTCACAGTGGAAGAACGGAATGACCAGCTCTGGGGTGTGGCAGAATGCCGCGTTGCTGGCAAATTGGATGCAGAAGAACTGGAAACGCTGAAAGAATACCTCGCCGGGCAAATGTCTGACGGCTGGGGCGAGAGCTTCGAGCAGGAGGAAATTCGCGTGAACGGCGGGGATGAATTATATGTTCATCTCTGGAACTGCGACAATTGGAGCATCCAGACCGAGCAGGAACGATTCAGTCAAAAGTATGCGGAAGGTCTGCCGGAACTCTGTTTTTCCACACTTCCCAGCACTGGCGCACTGATTTGCATCAAGCGCGGTGAAAGCGGCTATTATCCCAGTGACTGGAATACGCCGGATCGCGCGCAGAACCGTCAGATCGCAGATGAGCAGAACCAGCGCCTCGGCGTGTCGCCAGCGCAGGAGGAAGCAATGGTGTGCGGAAGTATGCACGGCTGGAACGTTCCCGGCGCGGACCCAGCTTTCGTGGAAGAAATGCAGAAGAAGCAGGAGCAGACAGGAGGAATGACCCTTGCGCAAAGTATGTGAGGTTTATCTCGTAAGCAGCACAGCGAGCGATGAGCGCGGCGTGGAGCTGACGTTTCCTGTTAGCCAGTACGAAATGATGGACGCTTTCGAGCAGATCCACACGAAGATGCCGGGCGACGTCTACTGGCAGGTGGATGAATTCTACTGTTTTGACTACCTCGCGCCCCATCTGGACGAGAGCATGTCGATCTTCGAGTTCAATTCCCTGACGGAGCAGCTTTCCATGCTGGATGGCTATCAGGAAACGGCGCTGGAAGGACTCTTGCAGATGCAGGTCAACAAGCATATGCAGGAGAACGGCGGCGTCATTACTGTACCGGAGCTGATGATGCTGGCGGCCAACGCAGATCATTGCCATGTGCTTGCAGATGTCCATACCGACGAAGAATTGGGGAAATTTTATGTAGAAAACGGCTTTCGAGAGGATCTGGATGCTCTGCCGGACAGCGCCTATGCTCTCTTGGATTACGCCAAAATCGGCAAACAGATGCGTGAAAGCGGGGCGGGCACATTCACCCCGCACGGCTATGTTGTCCGCACGGAGGAATTGGAGCCGCTGCCGGAGCATGAGCCGCAGCGGGAAATCTCCTATATGATCCGCCTGACGCTCATGAACCACGAGAACGAACAGAAAACAGCCGTTCTGGACTTGCCTGCGACGGAAGAAAGGATGCAGGAAGTCCAAGCAGAACTCGACGCACCGGAATGGTTCGATGCGCAGTTCATATCCTGTGATGCCATCGTGCCGCAGCTGAACACCATACTGACCGATGTAGAGGATCTTCCGAGGATCAACGAACTGGCGCACTCCCTTCTGAAACTGAAAGCCAACGGGCAGCTCACAAAATTTAAGGCTGTGGTCGGCGCGACGCAATGTGAATCACTGGACGATGTCTTCGACCGGCTTGAAAAGCTGCCGCAGTATTGCTTTGAAGCGAAGATCCGTGACAAGGACGCATTGGTGCGTGATGAACTGGAATTTGTTCTCGGCGGCAAGGACGCAGACCTGATCTATAAGCACCTGAACTGCGAAGCCTATGCAGAAGATGTCCTCAAGCAGTACGGCGCGGAAATCACGCCCTACGGCATGGTCAACCGCGAAGACTTCGGCCCGCTGCACGAGCCAATTCCGGAACAGAAGCAGGAACAGACGCAGGAGCCGCAGATGGGGATGTAAAAAGCGCCTGCCGCTGGCAGACGCCCTTCTCATTTCCGTATTTCCATCAGCCGTTCCACCGGAACGCCGAGAACCTCCGACACATCCAGAAGCAGACCGACCGTTGGCTTGCAGACGGCGGTTTCGACGCGCTGCAAATGATTGCGCGAATAGCCCGCCATCTCGGAAAGCTGATCCTGCGTCAGCCCCTGCTCCTTGCGGTATCGCATGATATTCAACCCGATCTGGATGTAATCCTTATAGTGCTTATCCATGACGCACCTCCCTGCTGCCTCTATTTTACGAGAGATGCCTATAGTATTCGTCGATATACTTTGCGTAAATACGCAGACTATGTTGTATTTTGGAGAAATTCATGGTAAAATACCACACAAGACGAGTATATGCTGAAACTGTGTGGTGAAAGAGCATGATGAGCAACGAATTTGAAAAGGCGCTGGACGCTTTTCTGGAGGGAGCCGACGCGGACGAAGCGCATCAGGCGCTCTATGACATTATCCGCGCCGCGTTTCTTGCCGGATGGCGCTCGGCGGGCGGCGATCCGCCGCAGGAGCAGAAGCTCTTTGAACTGATTCCGGGCGGCAAGCCGCTCGAACCACCAAAATGAATAATGAAATTGCAGAAGGGCCGTTTTTCCGGTAAGGAAAGCCGCCCTTCTTTTTTGCACCCTTTTCCGGGAACACGGCCCGGAAAGGACTTTTATGAACGATGAAGAACTGCGCGATTATCTGAAACGCTTCTGCTTTGGGCGCGAGCATCTCATTTGCAGCCGCGACCTTGTGCGGCAGAAGAATCTCCGCGAGAGCGACCTGCGGAAGAAGGTCAACCGTCTGCGGCGCAAAGCCGTTCCCATTGCCAGCAGCCGCGAGGGATATTTTTACGCCAGCAACGCGGCGGAACTCTACTCCACCATCCGGCAGCTCAAGGAAATGCGCACCGGTCTGGACGCGGCGATCTGCGGGTTAGAGCAGGCAATGGAAACCTTCACCGAACCCTCGGACGGGGGTGGCCGGGATCGCTAGACCATTCATTCCGTGGATCGGCAGCAAGGAAAAGCTGATCCCTTACATCTGGCAGGTGTTCCCGCCAACCCCAAAGCTCTATCTTGAACCCTTTGGTGGCGGCGGTGCGCTCCTGCTCGGTATGCAGCCGAAAGTCAGCCGCATGGACATTTACAACGATTTCAACTGCGACCTTGTAAATCTGTTCCTCTGTGCGCGTGAATGCACGATCCAGCTTGTGCAGGAGCTCAAGTTTTTGCCGCTCCATTCGAGAGCCGAGTTCGACCTCCTGAAAGAATTTATGAAACACAAGGATCTCCTGCAGCAGCGTATTGCAAATGAGAGAAACGCCGTGATGGAGTGCTTCAGCGGCGAGCAACGCGAAGAACTCCTGCAAATCCTGCGGGAGCGAAGCTGCCTGTTCGATGTCCAACGCGCCGCAGCCTATTACAAAGTCTGCCGCGGCAGCTTCAGCGGCACGACCACCTCGTTCGGGGTCAAGCCGAACAATCTGACGAATTTTCTTTATCTTTTTGATGATGCCTCCAAGCGGCTGCAAGATGTGATCATCGAAAACAAGGACTGTCTGGACATCATCCGCGAACGCGACGGGCCGGACAGTCTGATCTACTGCGATCCGCCGTATTTTGACGCTGAGAGTTTATATGCCGTCGACTTCCCGATGGAAAAGCACGAAGAACTGCACTGGATTCTCTCGCAATGCAGAGGATACATCGTCGTGTCGTACAACGACTGCCCATTTATCCGCAGTCTGTACGGCGATTTTTTTATCCTCGCGTTCCGGCGCAATAATCCCCTCTCGCAGAAGCCCGGCGCGACCTACGGCGAACTCATTATCACAAACTATGACCCGCGCCCATACATCCAGCCGCAATTCAGTATGTTCCCGGCCGAGATCGAGAACGGCGACCTTGTGTTGGTGCATGAACCCGGCTGTGGTTCACTGCGGGAAATTTATCTCAGAAGGAGAGAACATGAAACAGACAAAAACAATGCTCCGGCTGGAACTGGAGGTGAAGCCGGAAATGGCCGCGAAATGCCAACTGGCAGCAATGGCCCCAATGACGGCGCTGGCGACCGGTCGGCGCAGTATCCTCCTGGCCAGCCGCCAGATGAGCGCAGCGGCGGTGCTTGATACGCTGACGATGCTGAAGGGTGCGCAGGAAACGCTGCTGACGGCTTTGGAACAGGCTTGCGGAAGCTGCGACTCGCTCTGCGAGGAATACACGCGCAGCGATGAAAATGCAGAAGCCGTTCTGCAAACCATTCCGACAGAGTTGCTGGCACGTCTGCGCAAACGCGGTCTGTGCCTGCGGCAGCTTGCAAGGCATCTGGTGAAGGGAGATACCGTCTATGAAGCGTGATAGGAGGAAGAAATGGCGTATATAAAAGCCCCTATTCCCTCCGAGGTCTATCACCTGACGCAGCAGGACAAGCTGGACGATATTCTGAATGACGGCAAGATCCGGCGCTTCGGTGATACGGAATGCTGGTTCTGTGAAAGCCTCGAAAAGATGAAAGCCTACATGGAGCAGACGGTTCTCTGCGAAGGCAAAGCGTATTACGGCGTAGGCGGTCAGCTCTGCCATTATCCGAAATTCGAGCCGGACAAGCACGTCATCCTGAAGCTGACGCCCTGCCGACGCGAGGGAAACTGGTACCGTTGGAATCAGGAGATCCCGCTGAACAGCCCTCCGGAGTTGGTGCAGGCCGCGGCGGAGTTTTCCAAGCTGAAGATCGGCTATCGCGGCGATCTGGCGTTCAAGGATGCGGAAACGATCAATGTTGCGGAATTTCTGCATGGTCGCGTCGTTCGCCAAAGAGTGCAGACCGCATCCGAGCTTTGGGAACGGCTTTCGGAGAAAATTGAACAGAACTGGCAGACATATCAGAGAGCGCTATATGAACGAAGCCCCGGTGTGCTGATCGGCACGGCAGATGAGATCGCAGCAACAGCGATCTGCTATTCAGAATTTTTGTGCAGCGGCAGTGACCTTTCGCGCCGGGATCTTTCGTATCTGCTGCAATTTGAAAATCCATTGGAAGTACTGCGGGATCGCTGGGTACTGGATCAGAGCACGGAACAGGGAACGCGGTTTCTCGGTATGTTGGAGAGCCTGCGCAGCGAAGGTCATGCCGAGCAGGATTATCCGCTGGATGAAGCGTATGCGCAAATCCAGAAAAATGAAATGTCAATGCAGTTTTAGACAGGAGAACACTAAATGGAACATGAACAGAAGTTGACAGAGCAGCAGCGAACAGCCCTTTCCCAACTGGAAACCCTGCGCATTGAGATGCACAGGGTTGTTGACGAGCGTGTGGATGGGAGCATCCACCGTATTCTGCTCGGCGGTGTTTTGAATATTGCGCCGACGCTGCCCCTGACTGCAAATTCAGCTGCATTCAAGGGTGAGAAACCGGAGAGCATTCTGTTTCCGGGCGGCCGGGAGGTCAAAACACCGACGTGGAAGACAGCAGTACTCGCCATTATGCAGGATTGCAATGAAGATCCGGTGATGCACGCACACCTTATGGGGCTGCGCGGCAAAGTCCTTGGGCGGCAGCGCACGATCCTCGCAGCTTCGCCGGAGAAGATGCACGCGCCGCTGGAAATTGACAAGGATCTCTATATGGAGAGCTATTACGATACCGCAACGCTTTTGTATGTGCTGAAAAACCGGGTGCTGGACGAGGTCGGCTACAACTATTCCGGCATTCGCGTCCGGTTCCGACAGGAGCAGACGCAGGAAGAAATGCAGGAGCAGACATCCGGCATGGATGAAATGACACTTTGACAGGAGGGAGAACCATGGACTTTTCCAACATGGAAGTCACCATCGACCACATCGCTGACGCAGGTGCGAAGATCAAAGCCTACGCGACCGTCACCTTTGACGGGATGTTCAAGGTACACGGCGTCCGTCTTGCCGAGTCCAAGCAGGGGCTGAACATCTTCATGCCGCAGAAAGCATTCAACAAAAACGGCAAGACGCTCTATACGGACGTTTTCCACCCCATCACGTCCGGAGCGCGCACGGCGCTCAAGGAAGCAGTCATCGACGCTTACAGAAAAGCGGCGAAATAAAAAACGGGAGGTTTCCAATGAAATATCGCGTTCATTGTCTGCGTCCGCCCTGAAGGTGGGCGCTTTTTTCATGGGCAGACAACTTTGCCCAGCAGGAAGGAGGCTTGACCTCATGACCAAACATCCATCATACCGGGCGCGCGACCAGCCGGAGAGCGGTTCCGCGTCCCAATTCAGAAAGGAAAATGTTATGCACAAATTTGAAAAACGGGACGCGAAGTCCAGAACACTCGTCATTCTCGCCGTTGTCGGCCTTGCCGCTGCGCTCACGCTCGGCATTTTCACTGCCGTTCGGATGCTCCGCAAGCATCCTGCATCCAAGGACGATCCCAAGACGGGCATTGTTTACGATGATTCCGCAGTTGAAGGCGGCTGGGATAATCTCAGTCCGGAGGAAATTGCGGAGAAGCTGAACGAAAAGGTCGCGGAAGGCATGATCAACATCAGCATGAACACCGCGCCGTACTTTGAAAACGGCACGGCAGAGGGCAATGTCATGATCGTGAACGAATCGATCAATAACTACCCCCAGCAGGTGGAGTTCATCCGCAACGATACCGGCGAACAGATCTACCAGAGCAAAGCAATCCCCGTGGGCAGCAAGATCGAACGCGCTGCCCTTGACGTGGAGCTTCCGACTGGCAGCTATGAATGCACAGCCATGTTCCACAATCTCGACCCAGTCAGTGGCGAAATCATCGGCACAGCCGGGGCCATCATCACCATCACCGTGAAAAACTGATTTCACAACACAACAACCAATTTAAACTATAATATTTATAAGGAGATTTTACTATGAAGAACACTAAGAAGATCATTTCCCTCGTCCTCGCCATTTGCATGCTCGCGTCCCTCGCTATTTCTGCTTCTGCTGCCAACACGGTTGATGCTTCGGGCGGCACCGGCACTTCCAGCGTCACGCTCT